>OGJJ01001623.1_pt1 | contig 16492 bp, 17 predicted proteins | sample 1572081 | NCBI WGS metagenome assembly OGJJ01 (sample SAMEA2582122, study PRJEB24529) | metagenome | biome: Human gut stool | place: China | collected 2011
GGCCTATGCAGGGCGGTCTGCCGCTCTACGGCGACACGGTACATGGCTTCTTTGGCAAGCCCATTCGGGAATTGCCTAAGCCCATGAATGAGGTCAAGACCGACGACGGCTACATTACCGTATGGGGTGATGTGCTGTGCAGTGAGGCCCGGGAGACCAAGCGTGGCGGCAACAAGATTTTTTCCTTTAATATCAGCGATTACACATCTTCCATGACGGTGAAGATGTTTGACAGCAATAAAGTGATGGACCCGGTGATCAATAAGATCCAGAGTGCCAAGACTGTGATGGTCAGCGGTATGTACCAGTACGACAACTACGCCGGTGAGTATGTGCTGCGGGCCAATTCGTTGGCTACCGTGACCAAGATGGAGGAGATGGACACCGCACCGGAGAAGCGGGTGGAGCTGCACATGCATACCTCCCTGTCGGAGATGGACGCCATTTCCTCACCTACCTCTTTGGTGAAGCGGGCGGCCAAGTGGGGCCACAAGGCGGTTGCGATCACCGACCACGGCGTGGTGCAGGCACTGCCGGAGGCCTGTAAGGCAGCCAAGAGCGCCGGCATCAAGCTGCTGTGCGGTATGGAGGGTTACTTGGTAGACGACGAGAAGTACCCGGACTTTATGAATATGAAGCTCAAGGACTTCCCCCGGTATCATATTATTTTTTTGATCCGCACCCTGGCCGGGCGCAAGGTACTGTATAAGCATATCTCCAAGAGCAATATTGAGTACTTTAAGAACCGTCCGCTGATCTTGAAGTCGGCGTTGAAAGAGCACCGGGACGGCATTATTATCGGCTCCGCCTGCGAGCAGGGCGAGCTGTACCAGGCCATTCTCCACGGCAAAAGCGACGAAGAGTTGGAGAAAATCGCCGCCTTTTATGATTATTTGGAAATTCAGCCGAACGGCAACAATGCTTTTATGCTGCGTTCCAATAAAGAAATTCATGAGCAGATCCGGGAAGAAGAGGATCTGAACAATATTAACCGCAAAATTCTCGCCATCGGCGACAAGCTGGGCAAGCTGACCGTAGCTACCGGCGATGTACATTTTCTTGATAAAAAAGACGCCAAGTTCCGCGCCATTATTATGGCCAGCAAAGGCTTTGAGGACGCGGATATGCAGCCGCCTCTGTACTTTAAGACCACCAACGAGATGCTGGAGGACTTTGCCTACCTGGGTGACCGGGCCAAGGAAGTGGTGGTGGACAACCCCAACAAGATCGCCGATATGATCGACGATGATATTGTGCCCATTCCTCCCGGCACCTTCCAGCCCCACATTGACGGCGCAGACGATGAGCTGACGGACATTTGCTGGAAAACCGCTAAGGAGAAATACGGCGATCCGGTGCCGGAGTATGTGGCCTCTCGCTTGCAGCGTGAGCTGGACTCCATTATCAAGCACGGGTTTGGCGTGCTATATGTTATTGCCAAACGATTGGTTAAGAACTCGGAGGAGCACGGTTACTTGGTGGGCTCCCGAGGGTCCGTCGGTTCCTCTTTTGTAGCCCACATGGCGGGTATTTCCGAGGTAAACCCCTTGGCACCTCATTATGTGTGCCCCAAGTGCAAGCACAGTGAGTTTATACAGGACGGCTCTGTGGGCAGCGGCTTTGACCTGCCGCCTAAGGACTGCCCCCATTGCCATATACCCATGAACCGGGACGGCCACGAAATTCCCTTTGAGACTTTTCTGGGCTTTGACGGCGATAAAGAGCCGGATATTGACTTGAACTTCAGCGGCGACTACCAGTCCCAGAGCCATCGGTTCACGGAGGAGCTGTTTGGTAAGTCCCATGTGTTCAAGGCCGGCACCATGGCTACCGTGGCGGAAAAAACCGCCTTTGGCTATGTGATCAAGTACTTGGAGGAGCGGGGCTTGGAGGGTTCCACCCCCAAGGCGGAGATTGAGCGACTGAAGGATGGCTGTACCGGTATTAAGCGTACCACCGGCCAGCACCCCGGCGGCATGGTGGTTGTGCCGGACGAGTACGAGGTGGAGGACTTTACGCCTATTCAGTACCCGTCTAACGATAAGAGCAAGGGCACCTATACCACACATTTTGACTTTAAGAACGCGCTTCACGATACGCTGCTGAAGCTGGACGAGCTGGGCCACGATGTGCCCACCCTTTATAAATTTCTGGAGGATGCCACCGGTATTCCTGTGATGGATGTGGACCTGTGCGACCCCAAGCTGTACCAGATGATCACCTCTACGGAGCCGATCGGCGTGTCGCCGGAGGATATTGACTGCCCCACCTCCACATTGTCTATCCCGGAGATGGGCACCCCCTTTGTGCTGGGAATGCTCATGGAGGCACAGCCAAAAACTTTTTCCGATTTGCTGCAAATTTCCGGCCTGTCCCACGGCACGGATGTGTGGTTGGGCAACGCCCAGGAGCTGATCAAAAACGGCGTGTGCACCATTTCTGATGTGATCGGCTGCCGTGACGGTATTATGACCTATCTGCTCCATAAGGCGGAAGCCTATGAGCAGCGCACCGGCAAGCCCTCGCCCCTAAGTAAGAAGGACTGCTTTAAGATCATGGAATACACGCGTAAGGGCAAGGCGCCCAAGGAGCTGCCGCCTTATGAGGAAGCCATGAAAGAAGTGGGCGTGGAGCAGTGGTACATAGACAGCTGCTATAAAATTAAATATATGTTCCCCAAGGCGCACGCAGCGGCGTATGTGATCGCGGCCCTGCGCTTGGGATGGTACAAGATCTATTATCCCTTGCAGTATTACAGTGCGTTCTTTACCGTGCGCGGCGGCGATCTGGACGCTGTGGCGGCGGTTCAGGGCAAGGATGCGGTTAAGGCCAGAATGGAAGAGATCAAGCGCAAGGGCAACGACGCCTCTGCCAAGGAGCAGGACACATACGGCATTTTGCAGATTGTGATTGAAATGTTGGCTCGCGGGTATCACTTCCTGCCGGTGGATATTTATAAGTCCGACTGGCGGGTGTATAATATTGAGGACGGCAAGATCCGTCTGCCTTTTAGCGCGATTGCCGGCGTAGGTGAGAACGCAGCGAAGCAGTTGGCCCAGGCCAAGGAAGACGGTATGGGCGAGTTTATCTCCTGTGATGATCTGATGGCACGCAGCGGGGTAGGCAAGTCTGTGGTAGACTCCCTGCGCGAGGCGGGGGCACTGGGCGACCTGCCGGAGAGCAACCAAATTTCTCTCTTTTAAGTCCGGGCTTGACAAACGCTCTTTTGTGTGGTAGCATATTACCACATTAGCGTACTAAAGCGAGGGAAACGACATGAAACAATATGCAAAAGTGACCCCGGAGGGCAGCCGTGATCTGCTGTTTGAGGAGTGCGACGATCGCCGCCGGGTAGAGAACGCCCTGACCGGGTTATATGAGGCTAACGGTTACCGCAAGGTGATCACCCCCACATTGGAGTTTTTTGATGTGTTCAACAGCGGCGATGCCGGGCTGGTTGCAGTTATTCTTGCAAATGATGACTGTATCATCTGCGTACCTTACAAGAATACCGTGAGTAAGTCCATACTTTTCCCACAGTCTGTCCAGTGTATTTAAGTAGATGTTTGCCAATAACGGAGATATAACTGAACCTTGGCTTGTTCCCAGTTCAGAAATTGTCAGTACATTTCCGTATAATACTCCTGATACTAGCCATTGTCTTATCAGCTTCAATATCCTACGGTCTGATATTCTCTGCTCTACCAGTTTCATCAGCTTATCCTGGTTTACGTTATCAAAGAACTTCTCAATATCTGCGTCTACTACATAATAGCCCTTGTTGTTACACGCTTTCCTTACCACTTCCAGTGCTTGCTTGGCACTTCTTTTCGTACGGCAACCATTGCGGTAAAACTGAACACGAAAGAAGAACTCTTTAATCCGAATGCAGTAAAAACCTTAACAGATCAACATGGTTTTGCGCTTTATTTCTCGCGTGCGCCCATTCCATTTGCACGCGATCATTTTGCGGATTGTGATGATGCTTTTGTTGCGAGTCAAAACTACCTTCGCCATATTGGCATTTATGCCTACCGCGCAGGTTTTGTAAAACAATATGTTGCTTGGCAACCGACAACGCTAGAGCAGCTAGAATCATTAGAGCAATTACGTGCATTGTGGTATGGCGAAAAAATTCACCTTGAATTAGCCAAAGCAATTCCTCAAGTGGGTGTGGATACTGCCGAAGATTTAGAAAGAGTTCGTGCGATTCTAAGCGCATAACAAGCGGTCATTTTTACAAAATCTTTTGCAAACTAGACGTTTTGTTACAATGGGCGCATTACACTATGCGCTCAATTTTTATTTCAGCGGAATCCCGCATTGGAGAATTTATGTTAGGAAATATCTTAGGCTCTGTTGCCTCTTCTATTTTAAACAATGGCAACAATAGTCAATCTACTGCTATCAACCTCATCAAAGCTTTATTGCAATCGCAAGGTGGCATTGAAGGCATTATTGCTCGTTTCCAACAAAGTGGTTTAGAAGGCGTATTAAAATCTTGGATTAGCGCAGATGAACCAAATCAACCTATTACGGCTAACCAAGTGACTGAAGTCGTTGGCCAAGAAAATATGGCTGTGGCAGCACAAGAAGTGGGCGTAGATGAAAAAGATGCTAGCGACATTTTGGCACAATACTTACCCAAATTAGTCGATATGATCACGCCAGATGGTAAGCTACCAGACTTAAAAAATTTCAATACTAACGATTTAATTGCACAAGCTGCAAAAGGCATGCTCGGGAATTTATTTAAATAATGTGTCAAGTTTACCGCTCTACCGCTAAAAAAGGCTTTTGGTTAGCAGGTTTATATAATTGGGTTACCATTTTAGGCTTAAACCAATTCTTTACTAACAACGTACTGACAGAAATCGATCCCATCGTGTTCTCATGGACAGGACAGGTTCTAATTTTGCTTTGGGGAGCGGTTTACTTTTGGCGAGCACCACGATTTAATCAAGCTCCCTTACTCACAAGCATATTTGCGATGACTAAGTTTATCTATTTCATCGCTTGGCTTTATTGGTTGCTTAATTTCCCAGAAAAACTAGATGCCCTTGCAGGTCAATCCATGTGGCTATTCTGTTTCTTCGCAGGCTATGGCTATATTGAACTTATGTTTGCAGGCTTCTTTAGTTTAGTTACTTGGCATACATTTAAAGGGCATTATCGTTAAGCTCGTTGAGTTGATAAAAAAATAGGCATATAGGACAAAATAGTTGGTAAAAATGTGCTTAAAGCCTTATATTACAAGGCTTTAAGCACACTTTTTGAAATATGAACAAAAAACTGTCCTTTTTGCTTACACTCTTCTATTCAGAAACATGGTCGACAAAATAATCTTCAACGCTATAAATGTTCCCATTGTAATAAAACATTTACGTTTAAATCTAAATTAAATCCTGACCAAATTTGGCTAGATTATTCCGTTGGAAAACAAACACAGCAACAATTATCCATTAAATATGATTGTTCTCCACGAACTATTCGACGATATTTAGAAAAAGCCGCTAAAAGCACATTAAACCCGCCTAAAAACAAATATTTAAATCTCATCATTGATACCACATTTTTTCACCGAGATTTTGGTGTAATGGTCTTTATTGATAGCCTTTCAACAAAAGTGGTTTATCATCAAATTGTTAAAACAGAAAAAGATATCTATTACAAGAAAGCACTTAATCGTCTAAGAGAAAAAGGCTATGTAATTCAATCTCTTACCTGCGATGGGTGTAGGGGGTTACTAAAAGACTTTTTTAATACTCCTACTCAAATGTGTCAATTCCATCTTGTTGCGATTGTAATGAGAGCATTAAGAAAAAAGCATCAATCACATGCTGGAAGAGAATTAAAAAGTATTATTAAAACGTTAAAAACGAGTACTAAAAACGAATTCTATTTAAAAATATATGAATGGAAGAAAAAACATCATGCATTTTTAAATGAACGTTCAGAGATGCCAAATGAGAAAGGGAAATATCCTTATAAACATAGAAGTGTAAGAAGTGCGATGGCAAGCATACAGCGATATTACGAATATATTTTTACTTATGAGAAATATCCAGAATTAAATATTGAAAAAACTACAAATAGGATAGAAGGTTTATTTAAGGAACTTAAAGACAAATTACGCCCTCAAAGTGGTTTAACGAGAAAACATAAGATCTTGTTTATACAGGATTTTTTAAATAAAAAAAGCTGGTAAGGATTATCAAATTTAATTCTTACCAACTATTTTGTCCTATAAAGGCATAAAGTATAAAAAGACCAACTATTTTGTCCTATATGCCTTTGTTTTTATGCTGCTTGATTTTGTGTGAATATCGCTCGCAAATCTGCTTCAATCAGATGCCCTAATTTCCCCATACGGAAATCCGCTCGGATAGCTTCTCGCTGCTCGGGTTCCTTAGCCATTTTAGCTTGAATGCTAGCAGGAAATTCACTCAGTACCAAGGTGGTTTCCTCTCCATTTAGACGGAAAATACTTGGAATTTTTTCCTCTGCCATGACAACTTGTTGCTGTGCTTCACTATCGTAATGTTTGCGTTCTTTCTTCTCTTTACGCGAGACATAACCGACATGAATATTAGGATTAAGTTTTGCCATACGTTGGAAATAGGCTACCACTTCTACACAATCTGGGCAGAAGGGTTCTGCCATCACAAGATAGTTACTTGGTGATGAAATCGCTTTAATCGCGGCTTCCGTTTCAGCACTGAATTGCACGCCAACATACACATCTAGCTGATTTTCACGATCTTCTTCGCTATTAAATTCTAAATATTCATAAAAATGCGCAGCCATATTGCTCTCCTATTGGGCATAAGTAATGACTTTAATCACTTTTGTTACACCACTAACATTGCGGGCAACTTCTGCTGCGGCATCTGCTTGTTGGGCATCAAGTTTACCCATTAAGAACACTTCGCCATTTTCAGTAATGACTTTTACTTCAGTGGTTTTCACTTCTGAATTAACCAATAATTTTGATTTAATTACGCTAGTGATATAACTATCAACAGAAATCTGGCTGACATTGATTTTTTCACCAACACGGATTTCGTTATAAACATCATTTACACCATTCACGCCTGCTGCAAGGTTTTTAGCGCTTTCGATAGTTGAGTGATTTGGCGCTTGACCAATTAACAAGATTTTACCGTTATAAGCTACGACGTTAATACGAGCTTCTTCTTTGAGTTGCCCGTCTTTGTTAAGGGTATGAGCAACACGTTCTTCTAAAATTTCATCATCAATTTGTGTACCTGCCGAACGAGGATCTGTAGCAACTTTGGTCGCAACAGCTGCACTGGTGACAACAGCTGTAGCCAAACAGCCTTGTAAGCTAAGAAGGGATACACCAGTTAAAATAAGGGTTGAGAGTCGTTTTAACATAGACATAAATACTCCTGTTTATTTTTAGGAAAAAAGTAGGCTATCAATCAGCTCACCGAGCAAATTGACGCAAAATTGGTGGCTTTCTAGAATTCTTGCTTCATTGTGTGAAGGAATGATGATTTCTAAATCGTGATCATCAAGTAAGCCTTTAGTATGATCGTTTCGGCTACTGCTAAATGCCAAAATATTCATGCCAATATTTTTTGCAGCATGGCTCGCATTTAAGACCGCTTGTTCATTGCCTGATGGCGAGAAGGTAATGAAAAGATCGCCTTCTTTACCAATGGCTTGTAGTTGCTTACTATAAAGATGTGCGAGTTCATTTTCTTCAACCATGACGCCAGCAAGCACGCCGTCAAAATGTAATAATTGCGCGGCAAAGCTTGGTCGAGCGAGCTGATAACGATGCAGAAGATAGCTTACCAATAATTGTGCATTGATATAAGAACGCCCATGTCCGCAAACAATAATTTTGTTATCGCTAAGTAGGCATTGCACAATACGTTGCGCGCACTCATTCAAAATTGGTGGCATTTCATTTGCCATTTGAATTTGAGTTTGGATACTTTCGTTAAACTGTGCTTGAATTTTTTCTAACATATCAGCCTGCTCGACAAATGAATAATTAGCCAAGGAAATTAGGAATCCAAAGCGGTGGTTGGTTGCCTTCAAATGCGACAACATCAAAACGGCAGTTAGCGGTTTCTAGGCTTTGTTGATGGTGTTTCATCAACCATAAATTTGCAGCTTGTTGCCATTTCTGTTGTTTACGGTAGTCAATGCTTTCTACGGCAGAACCGAATTTAGCGCTTTTACGTTGGCGAACTTCGACAAAAACGAACGTTTCTTGCGCTTGCATGACTAAATCTAATTCGCCACATTTAAAGGTTGCATTGGCTTCAATAAATTTTAGCCCTTGCGATTCTAAATATTGACGGGCTTGCTGCTCATAGATTGAGCCTTGTGCCCGTCGATTGGTTTGATTAACGAGCTTGTTCCACAGCGCCATTATGATATTGCATCCATGACAGTGAGCGTTCAATTTGGCAGTTTCTGCCTGCACTTAAGTTCCCAGTTAAACCAGAAACTTTATAGCCTGGAATTTTGCTTACTTCATTAAATTTATTTGCAAGTAACCAAGCATCTGCTCCCATAGCATATAAGCGCATTCTTTGGAAATCGCTCGATGTGAGTGTGGCAGCTTTTTGATATTCATCTGAACTTGGATCTGCTAATAATGGAATTTCGCTGAATTTTACGCCTTCCATTGCTGTGTAATAGTCTGCGCCATTAGTTGGGGCATTACTACGTGATGAAGTGTAAATCGCAAAAACTCCTTTCAGTGGCGTAGAATCTACACCTTGTTTAATTTCATACACTTGTTCTGCGGTGCCGAGTAAATACAGGCCACCTTGGCTTGCATTTGTGCTTTGGATACCTGCAACAGCATCTTCACTACTATTGTAATAACGTACATCAGCATCGCTACCGGTTAATTGGCGCCAGCGAGTGGTAAAGGCATCTGCAGCTCGTTGACCGAAATCATCTTGTGGCGCAGAAACATATGCATTACGTTGTCCGTCTTGGAATATTTTCTCTGCTGCTGCTTTTGCTTCAGCTTCAGGTGATAGAGCATAGTAGCAAACTTGCGACAGTGCTTTAGCATTTGGTGTTGCATTTAACGCTAATACATTTACCCCATTGATTGCAGGGCTTGCTAATAGGCTATCGATACGGTCTTTTAATAATGGGCCGACAATTAAATTTGCACCGTTTTGTTTTGCTTGTTCAACCAAGGTGGCTGGATCGGCAGAATCGGTATCTAACACTTGAATGCGAATTGGATTATCGCCTTTGGCTTCATCAAAACCACTTTTAATAATTTGGCCTAAGGCTTGTGCCTCTCCGCTTAATGGTAATAAAAGTGCGATATCATTAAGCTGAGTTTGTTGATAGCTATTCACGCTTTGTAACTCAGAAGGCAGTAAATTTGTCGCACTGTGTGTTGGGTATTGTGCACGCCAGTTATTCATAGCTTGCTGCATTTGTACAGGATTGTTAACGTTTTGGTTATAAGCAGTAATGAGTGCAATCCAACCCGCAAACTCAATTTCTCCAGCTTTAATGCTTGCCTGTTCAATTGTCGCACGGTTACCTTTTCTTAAGGTTGACCAAATTGTATCGTTGTTTTCCTGACGCGCTTTATTATCAGTTAAATAGTTATTCATCATTGAACGTGCGCGGACAATTTCAACTGGGTCACGTTGGTTTTCGGCAATGTTTGCTTGTGTTTGATAAAAACGTAGCATTTGAACTTGGCTTAATTGTGCAAGCGGTAGATTTCTTAATAAAGTTTGCGCTTGCTCATTGTTGCCACGCGCAGCATATAATTGCGCAGAAACTAAAGCATATTCCGTTTTTTGCACTTCATTTTTTTGTAGTGCTTCCATCAATTTAGGCGCATTGGTTAATTCATCAAAAGTATTTTGCGCTTCTTCTGCTTTATTTTCTTCAATCAATTTACGCACAGCTAAAAGATGATAAGTGATTTTATCTTCTTCATCTTTTACGCTATCAGCTTTGTTAATATAAAATTCAGAACTCGCATACGCTTCATTTTTAATCGATTGCGTAACTAAATTTTCTGAAGCGCAAGCAGAAATAAGTAGGGCAAGTGCAGTTGGCATAAAGACAGTTTTCATTTTCTGTTTTAAAATAGTTGCCATATATAACTCCAAGATTAGTGTCATTGAGCAATGTGCTCAGATAATGTCAAATCTTACTTATCAAACGATGTAAAATCAAATGAAAAACGAACAAAAAGGCATATTGTATATTGTTGCCACGCCCATTGGAAACTTAGGCGATATTACTCAGCGCGCATTAGAAACTTTTGAAACAGTCGATTTAATTGCGGCTGAAGACACTCGTCATAGTGGGCTATTATTAAGTCATTACGGCATTAAAAAGCCTTTCTTCGCTTTACACGATCACAATGAGCAGCAAAAAGCCGCTGTTTTGATTGAAAAGCTTCAACAAGGTATGAACATTGCCCTGATTTCAGATGCAGGTACGCCACTAATTAGTGACCCAGGCTTTCATTTAGTTCGTCATTGCCGTCAAGCCGATATTCAGGTTGTGCCGATTCCTGGCGCTTGTGCAGCAATTACTGCATTATGCACTTCTGGTATTGCATCAGACCGTTTCTGCTTTGAAGGGTTCTTACCAGCAAAATCAAAATCTCGTTGTGATAAGCTTGAGGCCTTAGCTGAAGAGCCTCGCACCTTAATTTTTTATGAATCTACCCACCGAATTTTAGAGACGCTTGCAGATATGCAAACAATCTTTGGTGCGGATCGCTATATTGTGATGGCGCGTGAGCTGACCAAAACTTGGGAAACGATTCATGGTGATAGCTTAGGGGCATTAATCACATGGCTAAAAGAGGATAGTAACCGCATCAAAGGGGAAATTGTGTTAGTGGTAGAAGGAAAGCCAGAAACTGAAAGCGCAGAATTTTCTTCGCAAGCGGTCAAATTATTAGCCTTACTTTGCAAAGAGCTGCCGTTGAAAAAAGCTGCTGGTATTGTTGCAGAAACTTTTGGTTACAAGAAAAATGCGCTTTATCAATATGGATTGGAGAATCTGGGCGAGAAATAGCTTTTTTGCTTTGTCTTTTTGCATGAAATCCCCCTCTTTGGCTAAGAGGGGATAGATGATTGAGTAAACTTAGCAAGAAGTGCTAAGCCCATTGTGCAAATTCTAGATATTCCGTTAATTGGGGATATTGTTTAAGCCACTTTTGCCATTGGATTTCATCGACTTCGATTGTCAGAAGCCTGTCTCCAAATTCATTAAAACGTTCTTGCTTAATACAATGATGTTGGTAAAACTGTGCGTAAATTTGACCGCTTGTTGGCGGCAATAAGAGCTGTTTAGTGACTAACGTATTACGAAGACGCTCACAAATTGCTTGGTGAAGTAAATCTACGCCAAGCCCTGATTGCGCACTGAGATAAACCGCGATTGGTTTTCCATTTTCATCGCGCTCAATAAAAGGTGAAACCGCAGGGAGTGCATCAATTTTGTTATAGACTTGCAAAATGGGGACTTCATTCGCACCAATTTCATCAAGTACTTGGTTTACTGCGCTTATATTTTCTAGTTTACGGGCATCTGCTGCATCAATAACGTGAAGGAGTAGCGTAGCTTCACACGTTTCTTGCAACGTGGATTTAAAGGCAGAAACTAAATCATGTGGCAGATTACGAATAAAGCCAACCGTATCTGCAAAAATCGTGGTACCGACTTCAGGCAGTTGTAAACGGCGTAAGGTCGGATCGAGTGTTGCAAACAGTTGATCAGCAGCATAAACATCTGCTTGTGTAAGCGTGTTAAACAAGGTGGATTTTCCCGCATTTGTATAGCCCACCAATGAAACAGTTGGAATATCTGCTTTTTGGCGAGTTTTACGGTTTTGATGACGCTGTTGGTTAACCTTTTCTAAACGGCGCTGCAGTTGCTGAATGCGAACTTTGATTAAACGACGATCGGTTTCTAATTGTGTTTCCCCGGGCCCGCGTAAACCTACCGCTCCTCCTTTTTGTTGGTCTTGCTTACCTAAACGGCGAACTAATCGGGTTGAGAGGTGTTTTAACTGCGCCAATTCAACTTGCAATTTCCCTTCATAGCTTCTTGCTCGTTGTGCAAAAATATCCAAAATAAGCCCTGTGCGATCAACCACGCGACAGCCGCATAATGCAGATAAATTACGGGTTTGTGAGGGGCTGAGTTCGTGATTCACTAAGACTAAATTGGCAGACAACTCTTCAACCGCTTGTTGAATTTCTTCAGCTTTCCCTGTGCCAACAAAATACTTGGCATGTGGCGTACTGCGGCTTGTAGTAAGCGTGGCTAATACTTCAACGCCAGCGGAATGCGCAAGAGTATGAAATTCAGTTAAGTTTTCGATGTCTTTTTCAGGTGAGAGAAAAAGGTGCACTAAAATGGCGCGGTCTTTTTCTTCAAGTTGTGTTGCGTGTGTTTTTTCACTGTTTTCAGGAAACAGAAAACCAAGCGATGAATTTTCGTCCTCGCTTGGTAACGTCGTTTGAGTTGAGATTGAAGAAATAATCAAATTATTCCGTAACAGGTTTTTCTTGCGCTAAATCAACGTGTTGATACTGGGTTTGTGTGTGGCCGTTATTATTGTGAGAAACCGCACGTGCCGGAACTACTGTTGAGATTGCGTGTTTATAAACCATTTGGCTTACCGTATTTTTTAATAAAATTACGAATTGATCGAATGACTCAATTTGACCTTGTAATTTAATGCCATTTACTAAGTAAATAGAAACAGGAATGCGCTCACGGCGAAGTGCATTTAAATATGGGTCTTGTAAAGATTGACCTTTTGCCATTAGATTTTCCTTTTTTATAATTGTAGACAACCTAACTAACAGTTAGGCATAGAAATCTTATCATACTTTAGATAGTAACAAGTCGGATCAGTGGAAAGTTAACGTAAACTTTTCTCTATTTTGTCAATCATTGTCAATTTTGCTTGTTCTGGGTTTAAACTATCGAGCCAGGTAATTTCATCTTTCCAACCGCGTAGCCAAGTAATTTGGCGTTTTGCTAATTGGCGAGTGGCGCAGATGCTTTTATAAATGGCTTCATCTAAAGAAATGTCACCTTGTAAATATTCCCACATTTGGCGGTAGCCAACACAACGAATAGAGGGTAAGTCAATATGCAAATCTTCACGCAAAAATAACTGCTTAACCTCTTCTTCAAAACCTAAATCCATCATTTTTTGAAAGCGTAGCGCAATTCGCTCATGCAAGATAGCACGATCTTGTGGGGCGATGGCAAATTGCAGCAAACGGTAAGGCAAAGCTTCCCCTTTTTCCGCAGTCAGCTCAGTCATGGTTTTCCCCGTGATATAAAACACTTCCAACGCGCGGTTAATTCGCTGGCTGTCGTTAGGGTTGATTCTGGCTCCAGCCACAGGATCGATTGCTAACAGTTCTTGATGCATACCAACCCACCCTATTTTAGCGGCTTTTTCTTCAATTTCTGCACGAATAATCGGATCGGCAGAAGGAAGTGGCGAAAGCCCTTCAAGCAATGCTTTGTAATAAAGCATTGTACCGCCAACCAATAAAGGAATGCGACCGCTAGCACTGATTTCCGCCATTTCTTTTAAAGCATCTTCACGGAAATTCATTGCTGAATAACTTTCTTTCGGATCAAGAATATCAATTAAACGATGCGGTGCTAAGGCTAATTCTGCAGGAGTTGGCTTTGCGGTGCCGATATCCATGCCTTTATAGATCAAAGCTGAATCTACGCTAATGACTTCAACTGGCAGTTGTTGGCGCAAAGCAATCGCTAAATCGGTTTTTCCCGAAGCAGTTGGGCCCATTAAGAACAGGGCTAAAGGTTGTTGGGTCATTATTCCTCTAAATTGGGTAAACAAGCGGTCGTATTTTACGAAGAAAATGCAAAAAGCCCAAACAGCGTTTGAGCTTTCTTTATTAAGTGGTGAAATTATTCAAGGTTTTGAATTTGTTCGCGCATTTGCTCAATCAATACTTTTAATTCTACGGCAGAATTAGTCACATCCGCATTGATAGATTTTGAGGCAAGCGTGTTGGATTCACGATTAAGTTCTTGCATCATGAAATCTAATTTACGGCCAATTGCGCCACCTTTTTTCAAGATTGATGTGGTTTCTTTTACATGCAGTTGTAAGCGATCAAGTTCTTCCGCAACATCAAGGCGTTGAGCAGTCAACACCATTTCTTGTTCAAGGCGTTGTGGATCAAGCTGTAAATTTAATTCATCAAACCGTTGTTGTAGGCGATCTTTTTGCCATTGTAAAATGCTTGGCATTTGGGCTTGTACGCGGGTGGCGATTTCGCTGATTGTATCTAAACGTTGCTGAATTAAGGTTTGAAGATTTGCCCCTTCACGTCCACGCATTGCGATAAATTCAGCCAAAATTTGCTCGAAGCCGGCTAATAAATCTTCTGCGATTTGGTCGAGATCTTGGTTCTGGCTATCAACCACACCAGGGTATCTTAATACATCAACTAAATTGATTTCGCCTGTTCCAGCAATGGTTTGTAAATTTTTTAGTGCGCTAACAACTTTTTCTGCATAAGCATGATTAAGTGCTAGTTCGTTGCTTTCATTATTAGTAAGTTCAATACGCAAGCTACATTCCACTTTTCCGCGTGTAAGCGCTGCTCTTAAGCGCTCGCGTAATCCCATTTCTAAATGGCGAAACGCTTCAGGTAAACGAAAATAGGTTTCTAAAAAACGTTGGTTAACGGAACGAATTTCCCAAACCGCATTGCCCCAATTTTTTTTCAGTTCAAGATGCGCAAAGGCAGTCATACTATAAATCATGATAATTCCTTACATTCGGCAAAAGCCACTAATAAAATTCGCACCATTGTACTGTTTATTTGTTAGAATGGGCAAAATTTTATTTAGAAGGAATAGAAGAATGCGCCCAAATAATCGTGAAGCTCAACAAGTTCGCCCAGTGACAATCACGCGCCACTACACCCGTTATGCGGAAGGTTCAGTTTTAGTTGAGTTTGGTGAAACAAAAGTGTTGTGTAATGCCACTGTTGAAGAAACGGTACCGCGTTTCTTAAAAGGGCAACAACAAGGTTGGGTAACGGCTGAATACGGTATGTTACCACGCTCAACGCATAGCCGAATGGCGCGCGAAGCTGCAAAAGGCAAACAAGGCGGGCGCACGATGGAAATTCAACGTCTGATCGCGCGTTCTTTACGTGCAGTAGTAGATTTAAAAGCATTAGGTGAGCGTACTGTTACCGTTGATTGTGATGTTATTCAAGCCGATGGTGGCACACGTACCGCATCTATTACAGGCGCTTGCATTGCATTACATGATGCGCTAAGCAAATTAGTGGCAGATGGCACATTAAAAACCAATCCAATGAAAGGATTAGTTGCTGCGATTTCTGTTGGTATCGTCGATGGCGAAGCCGTTTGTGATTTAGAATATGTTGAAGATTCTAATGCAGAAACAGATATGAATGTGGTGATGGTTGATGATGGCAGATTAGTTGAAGTACAAGGTACGGCAGAAGGCGAACCATTCTCTCATATGGAGTTATTACAACTTATTGATTTAGCGCACCGTGGTTGCGAACAGCTATTCGAAGTGCAACGCCAAGCGTTAGCTGCTAAAACTGAAGAATAATTTTGTAAAAAAATGAGAAAATTAGACCGCTTGCGCCCTGGCTTTTGCTAGGGCGCAAATTTTATTTATGCCGGCTATTTATTCGAACCCTCTGGGTGCAGGCCAATTCCCTGATGGCGTTCTTGCAATTTTGCAATCACATCCTCCCATGCCAGTCCTTGATGGTGCAACAACACGGTTAAGTGATAAACCAAATCCGCCGCTTCGCTGAGGGTTTCCGGTTTATCTTGCGAAACGGCAGCTAGCACCGTTTCTACCGCTTCTTCTCCCACTTTTTGGGCGATTTTCTTAATGCCTTTACTGTGTAGCGTTGCGGTGTAAGAGGTGACTGGAGCAGCATTTTGCTTTTCTGCTAAATGCTGCTCCAGTTGGGCGAACCATGTCCAGTGGCTGGTGCCTTGTTGGGTAAATCGATGAAAGCAGCTGTCTTCTCCGGTATGACAGGTTGCGCCGATAGGATTGGCTAAAATTAACAAGGTATCATTGTCGCAGTCCAAGCTCATATCCACGATATTTAAAAAATGCCCCGAGGTTTCCCCCTTGGTCCAGAGGCGTTGCTTGGTACGGGAATAGAAGGTCACCTTGCTTTCATTGATGGTTTTGGCTAAGGCCTCTGCATTCATATATCCCAACATCAACACTTGACCGGTTTTTGCATGTTGGACAATGACAGGCAGTAAACCATCGACTTTTTGCCAGTTGATAAGGCTAGTATTAAGCATCATTTTCCTTACTCTCTGATTTCAATATTGTGTTGACGCAAATAGCGTTTGAGTTCTCCAATCTGAATAATCTGCTTATGGAACACGCTCGCGGCTAAAGCACCGTCCACATCCGCCTCGACAA
>OGJJ01001629.1_pt1 | contig 16459 bp, 20 predicted proteins | sample 1572081 | NCBI WGS metagenome assembly OGJJ01 (sample SAMEA2582122, study PRJEB24529) | metagenome | biome: Human gut stool | place: China | collected 2011
GCCGTGGAAATAGCTAAAACTTGCTTTCCATTCTTTCTTTTAAAAGTTGGCATAAAGGTTGATGCAAGAAGTTCACCTAATTTAACCATATTTTGGCGATAAGCTAGGGGATTATTACGATTTTCCAATAATCCGTTCAGCGCAGCTTTTGCTGATCTATCTATAGATGTTGGAATATGGAATGTTCTACTCATGTTCTAGCCCTGCTAGTGATTTTGCTGAGATTTGCATAAGATATTTAATTAATGATGATAAATCTGTTATATCTCGTGTTTCCTGAATGTTTGATTTCACGATCTCAGCAATAGGTATTTTTATTTCGAAAAATTCATAAACAACTACTAAAAAAGCACCGTTAATCTGATATGTTAGTTGTTTATTATTTTCTAATAATTCTTTAAACCAAATAGGTATTTCTTCAGTTTTTTTCGCAAATGGATTTGGGTATCCATTGCTATCTGCTTTAGCAAAAATTTCTTCGATAGTCCTAGGTTTATCAGTGTTTGTCAGTATTCCAAGCAATAAGTTTGCTGCATATTCATGATCTGAGCTGTTCTCGGAATGAATTAGCTTTGTTAACATTTCTGCTAATTGCTCTGTGACATATTTTGTGAAATTATCCGAATGATAAGGAAAATACACACTATGACAGTTTTCTAACAATTCAGTTGGAATTTTCTTAATATTCTCTTGATGCTTTTCTTCTGATGAAACAACAAGATAATTTTGAGAAGAATTTGCTTTATGGAATCCAAGATCTATTTGAATTTGTGATTTCGCTCTAATTGTATGCTCATCATTCCAATTTGCCACTGCTAATGATGAATTTTTTGCTTGATAATTGTGCTTTGTATTTGTTTCAAAATCTTCATAACAAATATCATCAAAAAAATCTAATCCCTGCTTAGAAAGTCGGTGTTGCTCCCATTGATTATGGCTACTAGCAATTTCTAGAACTTTGTATAAAGTGAAAAGGTCTTCATATTTTTGCCCTTTAGCGGCACTTTGACCTCCTCGATGGATGTTTTTTACTTTTTTAAGTATATCTTTGCCGAATGTGTTTTCAATGTATTGAGTTTTTTCAGCATCAGAGAATGTTGTCAGCATAGTGGGATCCAATAAGAATATTGAAGAATGATAAAGGGTGTTTTAGTTCATTGCAACCAAAATAAAACAGGCTAACGAGTGGTTAGCCTGCTTACAGTGAGTTAGAGTTATTGAGTGCGCATGCTATTTCTATCTAAATGTTCTTCAAATGGTTTTTGCATGTTACATTCGAAATAGTCACCTAATTGTCCATTAGGATACATGGATACACTTGGCGTAATATACTCTTTCAGATTGTTTTTTGGTTGAGTGAAAGAAACTGTATATGACATATTTGAGTTTTGTTTTAACTCTAATGAGCTGGTAATAAATCCAGAGCCTATAGCGATTTCAGAGTTAGGGTTTGCCAATGATTGTTTAATTGGTTCTTTGAATGATACACCTTTGAAGGAAAATGAATAATCACTTCCATCTTTTTTGACAAAAACTCGATCACCATTCTCTGTTGTACAAGAAAAAATAGTATTTGTGTCTGCTAGTGCGGAGGTAGAATATGCACTAAGAATAGCAGCTAATGTTAGTAATTTACGCATAATTGCTCCTTATTTTCCTAAAATATAATCAGCTTCTTGATTACGACGCTTCGCATTGATGCCATTATTATCTACTTGACGGTTTCTAATAGCATTTGCTAAATAACTCATATCCCCCGTTTCTGCTGAACGAGCTGCCGCTTTAACAACGCTTTGAGAGTTCTTCAAACTACCATAGTTATATGCATAAGAGGTTAGTGCTGCCTGTGCATTCGGTGGTAGTTTATCCCAAACATTTGCAGTTACATTTTGTCTAGCAGTGTTCGCAAACTCTCGAGTTCTTCGTGCTAAATCTCGTTCGGCATCCTCACGAGTTACTGTTGTAGTTGGAGTTACTCTGATAATACTTCCATCAGCCCTTGTTACAGTATCAGAGCCGTAACCAGTTCGATATGCATTTACATCTTTGTAAGCTGTTGATTTAAAGCCTTCAAAATTCTTTAATAACCCTGTTGCTTGTTCAATCGCACTACCTGAAATTTTACCGATAGTTGAGTAGCTACCACTACTACTTCCAGCTCCACTTCCTGAGCTTGAATTGCTTGAACTGCCGACATTAAAAGTTGGGTTAAATGAGAGGTCATTTGACTTCTCTGGCAGTGGTAAAACAATGTTTTTGCGAGGGATTGCTAGATTATCTGCATCTGCCATTTCCACGTCGTTACTTTGTTTACCTAAGGCTAGATCATTCACACGTTTATCTACATCGTCTTTCGATACGTTGAATGTTCCTGTTCGTTCCTCTCTATTTTCTTTGCTTTGCAAAATAGCGAGCGCTGAATTACCTGTCAATGATTTTTGCAGATCCATTTCAAGTCTAACTTGTTCAATCTCTGCATCAATCGCATTTAATATAAGGCGAAGTTCTTGTTGTGCATCTTCATTATTCACAACATTGATTTCTTTCATGCCCGTTAACACAGCTCGGCGAGCTAATAACAATTTACCGACAACTTTAGATATCGCAATTTCGCTAGCAAGGCGTTGACTTAGCATTACCACATCCGGTTCATCTTTAAGAGCCTCTAATAACCCCCGAGTAATAGGTACTGATGGTGAACTGAGCTCTGCTAAGACTTCAGGTGTTGGCGTATCCATATTCAATGCAGTTTGTAAATTGGCAAGGGTTTGAATATTTTCTCTTTCAATTTCAGGTGTAAGTCCAACACCAGGTTTTACACCACCTTTACCGTTACCACAGCTGCTAGTTTCACAAGTAATGAGTTTCTTCTCACCAATAACATTCGTTAGCCATTCGGTCATTTCTTTAGGCTCTTGCCAAGTTTGGCAAAGTAATCCACTACAATTTGCCGTAACGATACGGCCATTCTCTAATGGTCGACGTTTATTTAGCATGTTATAACCAGCTTTAGCTACGTCTTCAACAAGGTTAATGGGTTCTTGTTTTTCTCCTCCTCGTTTTTGTCCGCCGATCCATAGTTTACCAGCTCGACCTTGGTTTTCTTCAGTGCTTTTCTTGGCTTTATTAGCATCAACCTCACTTTTAGCAACTTCTTGTAGATGCTCTAAATCTGCCATTTGTCCCCATTTGCCAAATGTTGCATCAGCTAATTTTGCAGACATTTCTTCACAGCTAGTTTTAAATTGGTTAAAGTCAAGTTTACCTTGATAAAGCCCATTAGTAAGAGTGTCATAAAGTTGTGGATTTGCACGCTGAATAATCATTGCTGGTAGGCTTGCCACTGCCCCTGTTGCTGACTCAATAACGTTGCTATATAGATCCTTAAATCCTTCTGTTAAACCATTTAATTGATTTTTCACAGTTGTTTTTACATCAAAATTTCCGCAAGTGAGATTGGCTTTCCAGCCAATTCCAAATTCAGCAATGCCCAAGTTATTTGATCTTGTAGGGGGAGCCATGTAGCCCGCACCTCCACCGATTTGATAATAGATACGGTCGGAAAGGATTGAATCTGCTTTATTAAAATCGAAAGCACTCTTTGAGTTTGCCGCTTGAGCGTTTGTCATTAAAGCAAATGAAACCGCAATAAATAGTGGTTTCATATGAGAAAAATTGTTGTGTTTCATTGTAGTTCCTTATGTTAATTAGACCAGTCAACACTATATAAAAACTTTTGTCCCCGCTTCTTACAGCATTTATACGGACGCCATAGCGCCCAAGCATAACTTCCATCTTCAGATGTTATGGATGGAGGTGTATCTGGGAATATTGCGCATGAGTTTTGTGTGTTTGGGGATAATTGCTGCCATTTATGGGTTTTTATATTTCCCTCTGTTACTGCTGGGGGATACCAAATTCCATTAGATTTGTCCTCAGCTTTGGCAATAGGAATGTAAACATGAGGTTGAAATGTACGAGTAATTAAATCAGCAACTCTATGTGCAGTCACTGCAGCTGCTTTATAGTCATGCACCTGTGTGACAGTTCCGGCACGTGGGAAAATATTTCCCCAAGTATCACCATTAGCTCGGATTTCTCGCATACCTGGGATTAGAGCCTCGGGATAAACCATTTCCGGCACGCCATAGCGCCATGCAAAAAAATCAAGACTACTGAGATAATATGGTACAAATGGCGTAGTTTGACTTCTGCAATAGTAGCCAGTGCTATTAAGTATTTGACTAATCGCACCTTGAGGATGACCTATGACATCTACATTTTTGAATGTTACTTGGGTGTAATTCTTTTGAGGTGAGCGATATTCTCCTCCTTTTACACCACTACTCACAGTATTCATTTCATGCCATGGATTCTGTTTATTATGGTTATAACTGGAAACAACGACTTCAGGAATATAGTGTTTCACTTTCATTGAGGTTCTAATTTTGCAACCAAATTTAGTACAAAATAGCCAAAAGCAAGTGCCGACTACTTTATATTCTAAGCAGCTTGTAGATGCACTGGACGCCATAATGGATGCAGTATTAATCGATGATTTTGCCGGTGTTGTGGAAAGAACAAGTGAGGCGGATAAAGTTGCTGCAAAAAAAGGATTAACTTTCATAAAGATTCCTATTACTGAGATTGCTGGCCATAGTATCTTTGCCAAATCGTAAGTGCGACGGCAACGTTCTGTTCGCCGTAAATAACACTATCTTCGTAGCCTGATGCTTGGAAAAGAATCGCTGGTACTTTTTTTATTCCATTTTGCCAGCCATTTAATACGCCTTCATAGGCTAATTTAAGTTGCTGCTCTTGTTGTTGCCATTGAGGTTGTTTAAAAAGATTTTGAGCCTCTTGTTCTACTTGATTTGGATTGAGGCTAAGCGATTTACTTATATTATCTTCCCACTTTTCAACGCTATCTACGTAATAAACTTGTTGTGCAAGATCAACTCGTAGAATAGGGTAGTAATCAGTGGTATAGACGATAATTTGAGGCATTACGGTAGCTTGCGCTAAAACGCTGAAGCCTAGTGTTGCGATAAGGGATAGCTTTGAAAGCATGGTCGTTCCTTTACGATAACCGATAACGATTTTCTCTGATAAAGCTAACCTTAGCGAAATGTCATTAAGTTATGTAGCCAAAACTCTTTTTAAATTTGAGATAAATTCTCCAAAATGAAAAAACAATTTTTGCTATGTGAATAAATATAGAATTTATTATGATGATTTTTGTTAGGTCGCTGTGTAAACAGCCTCTTAAAGTTGCACGATTCTTGAAAAGCAACGCCTTACCATCGAGTAAGTAGAATCATAGCCAAAATGTATCCAGCATTCAGAAAGGATACTCTGCAATAGCAGGAATGCCACTTCAAACTGACCTTCCAAGGGAAAAGCAAATCCCTTGGGATATCTGCATTTTCCTAAGGAATTTTTAAACTACCCGTAGGAGAATGATTATGACGTCATCCACTCACATTGAGCCTTTTGAAGCTCAATCTATCAATAGCACATCTTTTGCTGCTCGTTTAGGACATGGACTTGGTAAATTATTTTTGGCAACAAAAAATAAAGCCAAATCCAAATACCAACAGGTTACTTTAGGAATTAATCAAAGTTTGGAAGAAGAGGAAGCTCGTCGCTTTTTTGAAATTCAAATGGCATTAGATGCGCAGGCTGAAAACTATGAGCAATTATTGGTAGAGCAACGTAAGCATTGGATTAAGAAAACAGTGCTATTTTGCTTTCTTACTTTGTTTTTAGGAAGTGCAGCTACGATTTGTGTGCTTTATAACTATGTTATATTTTAAGAGCACAATTTGATGTGAACCCTAGGGGAAAATTTAGCCCTAGGGCCATTTTCCCCTTTAATTTACTTAAGGAGAAAATGATGAAAGTGACTTTTCACACATCTTGCCTAACTTTATTAGGTGGAATGGAAAATTGGGTTGTTGCTTTATCTGAAAAGGCAATGCACGCTTGGGAATTACGCCCACAAGGAGAAACCACAACAAGATTCTTATTTCGAGTTCCTAGTAAGGCCGGTAAACAGTACCATTTTTTCAAAGTTGAGCCTCACCGAGCAGGTCATATGCTGAATGTGAGGGCTTAATATGTTAAAAGTACTTCGATTTTTTACCGGATTACACAGATTTCTTTGTCGAAATTGGGATAAGAAAACGGTACTCTTGATTGCTGAAGACTTCAGGAAAGTTGGCACCTATATATTAGGTATTGCTTTTCTAGGTGTAGTTGTTCAAAATGACCATATGCCTGTAAATGTAGCATTCTTAGGAATTTTACTTGGTGGCGTTATATGGTTAGCTGGGATCTTCATTAGCAAATCTTCTAATAAAGAAGATAAGGAGTAATATGAACTTTATCTATGCTATTTTGCTGACGATGGCAATAATGGGCAGCGTAGCATTTGTTGCTATGCGGAGCTTTATTACAGAGCGCCATGCCAGAGAAGAAGCTCAGGCTGCAGAAAAAGCAAGACAGCAAGCAATTAAACTTACCATTTCAGAAGTGAAACCTTAATTGGGTCCTTACTGAAATTTTGGATTCAATCCCTTTCAACTTAAATGCTAGTAGCCTTTTAGGCTATTAGCATTACTCTACTGAAACCAATTATCTGCTTATGCATGACTAATTGGCACTTTTCCCTATGGGAACAACTTCCCATAGGAGGCTGTTCCCTTTTTTATTTTGGAGAACAGCATGAAAAGCCAACCAAAATCGAAAGACTTGTACCAACAAATCACAGATAAAATCGTCGCAAGCCTTGAAGAAGGTGTATTGCCTTGGCAAAAACCTTGGAGTGTTAAAGCTCTCCCGGTGCCTTGTAACGGAGAATCTGGCAGACACTATTCCGGCATTAATTTGCTTCTTTTGTGGCTTAGTAGCATTGAGAGAAATTTTACTCAGCGCAAATGGGTTACGTTCCAAGGAGCCAATCACTTAGGTGGCCAAGTTCGTGCAGGTGAAAAAAGTACGTTAATTATCTTCTATAAGCAAAACCTTATTGAAGAGAAAGATGATTCAGGCGCTGTAGTGCTCGATGAGAATGGTGAAGCTAAAATGAAAACCTCAGTGCTGATTCGTGGCCATCACGTGTTCAATATTGAACAGTGTGAAGGGCTTGAAGCGCATTATGAGGTTTTTGAAGAGACTCAATCATCAAATGAAGCCCGTCCTGAGTTAGATGTATTGCCTGCAAAAATGGGTTTGCCACTTTACAATCGGGTACAAAATAAAGCGTGTTACATTCCTAGTAAGGATTGTATTTTGATGCCAACAATGACTCAATTTGAGTCGATTCAAGGGTATTATGCAACATTGTTACATGAATGTGGGCATGCAACAGGGCATAAGTCACGGTTAAAACGAGATGCAATCGTCAACGGTGTTAAATTTGGCTCACCCAAATACGCCTTTGAAGAATTGATTGCAGAGCTAACTAGCGCTTTTACTTGTGCAGAATTTGGGATTTGTAATATCTCGCAAAATGCTGCGTATCTTGATATCTGGATTAAAACGCTAAAAGCAGATAAAAAAGCGATTTTCAAGGCCTCATCAAAGGCTAGAGAAGCAACTGAATATATTATGCAAGCGTTTAATCAAGCTGATGTCAAATTAGCGGCATAATTTATTTACTTTAGCGTTAGCAGTTTTATGTTAACGCTTTTTATTCACCCAAAGGGGAGTATTCCCTTTTGGGGTTACTCCTCTTTTCTATTTAAATGTAGGAGTAATTTATGCCAAATTGGTGTGAAAATAAATTAACGGTTTACGGCACTGAATCTGATATTTCAGTAATAAAAGAGAGCCTTATAGGTCAAGATGAACAAGGAAAATCGGTACTAGATTTTAATTGTTTAACTCCAATGCCTTTAGCCCTAAAGGACGAAAGTTACAATAGTGAAGCTGAACGTGCAAGTGACTTGTTAGCATTAGACAAAAGCTTACTGCTAACAGATGAAATCATTGAGCAATACATTAAATGTATTTTCTTGAAAGAAGAACATTTGTTGTTATTACTTTCTTTGTGCTCTCGACAAGGGAATTGGCGAGTTGCTGATTTTATTCAGTGGTTAGCCTCAAATACATTTAATCAACAACGCTATCATTATGATTTAGCATTGGGTCAAGTTTATTTAAACAATCTAACTAAATATGGCGCAGCAGATTGCGATAACTGGTGTAAACGGTTTTGGGGTTGTAAATGGAACGCCAATACAGTGTCATTGGAATTTGAGGAAACAGCACTTACATGTTTTTTTGATACGCCTTGGTCACCACCGGAATGCTGGTTTGAGAAATTGTGCACTTCATTTCCACAAATGGAAATTAAACTAGAATACCTTGAACAAGGACTAGGTTTCGGTGGAGTGATTGAGAATGTTGATGGAAATGCTATCCAGTGGTATCTCGATGATGTTGAACTTAATGCGTTTGCGCAAGAAGTCTTTGGAATGGTTCCTGATTTGAACTGCTTAGAAGATGGGGTGTAGCAATGAATTTTGAACAAGAATTTGTCGCTTTATTCTCAAAAATCGCCCCTCACTATCGCCGTTCTGAGCTGTTTTATGATTTTATTACCTTATTTGCATTGGAATTTTATCTTATCCTGTATAAGGATAAATCAGATAAAGCATTAGATGAAAAATATCGATATGCAGTTAAACGCTATACTGAAGAAGAACGGAAGCAGCTATCAAAACTATTTGTGCTAGTTGTAGAAGCCCTAGAACAAAAATCTTATGATTTTTTAGGTACTGTTTTTATGAACCTCGACCTCGGAGACCAATATCGAGCTCAATTTTTCACTCCTACGCCAGTAGCAAGAACTATGGCTGAAATAGTGCTGAATCAGTGTGATAGACTCATTAAGCAACGAGGATTTATAACTTTACAAGAGCCAACCTGTGGTTCAGGTGTAATGGTTATTGAAAGCTATAATTTTCTTGCTCGTCAAGGGTTTAATCCTCAACAAAATATGTGGGTACAAGCCAGAGATATAGACTTTACTGCTGCGATGATGTGCTATATACAGATGGTATTGTTAAATATCCCTGGCGAAGTAATTATCGGCGATACATTAATGGATGATATTCACTATCATTTATATACGCCAGCTCATTTAATGGGGAATTGGTCTAATAGACTGACAGTATTAGATTCTGAACCAGTAATTGAAAACGTTGAAACAACTGAGACAGTTCAGGAATTGCCGTTTGAGATTGATTTAGAAACTGAGACAGTTTTTTACTAAAAAATTGCGTCTGCCTAATCGGTAGGCGCAATTTTATTAAACTCTCCCTTGAGGCGTGCAATCGTTGCCTTCGATAGCGCATATTTCTCAACCGCCTCACGAATAGACATACCCTCACTGAAATCTTTATAAATCTTGCTTCTTATTTTTTCCGTTACTTTAGGGGGGCGTCCTCCAATAGCCTTTAAATGGCCTGCTTTTATTTTTGCTAATTTTCCACCTTTAGTTCTTTCAATAATGAAACTTCTCTCTAATTCGGCGAATAAACCTAATAAGTGTATCATTGCCATTGCCATCGGATCTTTATTTTTTGTTGTGTCAATTCCTTGATCTAAAGCAATAAATCCAATCTTATTTTGCTTGAAATACTCAAGTGTTCTTAAGCATTGAATAAGGCTTCGTCCTAGTCTATCTAATCTAGTTACGACAACTATATCGCCTTCTCGAATGTAATTAAGCATATTCTCAAGTTGGATTTTATTTTGTATATTTTTTTTTAAGATAGTCTCTAAATCTTCATCTTGAGATTTTCCAGAAAATTTTCCAGAAAATATCTTTTTACAACCAAATTTTTTAAGTGCGGTAATCTGTTCACTTAAATCTTGCTTAAGCGAACTAACTCGTGCATATCCTATCTTCGCCATATCTTCTTTATTACCAATATAAGTGTTTTGATTAGCTTATAAATTTACTACTCATTCCATGAGCTTATTTTAAATAATAGCCAATTTATATTTGATAATATAAAATTTATGCTTATTATTGAAATAATAAAAACAATGATTTTTAGTAAAATCATAAAAAATGATGATTCATTTATGCCTTCAGTGCCAATCATCCAGTCTGAACTAATTGCTCCTAGCTTAATTGATAATAATGCTATAAAAAATTGTGAAATAATAAGGTTTAATGTTCTAAATTTTCTTATCATATTTAGGCTTCCTTTTTCTAAATTTATATTTTGCTTCACACTGTATCTTTTTTAACCAAAGTATAAAGCTAGTTTTATTATTTTTTAATTTTATTTTATAATAAATCGAAACAAAATAAAACAAAACATAATGCAAAAAACAATAATAATATAAACAAATAAAACGCCCATAATGGAACTTTTTACACATTCAAACTGCATACCAATTTTATCTCCTTGTTCAAACAAAGCAATAAACTAGTAATGCCAAAAAAATACACATAAAACCCATACAAATATGGGTTATTTCGCCCTTGTCGCTCGTTATGTCCGTATTTATTGGTATAACAAAAAACCAATAAATACCCATCAATACCGCTATGAAAGCTAGAATTTCTTTGGCATATGGTAATACAAACATATAATCTCCTAAATACTCCTTTTTCAACCATTGTATTTTTTCGCTACTACTTCCAGATTCATTTGTTTTTGTTTAAGCAGTGCGGCAAATCAATCTTTTACTCATCCTTATACTCCTTTCAAAATTCAAAACTTAAGAATAGAAAGTGTGTATTCAGTAATAAATGTTAAAACTGAAATAATGATTCCCCAAAATGAAATGAATCCCATTAAATGATCTGCTTTCTTCATTTTTGCATAGATAATAAGCAATATACTAATAATAGGGGGAATAAAGATAACAATAGGATTCATTTTGGCTTCTCAAAACTTAAAACTTTTTAGACACTTAAAAAAACTGTCTAAAAACATATCCTTTCTGGGTTATTAGACTGTCTAAAAACTAAAATCAATCTTTTGAGACAAAATCATAGTCTATTACAGACAAATAGCATCAGAAAATTGTATTGAGTTTGAAGAGAGTTTTGGGAACAAAAGAGGTTAATAGTAGGGTGCTCACTATCAACAACTTTCCCCAAGTTTTCTATAATTGTTCAAGATAGATTTTTTCATGGTTTGCGCCAATCAATAAAAGTATATTTTGCGCATAGATTTTTATTTTGAACCATGTTATGAACATACGATCATTATTCCTTATTGGTTTCTTCTTTAATTATGCGAGTGCTCAACATTCTGAAGATTCATATAAAATACCTAAGATAGGTTGGATTTGTCACGCTGATGCCGATGATGTGATTTTTAATTTTCCCGGTGTGTGGGAAAAAAGAAATGATGGTTCTCTCTTCTGTAATTATGAAAGATTTTTAACTGAAGCAGATATTGAAGCAGCTCAATATACGCGAGATGATATAGAAGTAGTCGATGAAAGTGATGCTTTAGAAGATAGTGAGCTATCTGACGAAGAAAATAATGATGATTCAAATGACGAACAATAGTTGGCTATAGTTGGCTTAAAGGGGAAAGGGAAAAGGGAATAAGGGCAATGTTATAAAGGTAACTTTCCTAAAGGAAAGGCCTTATCCGAAAAGGCTAAAAAGCCTACACAAAAGGCCGTCCTCGGCCAATTCATAATTTCTCTCCGATTGGGAAACAGTTATTCATACGCATCTTATATCAAGTCAATTTACCATAGCATTTATTTAAGTCTTATAAATGAGTTTTATGCTTACTTCCGTGTTTAATAAAATTTTGGGTAAACCCAAAACGCTAGATAAACCTAATCTCGAATCTAACCATAAAAAACTGTCGCAAGTTGATAAAGATGGTTGGATTCTCCCTTTATCAGCTAATGAGCTGTTAGCGACAGAGTTACGCCAAAAATATTTAAACACACTATGGCAACAAGTATCAATGAGTCAAGATATGTTCCAACGAATATATCGGCAGCCTATTGAGCGCTATGCTGAAATAGTGCAGTTATTGCCTGCATCAGAATCACATCATCATGCACATTTAGGTGGAATGCTTGATCATGGATTGGAAGTATTATCTTTTGCAGCAAAATTAAGACAAAGCTATGTACTACCTCAAAACGCTGCGCCTGAAGAACAATCTAAGCAAAGAGATGCTTGGACAGCTGCAGTTATTTATTTAGCACTGGTGCATGATATAGGTAAAGTGATCGTAGATATTGAAATACATTTAAAGGATGGTAGTAAGTGGTTAGCGTGGAATGGAGTACCGCCTATGCCATATAAATTCAGCTATATTAAAAGTAGGGATTATGATTTACATCCAACAATGGGAAGTTTTTTAGCTCATTACCTGATCCCAAATGAAGCTTTTGAATGGTTAATTAACTACCCAGCAGCCTTTTCTGCTTTAATGTATGGGATGGCCGGTCATTCAGATAAGGCAGGATTATTATCAGAAATTACCCAAAAAGCTGATAAAAATAGTGTATCACTATCTTTAGGTGGTGATATAACTAAACTCGCTCAAAAACCAGTAATATCATTTACAAAACAGCTCCTTATTGCATTGCGCCATTTAGTGAAAACTAAATTAAAAATAAATACTCCTAAAGGGCCTTCAGATGGTTGGTACACCAGTGATGGGGTATGGTTGATGAGTAAAACTGTAGCAGATCAAATACGAGCATATTTACTAGAACAAGGTATATCTGTGCCAGCAAATAATCCAAAATTGTTCGATGAAATGCAATCGTTGGGTATCATTGAAGCTAATGAAGAGGGAACATCTATTTGGCGTTGCCGAATAAAAGCAAATTCAGGTTGGTGTCCTGCACAAGAATTTACGTTACTTAAGTTAAAGCCCGAGGTTGTTTGGGAAAATATTGATGAGCGCCTACCATTATTTTTAGGTGAGGTTACTGTTGCTGGGGCAGATAAAGAAGTAAATAAGAAAGAATCTGAAATCAACTTTTTAGAAGAAGAGCAAAATCAACCTATTTTAGAACCTCAAAATGTTACTAATCAGACTACAAGCAACGAAGAACAACAATCAGAAAATAGTGATGTTTCTGAATTCCTAATCAATTTATTTGATGAAAATGTAACATCAACTAAAAATGAGTGTGAATTATCAGATAATGATAAAAATTCTACTATTGTTATAGAAGATGAGCCTAGTAAACTAACGTCGCTTAACGAAATATCACTACAAGCTTCAGAAATTCTTGAAAACCATGAACATACCTCAAACAATATTATGTCAGGGGAGAATTTTGTGCAATGGTTAAAGCAATGCATTACAAATAAAAAGCTAGAAATTAATAACACGACTGCAAAGTTGCACATTGTGAAAGGCAACCTATTTCTTGTTACACCTGGAATTTTTTTACTTTATTTCCAACATCACGGAATGAGTGCTAAAAAACAGGATGTAGAGGCATTGCAATATAGTTTCCAATCCTTACAATTACACCGCAAATACCATAGAACCAATAATGACAGTGTGAATTTTTGGAAATGCGAAGTATATGGTCCAAGAAAATCATCGAAATTAGTGGGGTATTTGATTGAAAAACCAGAGTACTTCTTTGGTAAGCAAATTTTAGTTGATAATTTCCACTTGTCTCTCATTGAGGAATAAAATGAATAGAACAACCTTTGATTTATTATTAGAGAAATTTTTTTCACACGCCACATTCGTCCTGACACGAAAGCTAGTTATGAGAAATCGTTAAGACAGTTGGTTAAACACTGTGAGGTAACGTATCCAGATGAAATTACCGTTGATATACTACTAAATTGGCGCAATAGGGCAGTAAACCAATCTTTTAAGCCCATTACTTGGAATAGCTATATTAGACATTTAAAAGTGATTTATAAATTTGGTATTGAAAATGAGCTTTTACCTTTTATAAAGAACCCTTTTGATAAATTGTTTTTAAAAGTTGGAAAGCCCAAAAGAAAAACATATAGTTCAACACAATTACAGATGTTGAGTGCCATATCGGAAACCTCACAATTACCTAGTAGCTTAAAGCCTTTATGGTTTGTTCAAACGTTAATTATGACCTTTAGATGTACAGCAATCCGAAGAGCACAATTAAATAAATTAAAGGTTAAAGACGTGGATTTAAAGAATAGAACTATTCATATATCCTCTGAGATCAATAAAAATCATGAGTACCACACATTACCTATTTCTACAACTTTATATCCATTTATAGAAAATTTAATTCGAGAGCTAAAAATTAGAAAGCAATTGGGTGATGCTCAATTATTTAATATCAATTTATTTTCTAATTCAGTGCGAAGAAAAGGTAAACAAATGACAGTTGATCAGATTGGCTATATTTTTCGACGAATATCGGAATATACGGGGGTAGTTAGCTCACCACACCGTTTTCGGCATACTGCTGCAACAAATCTAATGAAAAGACCTGAAAACCTTTACATCACAAAGCAGTTATTAGGGCATAAAGATTTAAAAGTAACATTGTCATATATTGAAGATGATGTAGAAGTCCTACGGGAACATGCAGATAGTTTGTAAATCTTACCGCATTACTTTACAACAAACAAAAACTGAGTAAAATATAGCTCATCTACGACATGGCGTGTGTAGATGGCTAATATGCCGAGTTTTGAGAACGGTAAAGTTATATAAATTGTGATTTAAAATCCCTCGCCTTTCGGGGCGTGCCAGTTCAAGTCTGGCCTCGGGCACCATTTTAAAGCAACTTAAATGCGGGAATAGCTCAGTTGGTAGAGCACGACCTTGCCAAGGTCGGGGTCGCGAGTTCGAGCCTCGTTTCCCGCTCCATTTTAAAAGATAGCACCATGAGGTGCTTTTTTTATATCTAAAATTTCCCAACCAATCTTTCTAAGAGTGATAAAAAATAGGCTAACCATTCATGATTAGCCTGCTGTTATTATTTCGTGAGTAAATTCAATGCTTCTTGGTATTTTTCTACCGTTTTCTTAATGACTTCGTCTGGAATTTTAGGCGCTGGTGCTTGTTTATTCCAACCACTTTGTTCTAACCAATCACGGATAAACTGTTTATCGAATGAAGGTGGTGTGGTGCCTTCTTGATAGGTATTCACTGACCAAAAACGACTAGAGTCTGGCGTTAATACTTCATCCATTAAGGTTAATGTGCCATTTTCATCTAAACCGAACTCAAATTTTGTATCACAAATAATGATGCCTTTAGTTAGAGCATATTTAGCTGCTTCAGTATAAAGTGCTAATGCAGATTCTTTAACTTTCGCGGCAAGCGCTGTGCCAATTTGTTGCTCACATTCAGCATAAGAGATATTGATATCGTGATCACCTACTTCAGCTTTGCTTGACGGGGTAAAAATGGGCTCAGGTAATTTGCTTGCTTCCACCAATCCTTTCGGTAATTTAAGACCGCAGATGGTACCAGTTTTTTGATAATCTTTTAAACCAGAACCCGTTAAATAACCTCGTACAATGGATTCAATTTTCACTGGTGTTAAGCGTTTGCAAACTACAGCGCGATGTTCAATCGCTTTTGCTTCTTCTTCAGGTAAAACATCAAAAACGGAATCACCAGTAAAATGATTTGGCATGATATGGGAAAGTTTGTTAAACCAGAAATTAGAAATTTGAGTCAGGATTTCACCTTTATGTGGAATGGGGTCATCTAAAATGACATCAAAAGCAGACAGACGATCACTTGCCACCATAAGCATTCTTTTGTCATCAATTTCATATAGGTCACGTACCTTGCCAGAATAAATTTTTTTTAAGCTGATTTGCATAATCAAATTCCTATTTGGTAAAAGATTTTCCAAATTATACCGCTTGTTTATCCCCTTGCGCAAACGATTGCGTAATTTTATTGGGCTTGTTCAAATAAAATTTATTACTACTTTAGAAGTAAATAGTGTGACAGGGATCACAAATCGTTAACATTTTTCTATCTTTTTTTAGAAAACTCCCTAGAATGCGAGGCTCAATTTTGGAATTTTTTTTCATTTATTTTGAGGTCGTCTATGGCGCTGTTTCTTAGTATTTTTCCAATTGTTTTACTAATCTATTTAATGGTAAAACGTAATGCACTTCCATCTTATGTTGCGCTTCCTTGGATTGCAGCAGTAGTGCTTATTATTCATCTTATTTTCTTCGCAACTGATGTGACAATTATCAGTGCGAAAATTGCCTCAGCTGTTATTGATGTGTTAACACCAGTAACTGTTATTTTCGGCGCGATTCTCTTCAACCGTTTCTCAGAAGTTTCTGGTGTAACCAACACTTTACGTAAATGGTTAGGTAACATTAACCCGAACCCAGTTGCACAATTGATGATCATCGGTTGGGCGTTTGCGTTCATGATTGAAGGTGCGAGCGGTTTCGGTACACCAGCAGCGATTGCAGCGCCAATCTTAGTTGGTTTAGGTTTTAACCCAA
>OGJJ01001631.1_pt1 | contig 16454 bp, 14 predicted proteins | sample 1572081 | NCBI WGS metagenome assembly OGJJ01 (sample SAMEA2582122, study PRJEB24529) | metagenome | biome: Human gut stool | place: China | collected 2011
TCAACAGACCCTCCTTACAATGCTACCTTATATCATACCATATTTCGGCAAAATAGGAACAGTTTTTTAAGAATTTACATTTTTTTCACGGTAAACCGCGCGGGCGTCTTGCCGTTTTCGTCAAATGCCACTATAATAAGAGTGATTTCTTGTGCAAAGAGGTTTTGAGGAATGTATAAAACCGTACTGTTTGACCTTGACGGAACCCTGCTGAACACGATCGACGATCTGGCGGACTCCGCCAACCGCGTCTGCGCCGCCCACGGCTGGCCCCAGCACGATACCGCGCAGTACCGCTATTTTGTGGGCAACGGCATCCCCAAGCTGGTGGAGCGTTTCAGCCCTGCGGACTGCCGCAGCCCCGCGCAGCTGGCCGCCACACTGGCCGAGTTTGACCAAGTATACGGCGCGCACATGCACGACAAGACAGCGCCCTACCCCGGCATACCGGAGCTGCTGGCGCGCCTGAAGGCCGCCGGAGTGCGGATGGCGGTATTTTCCAACAAGGCGGACGAATTTGCCCGCGCCGTGGTGGCCCGCTACTTTGACGCCGATCTGTTTGAGATCGTGCGCGGCGCACTGCCCGATGTACCGACCAAGCCCGCGCCCGAGGGCACCCGCGCGCTGATGGCAAGCCTTGGCGTAACGCCGGACGGCAGCGTACTGTATGTCGGCGACAGCAATGTCGATGCCGACACCGCGCACAACGCCGCCCTGCCCTGCTGCGGCGTGCTGTGGGGCTTCCGCACCCGCGAGGAGCTGACCGCCGCCGGGGCCGAATACCTTGCCGAGGACGCCGCCGCACTGGAAAAGGTGATTTTGGGGTGAGGGCACCCCGCCCTACGCACGGATTTGATGTGGGGCTGTAGGGCGGCCAGTCCTCTGGCCGCCGTGGAAGTCTGCGGCGGCGGAAAGTGCCCGGGAGGGATGAATCCCTCCCCTACGGATGAACCGTTGACGGCAGTTTAACGGCAGGTAGCGGAGGGGTCAAGACCCCTCCCTACGATGTAACATACAAGGGGGGCACAAAGCGAAACCGGGAGCTGACGCAAGGCTGCGGGCCGGGCATGCCCGGCCCCTACGGACTGCTGTTTCCGGTAACGGGGGTTCGGGGCGCTTGGCGGCGCGCAACGAGCGCCGCCAGCCAGCAAAGCTGGCCCGCTCGTGCGGTTGTTTGCCCCGCGGGGGCAAACATTGTTCGCTCCCCGGTTTCGCTCCGCTCAACCGTGGCCCCACGCTCACAACCCCGCAGTGCCCGGCCCCTACGGGGAGGCGGTAATCCCATAAATTTTGCAAAAAATTCAAAATTTCCCGCGCAAAATGGCGCAAAACCCCTTGACGTGTTTGTTATAATAGTATTAGCAGTTAGTGTAATAGATTGCCAACCAACTGAACATCTGAACACATCTTGAATAGAGGTACCCAACTATGGCTGAAAAGAAAACCAAAATCGACATTTTCTCCGGCTTCCTCGGCGCTGGCAAGACCACCCTTATCAAAAAGCTCATCAAGGAGGCCTTCGCCGGTGAGCAGATCGTCCTGATCGAGAACGAATTCGGCGAGATCGGCATCGACGGCGGCTTCATGCGCGAGGCCGGCATTCAGGTCAATGAGCTGAACTCCGGCTGCATCTGCTGCAGCCTGGTCGGCGATTTCCGCGAGGCACTGAAGAAGGTCGTCGAGACCTACCACCCGGACCGCATCCTCATTGAGCCGTCGGGCGTCGGCAAGCTGTCCGACGTGACCCGCGCCGTCGAGGGCGTCGCCGAGGATCTGCCCGTCATCCTGAACAGCTTTGTCACCGTCGCCGACGTGAACAAGGTCAAGATGTATATGAAGAACTTCGGTGAGTTCTATGACGACCAGGTCAGCCATGCGTCCTGCATCATCCTGAGCCGCACCGGCAACGCCAGTGAGGAGAAGGTCGCCGCCGCCGTCGCCATGCTGGCCGAGAAGAACCCCACCGCCACCATCGTCACCACCGACTGGACCGTCCTGACCGGCGCACAGATCGTCTCCGTCATGGACGGCAAGCGCGACCTCGTCGCCGAGCTGCTGACCGAGGCCCGCGCCGCCAACGTGGCCCATGCCGACGAGGATGAGCACGAGCACCACCATCATCACCATCACGACCACGATGAGGACGACCACGACTGCTGCTGCCATCATCATCACGACGAGGACGACGATGAGGACGAGCATGAGCATCACCATCACGACCATGATGACGATGACCACGACCACGACTGCTGCCATCACCACGATGATGAGGACGAGCACGAGCATCACCATGAGCACCACTACGACGAGCACGGCGTCTGCTCCTGCGGGCATCATCACCACCATGACCACGACGCCGACGAGGTGTTCACGAGCTGGGGCAAGGAGACGGCCCACAAATACAGTCGTGAGGATCTGGACAAGGCCCTGCACGCGCTGGACGAGGGCGCTTACGGCATGATCCTGCGCGCCAAGGGCATTGTGGACGGCGGCGACACCTGGTACGAGTTCGACATGGTCCCCGGCGAGCACGAGATCCGCCCCTGCGGCCCCGACGTCACCGGCAAGCTCTGCGTCATCGGCTCCCAGCTGAAGGAGCATGAGATCGCGGAATTGTTCCACGTTTGATAAGAATGCCTTCCCCCTTGGGGGAAGGTGCCCGAGGCCCCGCCCGAGGGCGGATGAGGGGCGAGCCTGCCGCAGCAGCCCACGAATGACAGGCCGCGATCAGCTCTCCCCTCATCAGTCCGCTTCGCGGACAGCTTCTCCCCCCGGGGAGAAGCCTTTGACTGCTACTAACCGAAAGGACGTCCCCTATGCCTAAACAAATCCCCGTATATCTCTTCGTCGGCCAGCTGGAGAGCGGCAAGACGAAATTCATTCAGGAAACGATGGAGGACCCCAACTTCGACTCCGGCGACAAGACCCTGCTGCTGGTCTGCGAGGAGGGCGAGATCGAGTACGACCCGTCCAAGTTCGCCTTCGGCGGCGTGCACGTTGCCCAGATCGAGGATAAGAGCGAGCTGACCGCCGAGAACCTGACCGCGCTCGAAAAGAAGTCCGGCTGTGGCCGCGTCATCATCGAGTACAACGGTATGTGGCTCATTCAGGAGCTGTACGACGCCCTGCCTGACAACTGGCTCATCTACCAGAGCCTGGCCACCGCCGACGGTACGACCATCAAGACCTACGCGGGCGACAGCGCCATGCGCAGCCTGCTGCTGGACAAGCTGCGCGGCAGTGAGCTGCTGGTCGTCAACCGCGCCGAGGCTGTCAACGACGACGAGAGCCGCCAGCTCATCCACAAGCTGGTGCGCCAGGCCAGCCGCCGCTGCGACATTGCCTACGAGTTCAAGGACGGCAGCGTCGCCTATGACGACATCCCCGACCCGCTGCCCTTCGACGTGGACGCGCCGGTCATTGAGATCCCCGAGGAGTTCTTCGGTATATGGTACATGGACTGCATGGACGACCCGAAGAAATATGACGGCAAGACGGTCAAATATCTGGCTCAGGTCTGCCAGACCCCCCAGGCCGGCAAGGGCGCGTTTGTGCCCGGACGCTTTGCCATGACCTGCTGCGTGCAGGACATCCAGTTTGTGGGCTTCCCCTGCAGCTACGATGGCTACAAGGCGCTGGAGCAGCGCGCTTGGGTGCGGGTGACCGCCAAGGTGGGCTATAAGTTCCACAACATCTACCGGGGCAAAGGCCCGGTGCTGACCGCCGTGTCGGTAGAGCCTGCCGAAAAGCCTCTGGAAGAGGTCGTAACGTTCTCTTAACGTTTCTTTATAACAAGGAGGTTCTGGTATGAAAACTCTGTTCCGTATTCTTGGCACGGCTGCTGCCGTGGCCGTCACCGGCGCTGCTATCGTGGTGCTGGACAAGATCCTGAACCAGAAAGACCCGCTCCATGTGGAGGAGGTCGAGTTCCCGGAGGAAGCCGAAAAGGACGCCGAGGAGGCCGAAAAGACCGCCGAAGCCTACGAAGAGGCCGAGGCCAAGGAAGAAGCAAAGGCTGCCGATGCCGCCGCAGAAGCTGCCAAAGAAGCCGCACCGGAAGCCCCTGCTGAGAACGCACCCCAGACCCAGCCGGAGACCGCCGAAGAGCACCCGGTGTACGACCCCGAAGCTCCGAACGCCAACCCCGTAGAGGCCGGCCCCGCCGTTGCCCCCAAGGATGAGAACGGCAAGATCGACGTCACCAAGATCGCCGATGCCAACGATTTCGGCGACTGGGAAGAGCAGGGCTGCAAGGGCTGAGAAAACAGCATGATCCCCGCATAGACGCGGATATCAGCTCCCCCGAAAGGGGGAGCTTTTTTGTGCTTGCAAAATGCCGCGCAGTTCACTATACTGGAAGAAAAACACCGATGGAGGGCAGCACCATGGCATACACCGATGATTGGGAAAGCTTGATGAACGGCGTGTTCGGCGCGGGCGGCAAACTGAAGTTCGGCGGCGCGCAGCCGCAGCCGGAAAAGCCGCAGCCCGAAAAACCGGCGGGCAACGGCCTGCCGGACCTGAACGCGGCGCTGCTGGAGCAGCAAAAGCAGCTGGACGAATTGCTGAAGCAGCAGAACGCCCGGCTGAAAGCGCAGGATGCAGGGGTGCAGACGGCGCTGGAGGACAGCCGCCAGATGCTGCGGGACATGGAAGCGGACGGTCTGCTGGCCAAGGGCACGGCAGACACAAAGCCGGAGCAGCTGGGTAGCTTTGAAGGCCTTGCTGCCGAGGTGAAAAAGACCGTCCTCGGGCAGGACGCCTTTGTGGACAGCGTGGTGCGGGCCATGCGCCGCCCCTTTGTGCTGGGCACCGAGGGCGCAGCCGCCCGCAATGTGATCCTGCTGTGGGGTGCACCGGGCACGGGACGGCACTTTGCACTGGCCGAGACTGCCCGCATCATGGCGGCGCGGGGGCTTTTGCAGAGCGACCGGATGGCGGTGATGGACTTGGCGCTCTACCCCGACCCCGGCGCGGAAAAGCTGTTTTTGCAGGACCTATACGCCGCCCTGCACGCCCCGGGCGAGATCGTGGTGTTCGAGCACTACGAGAGCTGCCACCCCGGCTTTTTGCGCATCCTCTCCGACCTTGCGGTCAAGGGCAGTGCGCCCCTGTCCAGCCGGTATCTGGTGAACAAAGAGGGCATTCTGGTGGAAGCCGGTACAGCGCTTGCCCCCGGCGCAGTGAGCCGCATCGACCCCTGCGGCAAGTACCTGATCTTCTTCTCCCGCAAGGGGCGGGAGGCGCTGGCGGATAAATTCGGCGCGTCCTTTGTGGCGGCGGTAGGGGATGTGTGCCAGACCGCCCCCTTTACCCCGGAAGCACTGGCGGCGCTGGCGGCGCAGCAGCTGAACGCGCTGGCGCAGCGGGTGCACAGCCGTCTGGGGCTGACCCTTACCGCCGGGGCAGAGGTGCGGGACTATGTGGCGGCGCAGTGCTCCAAAGAAAAGGGCGCAGAGGGGCTGACAGATTGCTGCGAGCGGATCTTCCGCGCCCTGAGCGAGTACTGCTTACAGACCGATGCAAAACTGTCCGGCACGGTGGCGCTGACCGCCGCGCCCGAAGGGCTGCAATTTGCACTGAACGGTGCCGCCCCGGCAGACCTGTTCAGCCTGCTTCCGGCGGCCTACACCGGCGCGGTGGAGCAGATCCGCGCCGAGCTGGATGCGCTGGTGGGGCTTGCCCCGGTCAAGGAGTATGTGTTCGGTCTGGCAGACAATTTACAGGTGCAGCAGCGCCGCGCGGCGGCGGGCTTTAAGACCGCAAGCCTGTCCATGCACATGATCTTTACCGGCAACCCCGGCACCGGCAAGACCACCATTGCCCGGCTGGTGGCAAAGTACCTCAAGGCCATCGGCGCGCTGGGGGGCGGGCAGCTGGTGGAAGTGACCCGCGCCGACCTTGTGGGGCGCTATACCGGCCACACCGCCCCGCTGACCAACAGTGTCATCGAGAGTGCACTGGGCGGTGTGCTGTTCATTGACGAGGCGTACAGCCTGTACCGTGGCCAGCAGGACAGCTTTGGACTGGAAGCCATCGACACCCTTGTAAAGGGCATGGAGGATCACCGGGACGAGCTGGTGGTCATCCTTGCGGGCTACACGAAGGAGATGGAGGTATTCCTCACCGCCAACAGCGGCCTTGCCAGCCGCTTCCCCAATAAAATCGAGTTCCCGGACTACACCGCAGATGAACTGCTGGACATCACCGCCGTGCTGGCAAAGGGCAAGGGCTACCGCCTTGCCGAGGGCTGCACCTTCCCGCTGCTGGGCTACTATAAGCGCCGTCAGGCGCTGGACAGCCGCACCGCCGGCAATGGCCGTCTGGCGCGCAACACGCTGGAAAAGGCCATCTTCAACCAGAGCCGCCGCCTCATCGCCGAGCCCGCCGCTCCCCTTGACCTCATCCAGCCCAGCGATCTGGAATTTGAGGAATAAGGAAAAATTGATAGGAAAAAGGGTTCCGGAAACGCCCGCAGGCGTTTCTGGAACCCTTTCTGTTTATTCATGCTGCTCCGCCAGCCCCTGCACCATCTCGTGCAGCTGGGCGCGGACGGCGGCGGGGGCGGTGACCTCTACCTTGCCGCCAAAGCCGCACACCCAGCCGAAAAACTGCTGGCTGACACAGATAGGCACGTCAAAGTGGAAGTAGCCATCCTCCTCCGGGCAGAACACCGGCTCACGGCCAAAGCGCTCCCGCATGACCGGCTCAAGGTCGGCAGTGCACCGCAGGGTGACACAGTACTCGGTGCCGCCGAACATGTTGAAGTGCTTGCGCAGGTAGGCGGGCAAATCGAAGGTGCGGAAGAACTCTTTGCCCCGGCGCGGCTCGTCCAGCACCAGCACCCCGGACATCCGGTCCACCCGGTAGTGGCGCACCGGGGGTGCTTTTTCGTCCTGATAGGCGATCAGGTAATAGCAGCCGTTTTCCCACGCAAGCTGCCACGGGCTTACGGTGCGCACGGCGCTGCTGCCCTTGTAGCGGAACTGCACCAGACACCCCCGGTTGATGGCAGTGTGCAGCGCGTCGATGCTGTACAAAAGAGTCTGACTGTCGGTCTTGGGGCGTCCGTCCACATACACCTGACGCTGCAATTGGGTGCCCTCGTAGTCGGAGCAGAGGGCCTCCAGCTTGTGGATGATGCGCTTGCTGGTGCGCGCCGAGATGACGCTGCTGGACTGTACCGCATCCACCAGCAGCTTCAGCTCCGAAAGCTCGAATGCGCGGCTTGCCATCCAGTACCCGCCGCCGCGCCCGCGCTGCAGCTGGATGTCGTAGCCCAGACTGCGCAGGGTGTCGATGTCGCTGTAAATGCTCTTGCGCTCGGCCAGAATGCCCTGATTTTCCAGCAGCTGCACCAGCTGGGGCACGTTCAGGCGGTGGTTCTCGTCGGTGCGCTGCTCAAGGATGCGCAGCAGCGTTACCAGCTTGGATTTCTGTCCTTCCTGCTTGGGCATGGGGCAATACCTCCATCACGGTTTATTCCGGCAGCTTTTTGTCAAAGGCGGCGCGGCGCTGGGTGGAAAGGCGGAACATCTGTTCCAGCTTGTCCCGGTCGTCCGCTACAAGGGCGGCGCGCATCTCCTGTAAAGCGGAATCGAACTGGTCGATCTCGCTGATCAGGTTCTGCTTGTTCCACAAAAACAGCTCTGCCCACATTTTGTCGTTGATGCGTGCAATGCGGGTCAGGTCGCGGAAGGAGTCGCCGGTGTACTCGCACAGCGAGGAGTTGTCGTTGGCACACATCAGGCTTACGGCAATGGCGTGGCACAGCTGGCTGACATAGCCGATCATCCGGTCGTGCTCCTGCACGGTCAAGGTGCAGATATGCTTGAAGCCCAGCACCTCGGCAAGCTCCCTTGCCCACTGGATGCCCGCCGGGGTGTTCTTTTCGGTGGGGGTGATGATGAAGTTTGCCGGGGCAAAATTCACCTCGGCAGCGTGCTCCACGCTGGAGGTCTCGCGGCCTGCCATGGGGTGGCTGGCGATGAACTCCACCCCTGCCGGGCACAGTGCCTGCACCGGCTCCACAAGGCCGGTCTTTACGCCGGAAACATCCGTAAAGATGCACCCGGGCTTGAGCAGATGGCCGTAGGTACCAAACCAGTCCAGCAGCGCGGTGGGGTACAGGCCAAAGATGATATGGTCGGCCTGCCGGACAAGGTCCTCAAAATCGTGGGTCTTGCCGCCGGCGATATAGCCGTGCTCCAGCGCGTACTGCAAATGTCCCTCGCTGCGGTTGATGCCGTCCACATGGAAGCCGGCGCGGGTCAGCTCCAGCGCGTACTTGCCGCCCAGCAGACCCAGACCCACTACGAGATAACGTTTTGTTTTATCAAGCATCTTCTACCTCCACGCCAAGCGGCGCTGCATCTGCAAAAAAGCCGGGCCAGCTCTTCTGGATGGCTTCGGCATCGTCCACGGTCAGGGGCAGTGCGGCGGCAGCAGCCAGCACCGCAAGGCTCATGACCACCCGGTGGTCGTTGTGGCCGTGCAGGGGGGCGGCGGGGGCGTGCAGACGTTCAGCGCAGCCGTGCACCGTGATGGTGCCGCCGTCGCTTTCCAGCACGCCGCCGCAGGCGCGCAGCTCAGCTTCCATGGCCGCGATGCGGTCGCTCTCCTTCAGGCGCAGCCGCTCCGCGTTGCGGATGACGGTGGTGCCCTCGCACAGCAGACCCAGCACCATCAGCACGGGGCCAAGGTCGGGGCAGTCCGCAAGGTCGATATCCACCCCATGCAGGGGGGCTTTTGCAAAGGTGATGCTGTCGCCCGTACGAGTGAACACCGCGCCGCACCGGCGCAGAATGTCCAGAATGGCAGCATCGCCCTGCAAAGTATCCGGCGCAAGGCCGGTGATGGTCACCCCGCCGCACACTGCGCCCAGCACCGCCGGAAACGCGGCCTGACTGTAATCGCCCTCCACGTTGTAGTCGCAGGGGCGGTACTGCTGCCCGCCCGGCAGCAGCAGGGTGGTTTCGTCCAGCCAGCGGCTGTGCACCCCAAAGGCGGCCTGCACGGCGCGGGTCATGTCGATGTAGCTGCGGCTCTCCACGGGGGGAATAAGGTGCAGGGTGCTGTCCCCGGGCAGCAGCGGCAGCGCGAACAGCAGCCCGCTGATGAACTGGCTGGACACGTTGCCCGCCAGCCGGTAGTCCCCGGGGGTCAGCGCACCTTCCACGGTCAGCCCGGCGGGGGACTGCTCAAACCGTAGATTCTGCTCACGATATAACGCTTCGTATACGGATTGCGGGCGTTCCATCAGCCGTCCGCGCCCGGTAAAGGTGACCGGCTGGCCGGTCAAGCTGGCAATGGGGATCAAAAACCGCAGGGTGCTGCCGCTTTCGCAGCAGTCCACCGGGGCGGTCAGGGGCAGGAAATGCCCAAGCCCCTGCACAATGGCATCGTCTGCGCCGGTGTCCACGGCGGCGCACAGCTGCGCGGCAGCGGACAGGGTGGCAGAGATGTCCTTGCTGAATTCCAGATGGGTGATGTGAGAGCGCCCCACAGCCAGTGCGGCGCACAGCACGGCGCGGTGCGCCATGCTTTTGCTGGGCGGCGCGGCGATCACGCCCCCGATGCCGCCGGGGGCAGGTCTGATGGTTACAAGCATAGCGGTGTTATCCTTTTGCAATTTCCCCCGGGCAGCGCGCCAGCGCCTGAGGGGGTAAACGGTTTACATCTCCCGGCCGATAGCCCAAGCCACCTGACGGCATTTTGCCATGGCCTGTGCAAAGGCGTCCGGGGTCAGGCACTGTGCGCCGTCGCTCCATGCGTGCTGGGGGTCGTAGTGCACCTCTACCTCCAGACCGTCCGCACCGGCGGCCACGGCAGCGATCATCATCGGCTCTACCAGATTGGCCTTGCCGGTGGCGTGGCTGGGGTCTACCACGATGGGCAGATGGGTCTTTTCGTGGATGATGGGCACAGCGGAAAGATCCAGCGTGTTGCGGGTGTATTTTTCAAAGGTGCGGATGCCGCGCTCGCAGAAGATGACCTGCTCGTTGCCGCCTGCCATGATGTACTCGGCGCTCATGATCCACTCCTCGATGGTGTTGCACAGACCGCGTTTGAGCAGCACGGGCTTGTGCATTTTGCCCACGGCCTTGAGCAGCTGGAAGTTCTGCATATTGCGTGCGCCGATCTGCACCACGTCCACATACTCTTCAAACTCCGGGATGCGGTCCTCGCTCATCAGCTCGGAAACGATGGGCAGGCCGGTGGCTTCACGAGCCTTTACCATGTCCAAGATGCCCTCGGTCTCCAGACCCTGAAAGGCGTAGGGGGAGGTGCGGGGCTTGTAGGCACCGCCGCGGAACAGCGCCGCGCCGCCCGCCTTGACCCCCTGCGCGATGCGCAGTGCCTGCTCGGCGTTTTCGATGCTGCACGGGCCCGCCATGACGGCGATCTTTTCCTTGCTGCCGATCTTCACGCCGCCGCAGTCGATGACCGAGTCTGCGGGGTGGAACAGGCGGTTTGCGCGCTTATAGGGCGCAGACACGCGGGTAACGTTGTCGATCCACGGGTTTGCCAGCACATCCCGCTCGTCGATCTTGGTGGTGTCGCCCACCAGACCGAACACGTTGTAGTCCTTGCCGGTGATCAGGGTCACGTCCAGACCCTGCTTTTCGAATTTGTCAACGATCTTTTCCAGCTCCTCTTTGGGAGTGCCTTTTTTGGTGGAGATGATCATGGGAGGTCGTTCCTTTCCTGTTTGTTTTACATCACGATATGCGCCTTACTGGAGCCGTCGGTGCGCAGCAGCTGCGCCAGCCAGATGCAGGCGTGCAGGTAGCCCTGCGGGCCTTCCCCGATAAAATGTCCCTGACAACCAAAGGACACCACGTCCATTTTGCGGAAGGGCTCGCGCTCGTCCGGGGCGTCCAGCATCACCTCTACGGCGGGCACGCTGCACAGCCGCAGCGCGTCCAGAATGGCTACACTGTAATGGGCGTAGCCGCCGGGGTTCAGCACGATGCCGTCTACCCGCCCGGGGGCAGACTGGATCTCGTCGATCAAATCGCCCTCGTGGTTGGACTGGCAGATATCCGTTTCAATGCCAAGCTGGTCGCAGCCCGCCTGCACATAGTCCATCAGGCCGGTGTAGTCCACTTCGCCGGGCACGCCGGGCTCAGACCAGCGCGCCAGATTGATGTTTGGCCCGTTAAGAATCAAAAATTTCATCCAGTGCCTCCTGTGCAGCTGCCAGCGCCTCGGCCAGCGTGCCAGTGTTAGAAATCACCGCATCTGCGGCGGCAAGGTACAGCGGGCGGCGCTGGGCTTCCATGGTGCGCAGCGCCTCGGCGCTGGAAGAAAGCGGACGGTTGCCGCCCACAGCCAGCGCTTCCACCGGACGGTCGATGAACAGCACCACGCCGTTCTGGCGCAGGGCGCGGACATTCTCTGCCCGCTTCACCGCGCCGCCGCCGCAGGAGAGCACAAGCCCTTTTTCCTTGCCGAAACGGGCGATCTGCGCGGCTTCCTTTGCGCGGAAACCCTCTTCGCCCTCGGCGGCAAAGATATCCGGGATGCTGCGCCCGTCTGCCTTGACGATCTCCTCGTCCAGATCCACAAGGGGTCTGCCCAGCTGCTTTGCCAGCAGGCGGCCAAGGGTGGATTTGCCGCAGGAGGGCATTCCCACAAGGGCGATGTTCAGCGTCTCACGGCGCAGCGCAGCGGTAATACGCCGCACCTCGCCCGGGGCGTCCTCGAACTTGCGGCCAAGGAAGTATTCGGCGGCATACACCGCCTGTGCCACCAGCATCTCCAGCCCGCCTACGGCTACCGGCACACCGGCGTCCTCGGCGCGGAGAATGAGTTCGGTCTTGTTGGGGTTATAGACCACGTCCACCACGGCTTCCAGCCCGGGCATGGCGGCGACGTCCAGACTGCACACGCCCACGTTGGGGTACATCCCGGCGGGGGTGGTGTTGAACACCACCTGTGCGCCGCTGCGCACGGCTTCGGCGTAGCTCAGTTCGCCCTTTTCCGGGTCGGGGGTGCGGCTGACCGTCAGCACCTTGGCAGCGCCCTTGTCCAGCGCCACCGCGCGGGTGGTGTTGTGGGTGCCGCCGGTGCCTAAAATGAGCACGGTCTTGCCCGCAAGCTCCACGCCGTGGGCTTCGCACAGGTGGGCAAAGCCCAGATAATCGGTGTTGTAGCCGTAGAGCAGGCCGTTTTTATTCACCACCGTGTTCACCGCGCCGATGGCGCGGGCGCGGGGGTCGATGAAGGAGCAGTACTCCATCACCAGCTTTTTGTAGGGGATGGTCACATTGATGGCCTTGAACTGCCGCCGCTGCAAAAAGACGCGGGCGTCTGCCTCGGTGGGCAGGGGGCACAGCTCGTAGCTGTACCCGCAGAGCAGCTCATGGATGGTCTTGGAGTAGGAGTGTCCCAGCTTGCCGCCGATCAGTCCGTATTCCATCTCAGCCCTCCTTCCGGTAGCCGGTGGGGTCGGTCATCCACCGGGCACCGTACCGGGCGGTGAGCAGATCGCCCACCGCAAGGGCGGCAGCGCAGGTCTGCACAATGGCAACCCGGGGCACGATGCAGGGGTCGTGCCGTCCCTGAATGGACAGCTGTGCGTCCTTTTTGGCGATGTAGTCCACCGTATCCTGCTGCTTGTAGATGCTGGGGGTGGGCTTGACGGCGGTGCGGAACACCACCGGCATCCCGTTGGCGATGCCGCCGTTGATGCCGGCGTTGTGGTTGGTGGCGGTGACCACTGCACCCTCTGCCGTCATGCGGAAGGCGTCGTTCGCCTCCGAGCCGCGCAGCCCGGCAAAGCCGAAGCCGGTGCCGAACTCGATGCCCTTGACTGCCGGGATGGAAAAGGCCAGATGGGCAATTTCGCTTTCCACGCTGTCAAAGTAAGGCTCGCCGATGCCGGCGGGCAGGCCGAGGATGGCGGTTTCCAGCACGCCGCCCACGCTGTCGCCCTCGGCACCGGCGGCGCGGATGGCGGCTTTCATGGGCTCTTCCACGGCGGCGTCCAGCACCGCAAAGCCCTCGGTCTTACTGGCAAGCGTCTCCACCTGTGCCGCAAGGGCGGCGGGGTCGTCCAGTGCAAAGGGCGTATCTGCAAGCCCTGCGCACCGGGCGATGTGGGTGGTGATATCAATGCCTGCCCGCTGCAATGCGGCAAGCACGATGCTGCCGCCTGCCACGAAGGCGGCGGTCACCCGGCCGGAAAAATGCCCGCCGCCCCGGGCGTCCTGAAAGCCGTGGTACTTGGCGTAGGCGGTAAAGTCCGCGTGACCGGGGCGCAGAAGGTCGGCGGTCTTGGCGTAGTCGCCGCTGCGGGTGTTCTGATTTTCGATCATCAGAGCAATGGCGGTGCCGGTGGTGTGGCCGTTTACCACACCGGACAGCAGCTGCACCGCATCCGCCTCCACCCGGGGGGTGGAAAGGCCGTCGCCCCGGGCGCGGCGCTTATCCATGCAGGCGGCGAGAAAAGCCTCGTCCACCGGCACACCGGCGGCCATGCCGTCCAGCACCGCACCTACGGCACGGCCGTGGCTCTCGCCGAAGATGGTCAGCGAAAGGTCGCTGCCAAAGGTATTTTTCATGGGTCAGTCCTCCATGCCCAGCAGCGGGCGCAGCCCCTCCACAGGGATGGTCTCGGCGCGCCAGCAGCCAAGGCCGGGCACCTTGATGATGGTGATCTGCCCATTCTGCGCTTTTTTGTCGTGCAGCATCTCGGCCAGCACCTTTTCCTTATCGTAGGCGGTGCGGGTAGGCAGGCCTAAGCGGCGGTACACGCCGCGCACCCGCTTTTGCAGCGCCTTGGATTCGATCATGGGCAGCATACCCAGCGCCACACACTCGCCGTGGAACAGGCCGGTGGTGCGGCGCCCTTTGATGCCCTTCACGGCCTCGATGCCGTGGCCGATGGTGTGGCCGAAGTTCAGCGCCTTGCGCATACCCTGCTCGGTCTCGTCCTGCTCCACGATGCTCTTTTTAAAGCGCAGGCTGCGGCAGATGATGTCGCCGATGCGGTCGTCCACGTCCTCTTTTTCAAAGATGGAGAACAGCTCCGGGTCGGCCAAGAGACCTGCCTTGACCGCCTCGGCCAGACCGTTGATGAAGTGGCGGCGGGGCAGGGTGGACAGGGTGTCCGGGTCCACGATGACCAGCTTGGGCTGCCAGAAGGCACCCACGATGTTCTTGGTGTCGCCCAGATCCACGGCGGTCTTGCCGCCGATGGAGGAATCGATCATGGAAAGGGTGGTGGTGGGGCAGTTGATAAAGTCGATGCCGCGCATATAGATGGAAGCGGCAAACCCGGCAAGGTCGCCCACCACGCCGCCGCCCACGGCTACCACAAGGTCGCCCCGGCCCATGCCGAAGTCCAGCATCTGCCGCAGCACGGTTTCCAGGATTTTAAAGCTCTTGCTGGCCTCGCCCTGCGGCACGGTGATGATGGTGGCATCCTTGCACTGGTCGGCTACCATCTGGGCGTACTGTGCAGGCACACCGCTGTCGGTGACCACCGCCACCCGGCGGTCCAGCCGGGCGAACTGATACAGGTTTTCCAGAGAGCCGCGCTTGACGATGATGTCGTAGCTGCGCTCGCCCAGATTCATGGTCAGCTTGGTTCCGATAAAATCACTCATTTTGTATACACTCCTAACAGCCGCACTGTCCGGCAGGTGCGGTCAAGCTCGCGCAGCAGCGCGGCGGTCTCGCCGGCGGCGGCATCGCCCACCAGCTCTACATAAAAATAATATTCAAAGGGGACGTGCGGCATGGGGCGGCTCTTGATGGACTCCATATTGAAGCCGCTGGCACCGATGACCTGAATCACCTCCGCCAGCTTGCCGGGCTTGTTATCCACCGTGAACAGCAGCGAGAACCGGTTGCCCGCCGTGGGCTTTTCGCGGCTGAGCACGATGAACCGGGTGGTGTTGTCGCCGTCGGTGTTGATATTGGGCACCAGAATTTCCAGCCCGTACAGGGCGGCAGTCTCGGCGCTGGCAATGGCGGCCTTGGAGGCATCGCCGCTTTCTGCCACGAACTTTGCAGCCATGGCGGTGTTTGCCATGGCGGTGGCGGGCAGACGGAACTGCTTTAAAAAGGTCTCGCTCTGGGCGATGGCCTGCTGGTGGCTGTACACCGTGCGCAACTGGGAAAGCTGGGTGCCCGGCAGCACCAGCAGGTTCTGGGAGATGGGCAGGTCGTACACGTCCACCACCCACAGCTCCGGGTGGTTATAGCACAGGTCCAGCACGGCGGAAACATCCCCGGCGTGGCTGTTTTCAAAGGGCACTACGCCGTGGGCGGCTTCGCCCGAGGCCACGGCCTCGAATACCTCGTCCCATGTGGAGTAGCTCACAGCCTCGGCGTGGGGGAACAGCGCCTTGAGGGCGATGTGGGCAAACGCCCCCTCCACCCCCTGATAGGCGGCGCGGTTACGTCCCAGCACGGCAGCCTCGTACTGCTTGGCAAGATCCATCATGTGCTGGACATGGTCTTTATAGTAAGGGCGCAGCGCGGGCTGCTGGATGCGGGCTGCGGCCTTTTCCAGCACGGCGGCCTCCCGGGCGGCATCGTAGATGGGCAGACCGTGCGCCCGCTTATATTCGGCTACCTGCAAAACGGCAGCCATCCGGCGCTCGAACAGCGCAGCCAGCTGCGCATCCACCGTGTCGATCTCGGCACGGGCTTGTTCCAGTGCGTCCATGGGGGTCACATCCTTTTTGGTCGGTTTTTGCGGGGATACTTAGTAAGTATACCATAACCGGGACAGAGAAACAACAAACCGCCCTCCATTTGAGGGTGGAGAAAATTTCAAATCAGACATGGGTAAAAAGACGAAAATAGAAAACAGAAAAGACGAACCCTCTCAGTCTGCTCCCGGAAACTTCCTCATTGCTTCTAACACTTTAGTAATGAACGTAACGGCTTGGCTCTCCCTTTGGGAGAGCTGGCGCGGGAGCGCCTGAGAGGGCGAGGATGCTGCACTGCGGAGAGGGTTCGTTCCTGCAAAAAAAGCTGCCGCACAAAATGCTGTGCGGCAGCCCGGGTCAATCTGTTGTTTTATTTTTTAAAATATCCTCCCAGCTGCGGGCTTTGCCGTAGTAGCGCCCGTAGGGGTTATCAAGGTCTGCGGCGCGGAGAACAGGCGGCGCGGGCGGCTGGGGCTTTGGGGTGCGGTCAAAGGTGAACCGGGCGGCAGGGCCGCCGGCTTTGATGCGGAAGCGCATCTTTAGTGCCCCTCCCCGGCGGTGGATACCGCCCCGGCGGTCAGGTTTGCCCAAAGGGGCTCGCTGTTTTCCAGCAGGGAAGCGGATTCCTTCAGCCATGCGCCCCGGATGCCGATATAGTAATCTGCCAGCAGCTGCTGACTGTCGCCGCTTGCACTCTGCACCGCGTCCGAGGTGTAGCTGCCCAGCTCCATCCCGGTCAGCACCGGGCAGTCCGTCCAGCGGTAGACCATGTTCCACCAGTCGCTG
>OGJJ01001633.1_pt1 | contig 16452 bp, 19 predicted proteins | sample 1572081 | NCBI WGS metagenome assembly OGJJ01 (sample SAMEA2582122, study PRJEB24529) | metagenome | biome: Human gut stool | place: China | collected 2011
GGCAGCACAAAGTGCGGCTGAATTACCTGATGATTTGGTGTTTGGTTTATTAAAAACAGGTAAAACCACGCTTTGTTATGACGGCCAAAATTACTTTGACACCGACCACCCGGTATTCCCGAATGTGGACGGCACGGGAGTAAGCAAAGAACAAAGCAATATCACCACCGGCACGAAAACGGAAGCGCCAACGTTTTATATTTTTGACACTACCAACGCGATTAAACCATTAATTTGGCAAGAGCGCGAAGCACCGGAAATCGAAACGAAGTTTGACCCGTCTAAGTCCGATACCGTATTTAACGAAGATATTTACGAATGGGGTGTGCGTGCTCGTGGTGCAGCTGGTTTTGGTTTCTGGCAGTTAGCGCACTGCGTGGAAAAAACAGAACTTACTGCGGAAAACATTATGGCGGTCATTGCCAAAATGCAATCCTTAAAAGGTGATGGTGACAAACTGTTAAACATTCGCCCTAATGTAATTTTAGTGCCGCCAGCATTAGAGCTACTGGCTCGCCGAGTTTGTGAAGCCGAAATCATCAACGGTACGACCAATATCTTAAAAGGTCGTTTAAAAGTGATTGTGTCTCCACAAATAATTGAATAATAACCAAACGGGCGGGAAACCGCCCTAGGAGTTAATTATGGCTAAGAAAAACCAAAAAGACGAAGTAGCGCAAGACGTGCAAACAGCACCGGATGAACAGGCGCAAACCCAAACCGAAAACGGTGCGGATAATGCCGAAAGTGCGGTAGAAAAACACGACGAATCGGACGACAAAGAAGGGCAAGTGATTGTGCCGATTGGGTATTCCGTGAAACTGCGTGATATTCACCCACAGGCAACCTATGGGCGTTGCGGTTATCGCTTTAACAAAACCGATGCGGTTTACATCGCAGCGGATGACTTAACGGCTGAACAAACTTTAACGCTTGCGGAAGACCCTTGGTTAGAGCTTGTCCCGGTGTGTGAGGACTAAACCATGTATGCAACGGTAAAAGATTTTGTTTTACGCATTGGAGAGTTTCAAGCCATCCAGCTAACCGACCGTGATCGTGAAGGCGTGGTGAATGAAAGCGTGCTGACTATTGCGCTCTCTGACAGCACAAGCCAAATCGACGGTTATTTAAGTGCGCGTTATCGCTTACCGTTGCCGACAATTCCGCAAAACCTCACCCGTATTTGTTGTGATTTAACCCGTTACCGCTTGGCGAGCATGTCGGAAGTGACGATTACTGACGAGATTATCACGCGCTATAAATTGAGCTTAAAAGAGCTTGAAGACTTAGCGGCGGGGAAAATTTCGCTCGGCATTGATATTGAAGACGACCAACAAAGCGATGGCAATGTGGTGATGTTTACTAATCCGAACAATAGGATTTTTGGCCGTGATAACCGAAATTGAAAATGCACTGGTTGACCGCTTGACACGCGGCTTGGGACAGCTAGCCAATACCGTAAAAAGCTACGGTGGTGAGCTGGACGACGAAAGCCTGGGCACGGGACGTTTGCCTATGGTGTTGGTGACGTTCGGCGGTGCGCGAATTGAGCCGATGGGCGTGCGCGGCACAGCGTTTCGCACCTCTGCTAAATTTGTGGTCATTGTGGCGGTGCGCTCATTGCGCAGCAACCAAGCGGCACGACAAGGCGGGGTGGATAAACGCGAGGTTGGTGCGAATCAGTTGATTTATGCGGTGCGCCGCTTGCTGGATACGCAACGCTTGGGCGGATTAGTTAAGCCGTTAAAACCGCTGGCGATTCGGACGTTGTTTAACAATGCGCAGTTTCGCACTGAAAAAGTCACGGCGTATGCTATCGAATACGAAGCCGTGTTTGATGATATAGCACCACTTGAAGACGGTTTGTATCCGGAAAAAACACAAGACCCGGCTAACCCTGATTTTGTGTTTACCCATTATGCGGCCGAACTCTCCCCGGTGTCGCCAATCCTTGAGCATGTGGACGGCAAATTATATGACCCGAACAACAATGCCGAGGTCGGATTTAGTGTAAAAACAAAGGATAAAACATGATTGTAAAAGCAACTCCAGGGGTGAAAGTCCCTTTAGAAAATCAGCCGCACGCCTACATCGAACAGGAACCGGTTGAGGTAGAAAATACGGTCTATTATCAGCGCAGAATCGCTGATGGCGACTTAATCGAAGTGCAACCAACCCGCAAGCAAAGAGGTACAGGCAATGACTAACATCGAATTTGAAAAGATCCCAAACAGCTTACGCAAGCCTGGCGTTTATACAGAGTATAACGCTAAAGGCGCAGTAACCACTCTGCCGACTAACGAGCAAGAGGTGTTAATTGTTGCGCCAATGGTGGGCGGTGCGACGGCATTTACTCAACCCGTGCGTGTGTATTCTGATCTTGATGCAGCGGCAGTATTTGGTGCAGGCTCGTGGGCGCATTTGATGACGCGCATGGCCATTACCAACAACTCACTCATCCGTTTATCTGTGATGGGCTTAGCAGATAGTTCATCGGGTGTGGCGGCAAGCGGTAGTTTAACCTTAACCGGTACTGCAGCAAGCCAAGGTGTCATGACAGTAACCATTGCCGGTATTGATTACAAAGTGGCGGTGGCAACGGGCGAAAAATCCGATGCGGTGGCAGCGCGCTTGAATGCAATCATTAATGGTGCGACAGATTGCCCAGCAATATCAGCTGTAAATGAGAGCACGATTACGCTTACGGCAAAATGCAAAGGCGAAATTGGCAATGAAATCAATTTGACCGCAACCAATACAGCTAAAGATATGACTATTAATGCGACAGCATTTGCCAGCGGTGCAGAAAATGCGGATTTAGCCCCTGCATTAGCAAGTGTTGCCGGTACGCATTACCACGTCATCATTTCGCCGTTTGCAGACGATAAAAACGCTAAGGCCTTGCGTGAACATTTAGAAGCCGTGTCAGCTCCGCTTGAGAAAAAACCTGCTATCGGTGTGTTAGCGTGGCGTGGGTCAATGGCAACCGGCACAACTTATACCGAAAAAATCAACAGTGAGCGTATCACTTGCGGTTGGTATAAAGGTGCAGTCGAATCTCATGCCTTGATTGCTGCTGGGTATGGCGCGGTGATTGCGGGCGAAGAAGACCCGGCACGTCCGTTAAACACCCTTGAAATTAAAGGCTTGACCGAAGTTGACCCAACTCAAACCCCGTTATTAACCGAAGCCAATCAGGCGTTATACCACGGTTTAACCCCGATTACGGTAGTGAATCATCGTGTCCGCATTATGCGTGCGATCACCACTTACACCAAGTCGGCAACCAATACGGATGACCCAAGCTATTTGGATTTAACCACCATTCGCACGCTGGACTATACGCGCAAAGCGATTGAACAGCGCATTGAGTTGCGTTTCCCACGTGCCAAATTGTCTGCACGTACACCGGATAAAGTGCGGTCGGAAATCCTAGATGTGTTATTGCGTTTGGAAAACGAAGAAATCTTGGAAAACGTGGCACAACACAAAGCGAAATTATTGGTTAAACGTAACGGCGTTGACCCTAACCGCTTAGATTGTGTCATCCCGACCGATGTGGTGAACGGATTACATATTGTCGCTAACCGTGTTGATTTGATTTTATAGGAGGCATAAATGGCCCAAGAATTTGCCAGTTTAGGCATTGTCGAAGTGGACGGTCAAGAGATTGACTTAACCAAGTTAGATGTGCGTGTTACCACCGGTCGCAAACCGGTGAAAACTATCAACCGCAAAGGACGTGTGAAAGGCTTTGCAAAAGGCATTACCGAATATGCATTATCACTCACTGTTGTGGTGCCGTTAAACGCGGCAGAGCCTGATTGGGATAACGTGACAGATGCCAAAATCACGGTGGAAGAAGAAAACGGTAAACGAATCTCATACATCGGCTGTTTTACCACCGAAACAGGCACAAGCTATACCGTAGATAGCGAAGAAGTGCGCGATTTGCAAATGGTCGCGTTAGACAAGGTTGAAGAATAATGAAAATCCGTTTGAAACTTGGCGTGCTGTATAACGGCACGCTACATCATGACGTGTTAGTCAAAATTTTGACCGTGGGTGGTGAATGCCAAGCGTTGGAAGTTATCAGTGACCTTGGGTTAAGCGAAAAAGAAACGTTAAACACATCGGAAAAAATGCTGGTTGACTTAGCGTATCTGGCACAACAAGTAGAGTTTGATGGTATTCCGCGTGAGGCGGTGACTCCGGCATTCTTGTTGGATAACCTTGCCACTGATGATTATGTGTTGATTAACTATGCAATCAATCAATTGCGAAAAAAGCGCACGGGCGTTTCGGCAGACCAAGAGACGGCAAGCGAAGCGTAAAAAAACGCAATGTCAGCGAGGTGTGGCAGGCATATGAAAACTACCGCTCAGCAACGATTTTACTGGGTAAGTTTGGATTTACTGCGCAAGCCGTCTGGAATATGTGTCACGCGGAAGTCAGCGCATGGATTAACAGCTATTTAGCGAGTCAAGGCGCGAAAACCCAACATAATACCGACGAATCTACGACGTCCTATACATTTAAGCGTCGTAAAAATAAGGGGGCGTAATGCCCCTTTTTTATTGCTTTAAATAACGTTTTAACAAGGTTTAAAAATGGCAAATATGGATGTCTCATTAATACTCAAGGCGAAAGATTACGCCAGTAGCGTAGTAAAAAGCGTTGAAAATAGTGTTAGCAAATCAACCAAGAATATCGAAAATCAAGCCCAACGCAGTGCCACCACGCAACAAAGAGCGATGCGTCAAACGGCACAAGTGACGGAACAAAGCTACCGCCAAATCCAACAAGCGGCACGCAATCGCGAAATGCTGGGGGTGCGTAGTGAGCGCAGTATCCAGAGCGAAATCAACCGCACCCGCGTGGCATACGACCAATTAAAACGCAGTGGCATTGCTTCCGGGCGTGAATTAGACCGCGCCGCTGTGGCGACAAAACGCCGTATTGCGGAGTTAAACGCGGAAATGGGTAAAGTCTCCATGGGGCAACGGTTAGGCAACATCGGGCGTGGCGTTGCTGGTTTGGTTGCAGGCGGAACAGCGGCGGGTATGGTGCTGGCGCAACCGATGAAAAAGCAAATGGATTACGACCGAGCCCTTGCGATGACCTCCAACACCGCATTCGCCGAGCGTGATGTGGCGGGGCGCATTGCAGGTAAAGCAGAGCTAAATAATGCCGTAAAAAGCGCGGTAGAAATCGGTGGCGGAACGAAGGAAGATGCTTTGGGCGCATTGGATACTATGCTTGCTAGTGGCGCAGTAAAAGCCGATACCGCTATGAAATTATTACCAACGCTACAAAAAGGCGCGACGGCAACGGGCGCAAGTACCGATGATTTGGCGAAAATCGCCATTTCGGCGATGCAGCAGTTTGACATCGGCGAAGATAAAATCGGCGAAGTGTTAGATAAAGCCGTTGCAGCAGGTCAGGCGGGTAACTTTGAATTAGCGGATATGGCGCGTTGGTTACCTCAACAAATGGCGGCTGGGAAATCTGCCGGTTTAAAAGGTATGTCGGGGTTTGAGGCGTTATTGGTGGCCAACCAACAGGCGCGCGTGACTGCCGGCACATCGGACGAAGCGGGAAATAACTTAGTCAATTTACTTGCAAAATTAACATCAAAAGAAACCTCAGACAGATTTAGAAAACTCGACATAAAAGGCAAGGATGGTAAAGACCACGGGGTGGATTTTATCGCCTCAATGGAAGCTCAGAAGAAAAAAGGTAAAAACTCCATCGAAGCCTTTATGAGCATTATGGATCAGGTGATTGGTCAGGATGGTAAGTACCAGGCACTGCAGAAAAAACTTAAAAGCGCCAAAAAAGAAGATCAAGCTCAAGTCTTAAACGAAATGACGAACTTGGTGGAAGGCACAGCAATCGGGCAAATCATTTCAGACCGCCAAGCATTGATGGCGTTATTGGGTATCCGTAACAACGTGAGCTTGGGCAAAGAAGTGAAAGAAAGCCTGGATAAAAGCGAAGGTGCGGTGGATACCTCTCATGCCGTGATTAAAGATACCAACAGCTATAAACTGGAAGACGCCAAAAATAACGTGGATTTTGCCCAAATGGAAGGGATGAAAGGCTTTAATGACGCCTTGGGTGATGTCAGCGTGAAAATCGCTGAATATGCCAAAGCTTATCCTGATTTAACCGGAAAGGTTGTGACTGCAGGTACGATGATCGCCTCATTAAGTGCCGCCGCTATTGCCGCTTCCGGCTCATTACGTTTGTTAGGTGGTAAAGGCGGTTTAGGGTTTGGTGTGGGTGATGCTTTGAGTAAAGGTGCGGGCGTAACCGGTGCGGCAGGTGGCGTTGCAACTGCGGCGAATACGGCAAAAATGGGACGTCTTGCTAAGTTTGGGCGAGGCAGTTTGCCGTTGTTAGTTTTTGGCGCAATGCTTGAAGGGTCGGAAAATTACGCCCCTTATATGGCAAAACAAGAAGAAAGACAAGAAACCTTGGATGCCGCAACAAAAGACGAAAAACAGAAGTTCTACGCAGCAGCCTATCCAAGCAAATCGGTGTTTCAGTATGCCCCGCCTGTCCCTACGCCTGAAAAGTCAGTTTGGTCTTTAGCAAGTGGTGGTTATGCACTTGGTGACGCCGCAAAACGTAAAGAGATTGCAGACGAACGCTTAAAACGAGGCACATTAACACAAGAGGAATATAACCGTCGTGTGCAAGTGCCGGACTACAAAGCCGAATTTCAGCAATTAGGCACAACCATCAGCGAAGGGATGAAACAAGCGGTGGAAAGTCAGAACTTTACTATTCAGAATCAAATTCGGGTGGACTTAGACGGACGGACGATTGCCGAAAGCACGTCCGAAAACCAATACCGAGAACTTAAACGGGGGTAAAAATGAAAGGTTGGACAATGCCAATCCAGCAGGCATCTTATCGCGGTGTGCGGTTTGATGTGGTGAGTGTGGATGATAACTTAGAGCGCGCCACCATTACGCATGCGTATCCATTCGTAAACGGGGGCGATATTGAGGATTTAGGTTTAAATCCGCTCACCATCCAACTGCAAGCGGTGTTTTATGGTGAGGGATATTACACTGATTTTAAACGTTTTTTATCAGCCTTGGAAAAACAAGGTGCGGCGGTATTAGTGCATCCGATTCGGGGGCGGTTGCAGAATATGCTTTGCACCTCGGCTTATTTTCATCATGAAGCGGATTTTGTGGACTATGTGACAGTTAGTCTTAGCTTCCAGGAAGCCACACCAGCAAAACCGATCTTCCTGTTTAACTTTTCTGTGTTTGGCTTGATTGATGAGTTATTAACTAAACTCGAAGACTTGGTGGATGATGTATTGGAGCTATATGGCACCTTTATGGAGGGGATCTCTTTTGTCGCTAATGTCAAATCACGCTTATTAGGCTCGTTTGGCGCGCTTTACGGCTGTTTTGAGCAGGTGCGCGATATGTTTGACATGGACAAAAAAAAGCATGCTATCTCAGTAAATACACCGACGTCTAAAGAGGCGTTTAAACAACAAGGTGGTAATGCCGTGCGTGAGATGGCGAGCATGATTCGAGATGGCTTAACGACCATTGCCAATCGTGATGACCTAACCGTGCGAGCAAAATTTGATGAGGTCACTCGCACCGTGAAAAGCCTATTAGAAATTGCACCGAATTTAAGCAATGGCAAAAACAGCAAGTCCAATACTCTGAAATCATTAACGTCATCCTTGACGGCGCAAGACACTAAAGAAATCTTCTGTGTAGTACAGTTGTTGGCGACGGCGAATGTGTTAAAAATCGCTACGCAGTTTATTGAGGACGATTCGTTGATTCCGTCCGAGATTGACTACGTTGTGACAGAATCGCGCTTGCAAGCCTTGTCAGCGTTGAATACCGTGCGTGCGTTAGTGCAAGCGGAGCAAAACGCGATGACATTACATTACGTCAAAGATGATTTCGGTTTGATGTCATTGCACGCAAAAAAACAAACAGGCGCAAGACAACTGCAAACACCGAACACGGGGCTTTATACTCAGGCTTACAACACAGCAGAAAAACTGCGTCAACAAAGCCACAAATTGACCCAGCTTGCGTTGGCAGCGATTAACCGCAAACCGCCTTTAATTATTCGTACAGTGGAGTTCGACAGCACGATTCAGCAGGTGGCACACGCTTTTTACGGTGATTATGCCCGTGCGGGTGAGTTATTGCGCCTGAATCCGCACATCCGTTACCCGAATTTTATTTTACGAGGTGAGGTGCTTAATGGCTACGCAAAATAACGGCTACCCGTTTAACAATGAGATTGTTCTTGAGATTGACGGCAAACAGCACAAAAATTGGAAAAGCTACGACATCGACAGCGATTTTTTGATTCCTGCGGACGCGTTCAATTTCAGCATTGGTGTGTCGTCAGACAATACCGTGCTGGCGGATTATTCTGGCAAAACTGCAAAAGTGCTGATTAACGGCGAATTGGTACTGACGGGCATTGTTGATACTACGCAACATTCCATCTCAAAAACAGACCGCACTTTTAGCTTAAATGGGCGCGATAAAGCGTCTATTTTAGTGGATTGCTCCGCGCCGATTACCAACGTTAAAGGCTTGACGGTATTAGATGCGATTAAAAAAATTGTGGAGCCGTTGGGCATTAAAAAAGTGGAGCTTCGGGCGGAATCTAACCCGACGTTAGATAAGGTTGACATTGACATTGGCGAAACCGCGTGGAATGCACTGATTCATTGTGCTAATTCGGCGGGGTTGCATGCATGGTTTGACCCTACCGGCACGCTGATTGTCGGCGGTGCGGATTATTCTTCGCCTCCGGTGGCGACGTTATGTTGTGCGAAAAACGGCAAGCGCAACAATTTCACACAGGCAAACTTGACCACTGATGTGTCGCAAAGTTTTTCGGAGATTACGTTTTTAGCGCAACGGCATGGACGCAGCGGTGACGACAATAAAAACGATTTGAAATGGGTGTTTAAAGATGATGCTGTTGAGACCTACAAGCCGAAAACCGTGATTGTGCCAGACGTGGAAAACTTGGAAGCCCTGAAAAAATGGGCAAAGAAATACATTTCGGACAGTATTTTAAACAGTTTTACTTTGACGATTACCGTGCCTGATCACAAAACACAGGACGGTGTGTTATGGACGCCTGGGCAACGGGTGCATGTCATCTGTGAAGAATACGACATTGACGCTATTTTTTTTCTGATGGGTCGCCGTTTTACCTTGAGCCGACAAGGCGGAACAACAACGGAACTGCGCTTAAAACAAGACGGTGTGTGGACGCCTGACGCTTATGTGAATAAATCTAAAGCGGCACGTAAACGAAAAGGCAAAAAAGGCAAGAAAAATAAAGGCGATTTAATTGTATTGGATGGGGATTAATATGCGACGATTAGGGCAAGCAATAAAACAACACACGGAAACCGCCTTGGGCGCAGTGCGCCAAGCCTTTCGCGGAAAGTTGAATTTAGTCAAAAGCGCGGACAATATCCAAAAAGTGCAGGTATCCGGATTAGCAGACGAAACCTTACAAGACGTGGAGTTGATGCAACAATTTGGATTAACGTCCGTGCCGCCCGCGGGAACGCAAGTGGTGGTATTGCCGATGGGCGGGGAAACAACCCACTCTATTGTAATTGCCACAGAAAACGGCTCTTTTAGGGTTAAAAACTTAAAATCGGGCGAAACCGCTGTTTATGACGAAAGCGGAAGTACAATTATTTTAAAACAAGGTCGATTAATCGAAATTGATTGTGATATATTAAAAATAACAGCTACCACTAAAGTTGAGATCAGTAGTCCGATTGTTGAGACAGACCGCGTATTGACCGCGCAAGGGCAAATCAACGGCAACGGTGGCATGGCAATTCAGGGCGGTTCTGGCGCGTCATTTACTGGTAACGTAACGCAAACAAAAGGTGACTTTACTACTGATGGCGATGTGACTGCTAACGGCAAATCCCTCATTAATCACATCCACAGCGGTGATAGTGGTGGCGTGACCGGAAAACCTCAATAATCCCAAATGAAAGGCGGTGTGGAACTCTCTCCCCGCCTTTTTCTTTCCCCTTTCTTTTACTCTGTCAGCATGGACAGAGAAATCAGCCCGCTTACCGGGGACTACACAAATTCGCATATCAGTACACTGCAAAATGCCGTGTATATCAGACTGACTACACCTTTGGGCTCGTGGTGGGCAAATGGGCGTGTAGGTTCTCTGCTCCATACTATTCAACGCGAGAAAGATTTAAGCCATGTTGGCATGTTGGCGCAACAATACGCCGAAGAAGCGTTACAGCCGTTAATTGATGATGGTCGCGCAAGCGAAATCATTGTAACGCACGAACAACCGCATAACGGCAGAGTGATTCTTTCTATTTCTGTAACTGACAGCCGGGGCGAACAATACACGTTTAAACACCCCGTAAACGTCATTTAAAAGGTGTTTAAATTGTGTTTATTGTCCCCACGCTTGAAGAAATCCGCGCTAGTATCTTGCGCGATTATCAGACTTATTACCCAAATGCTGACACATCCGAAGACAGTGATGCTTATGCGCGCGCCAGTAGCTTAGCCGCCTGCGCGGAAGGGATTTATGCACATCAAAAATGGCTAATTAAACAGTTTTTCCCAGATACCGCCGATACCGCATTTTTAGAAAAACATGCAGGTTTGCGCGGTTTGCGCCGTCGTAATGCCACTTACGCGGCAGGAAAAGGTGCCACCGTTAGCGGCAATCCTGATGCAGTGATTGCCGTTGGTTTACAAATCAAAACCGAAGATGGACGTTTTTATGATACAACCGAAAGTGCGGTAATTCCCGCTAGTGGTTCGGTGATTGTTGCGGTGCGCTCCCTTGCTACGGGGGCAGCGCAAAATATTAAAACCGCTACAAAAGGATCGTTTATGGCCGCGCCAGTTGGCGTGAGCACGGATGTTGTACTAAATGACGTGGTAGGTGCAACGAATGCAGAAAGCGATAGCTCATTGTTGGAGCGTTTGCTTAATAAAATCCGCCGACCTGCTGCAGGTGGCAATAAATATGATTACAAAGACTGGGCGCTAGAAGTGGACGGCGTTGAGCAAGCGTATGTTTACCCGCTACGCCGTGGGCTTGGCACAGTAGATATTGCTATTACGGCAGACAATGGCGTGCCAAGTGATGACACGGTACGTCGAGCCCAAGAATACATCGACCAAGAACGCCCGGTAACCGCAAAAGAAAGCAAAGTCGTTAAACCTGATGTGACAAAAGTCAACTTTAACATCCAGGTTAAAATCAGCGGTGTCGCATTAAATGACATTAAAACCGCCATTAACAATGCATTACGGGATTATTTTAACGGTTTAATCCCTGGGGATGACTTGATTGTGTCCCAATGCGAAGCAGTGATTAATAACTTAATTGGCGTGGTTGACCGCCGTTTTATTGCACCAACAGCTAACCAAAAAGCAGACATTATCAATAAAATCGAATGGTTTAGATTGGGCGAAATCACCGTGACGGAGATGGCTTAATGCAGCACGCTAATGTATTGAAACAGCTTTATCCGCCAGTGAGTTATAACATCAATGGCGAACACTTTATCGCACAATGTGAAGTGGACGGCAGTGCATTTGACCGCTTACAACAAAGTGCAGAAGAGGTATTGGCAGCAATTGAGCCCGCCACCTCAAACCAAATGTTATCCGATTGGGAGCGTATTTGCGGGATTAAAACCGATTTAAGCAAGTCTTATCAAGAGCGCGTTAAACGTGTCATCGTGCAACTTAATGCTGTTGGCGGCTTGTCTATCCCATACTTTACGCGCATTGCAGAAAGTATCGGTTATCAGATCCAAATCAAAGAATTTTCGCCCTTACAAAACGACCTGCCTAATCCAGGTGACTTGGTGCAATTTCGCAACGAACCGCGCGAAAGCCTGATTTATATGTGGCGGGTGACGGTGTTAAACGGTGACGACAATATTGTGTATTTTCGCTCGGGCAGTTCGTTTGCCGGTGACCATTTGGTTGAGTTTGGCGACCCGATTATCGAAGAGTTTTTCAAAGATTTAAAACCCGCGCACACCTACTGCTATTTTGCGTATCAATAGAGAGACAAAATGAAAACGTTACTACCCGAAATTAATTCCGCCGACAAGCGCTTTCATAACGGCGACCCCGCCACAGGGGAGCAAGGCACACGCGTGACAGACACGTGGCTTAACGACGTGCAAGACCGTGTGCGAGACGTACAAGCCGAAGCACATTATGTGTTGCAAAAAGCGGGGTTTACCCCGAAGGCAGAAACACAAACGCAGTTATATCAAGCGATTGTTAAAATCATTGATGATAACCGTAAATCCGCCAGCGTGACAAAAAAAGGCGAAGTGCAACTTTATTCCGGGTATGATTCGGATTCGGAAGAATTGGCTGCTACACCTAAGGTCATTAAAACCCTAAAAGGCTTTATCGATTCAATCACGCGAAGTTTGACAAATTACATACCCAATAGCAAAAAATCCAGTGAAGTTAACAGCACAAGTGCTGATACTGTAGCTACATCGGCTGCCGTCAAAGCGGCTTATGATAAAGGCGTTGCCGCAAACAACAACGCCGAGGGTCGCATATCTAAATCTGGTGATAGATTAACTGGCATTTTATATTCTGTGGGTATCTCATCTAAACATTTTGGGTATGGCGCTTATGCTAATCAATATACTAGCGGCGCGCCGTTTATGGTTGAGACTACAGGGTCGCAAGACCGTGATACGTATCATCCATTTGTCAAAGGTTTAGTCCGTTCAAAAGGACATTATGGCGCAGGATTCTCATTCGGCTACACGACTAAGCAAGGTGCAGGTGATGGCTTTGGACGAGGCATCATCCATCTTATTGAGGATAATGGCGCCAACAGAACATGGGCTTTTGAGCATAATGGTGATTTTGTCTCACCTAATGATGTGCTGTCGTCAAGTGGTAGATCTATTAACAAATCTATCCAGCAGGACGAGGTTGTTGGTGAGGTTGCATTCTTTGCTCGGACAACGCCGCCTAGTGGTTGGCTCAAAGCAAATGGTGCAGCCGTATCCCGTACAACATACGCCGCACTATTTGCTGCAATAGGGACAACATTCGGCGCAGGCGATGGACGAACTACTTTTAACTTACCTGATTTACGTGGTGAATTTTTACGCGGCCTAGATGATGGGCGAAATATTGATAGAGGGCGCAGATTGGGGACTGCTCAAGGCGATGCTATCCGTAATATTACAGGTAAATTAGATGGCTCCGCTATGGGCAGCGGTAACCAAGTACTTGAGGGCAAGATGATTGCGTCTGGTGCAATAGGGACAACGTATCAACAAAGACAATGGTCAGGAGACCAGGGCGGCTGGGGAGAGCAATCTGTATCATTTGATTTTGACGCATCAAGAGTGGTTCCAGTCGCCAATGAAAACAGACCGCGCAACGTCGCATTATTAGCTTGTATTAAATACTAAGGATAAACCATGACTTACCCATTAACAAAAAAAGTATGCCAATTAGATGAGCAAGGCATTTATGTTGGACAAACGGACGCAGATTTATCCCCGGAAGAAGCCGAAAATGGCGTTTATTTAATGCCAGCCGGTTGTGTTGATGTTACTCCGCCGAAAGAAAAAGATGGCTTTGTTGCTAAATGGACAAACGAAGAATGGCAATATATTGAAAACCATATTGGGAAAATCGTTTATTCAACAGCAACAAAAGAATCTATGGAAATTAGTGAGCTTGGCGCAATCCCACAAGGTTACACATTAATACAACCGTCAAGCGAGCAAGAGGAATGGAATGGTAACGCATGGGAAATTCCCCCAGAAAAACTAACCGCACTTTTAACTGAAAAACGTAACCGCTTAATCTCGCAAATTGACAGCCACGCGGCAACAATTTATAGCACGTGGACACGCTTTGAAAGCGAGTATCGTGAGCGCCAAACAGCAGCGGAAGCGTATAAGGCAGCAAACTATCAAGGCGAATGCAGTCGTTATATCACGGACTTTGCCAAACGTGCTGGCTTAAACAACAAAGCGGCAACAGATTTAATTTTAGTGCAAGCTGCTGGGCTTGAGAAACTACTAGTCGAGCTGGCTAACCAGCGTATGCGTAAGTATGAGCTCAAAGCACCTAATCTCACACTTGAGCAAATGCAGGCAACTTATGACGACATTATTAAACAAATGGATCACTTGATGGAGGCTTATAACAATGGCTAATGTTTATTTGGCGCTTTATAAAGGCAAAAAAACAGGTCTTAAACCAGCCACACTTTTGGCACGTTTTTCAGACTGGCTTACCCGTAAGCTAACAAAAGGTCCTTACTCTCACTGCGAGATTGCAGTTGAGCGTATTGAGTACACATCAGGTCATCACTATGAGCATGAGCTCCATTATGACTGTTATTCGTCTTCTATTCGTGATGGCGGGGTGCGCTGTAAAGAGATTGATCTCAATGAAAGAGATAAGTGGGATTTAGTGTTGCTTGATGGTGTTAGCGAGGCCGAGGTTGAGTTTTATTTTAACTCTACAAAAGGGAGTAAATATGATTGGTGGGGAGCTATCGGTATTATACTAGGTATTAAACAAAAACGCAGTAAATATTTTTGTTCTGAGTGGTGTTTTAACGCAATCACCGGTAAAACTCAAGGTTGGCGATTTAGCCCAAATCAATTAGCAGCTATTTTTAAAAAAGGATAAATTTATGAAAATTGGTAACAAAATAAAATTACGTAACGGCAATGCTGGCACTATCGTCTATGAGAGCCCATTTGGCAAATTATTAATCGTTGAGCATAACGGTGATGAGTTACCACCTATCCACTGGCATAATGCGGATGGTACGTTTTATGCAGATTGTACAAGTGATTTAGATGTAGTTCAGGAATAAAGACGGCGACACTATCTGTGCGGTAACACGGATAATGCCAGCTAAGCAGAATAAGCCTGCATATAGCTATATGCCGCCTACCTCGCGAGGCAGGCGGTATTTTAACAAAACCGCTAAAAATGGGAAAGTATATGCAGAATTTAAAAGAGATCCGTTGCCAATGTTGCAACAAATTATTGGCAAAAGTCGGCACAGTGAAACATTTAGAAATCAAATGTAGTCGCTGTAAAACCATTAACCATATTAATTAACTTGATTTGAGTGTCGGAGTGTCAAGAACACCGGAACGCCATAGATAAGAAGGAAAAAACTATGGCAAATCAAGCCAAAAGAAACTTTAAGCAAGCCCCATTACCGTTTGTCGGTCAAAAGCGCAACTTTTTAAATCACTTTAAAGCGATTTTAAACGAGCAGATTCCAGGCGATGGTGAGGGCTGGACGATTGTTGATACGTTCGGTGGTTCAGGCTTGCTTAGTCATACTGCAAAACAACTCAAACCTCGCGCCCGCGTGATTTACAACGACTTCGACGGTTACGCCGAGCGCATTAAGCATATCGACGATATTAACCGCTTACGTGCGCAAATTGCGGCGTTATTAGTTGATGTCCCACGTCAAAAACGTATCACCGACAAAGCGCTCAAGGCGCAGATTATTGACACCATCAAAGCGTTTGACGGCTATGTTGACCTTGCCACGCTAACCAGTTGGCTGTTGTTTTCCGGGCAACAGGTCGGTACATTTGAGGATTTATGTGCCAAGGACTTTTGGCATTGTTTACGCCAGTCAGACTACCCATCTGCAGACGGTTATTTGGACGGCGTGGAGGTGGTCTCAGAGTCGTTTCATACACTACTACCACGCTTCGCAGCCGACCCGCGGGCAGTATTTGTTTTAGATCCACCTTACCTATGCACCAAACAAGAGAGTTACAAACAGGCGCATTACTTTGATTTAATCGACTTCTTGCGATTAATCAACATCACCCGCCCGCCATATATCTTCTTCTCGTCCACTAAGAGCGAGTTTGTGCGGTTTATTGAGTATATGCAACAAGATAAGGTGGATAACTGGCAGGCGTTCGATGGCGCGCAGCGGGTAGCAATTAAGACGGCTCTTAACTACCAAGGCGAGTATGAGGACAATATGGTGTACAAATTCTGATGTCGCCGACATTAATGTCGGAGAGATAATTCAAAGCCCTTTAAACATAGTTTAAGGGGCTTTTAAAAATAGTCGTTAAATTGCACGACTCATTGCTGACAGGCAGACAAAACGGTGGCATTTTGATGTTGCCGTTTTTGTTTTTAAGGTACAGTGATTGTACGTAAAAATTAGCGGTTAATAGCAGGTCTTTATTTTTAGATTTGACGTAGCGTTATCTTATATAATTGCATCTTTATTTGCATAGGTGAAAAAAATAAATCTATGCAAATAAAAATACTGGTTTATGCAAATAAATTTGCGCGCTTACATTTTATGCTAAAGAAACTATTTGATAACATTGATACGCGCATCTTGAAAGCTCTG
>OGJJ01001635.1_pt1 | contig 16446 bp, 17 predicted proteins | sample 1572081 | NCBI WGS metagenome assembly OGJJ01 (sample SAMEA2582122, study PRJEB24529) | metagenome | biome: Human gut stool | place: China | collected 2011
CACCGAGATCTACACTCTTTCCCTACACGACGCTCTTCCGATCTCTTCCCGGCTTCCACCAGCATATCAGCGGACAGATTTACAATCGTATTCAACGCACCGTTTTTAAGAAAAGAGTCTGTCTGAATCAAAGCCTCTTTAAGCGAATAGCTTCGCAGTGTTACCCCTAACACATTGATTGTCTGCATACCGCAATAAGTATCCCTTTCCATAGAACGCTCGATAACCCATTGTTGAACTACCCTACGGGGATTGATTATAGCAAAATGTCCTCTTCATTGCAATAGAAGTGAGTGATTTTGTAAGTTTTACACAAAATCATTGTACTACGACCTCAATTGCCATATACGCCAGAGCCAGAATCACGCCAATCACTAACGGAAGGGTGATTACTTTCTCTACGTTCTGTCTACGACTGCTCCAGATGGCATACATCTGAGTCTGCCGTCCTTCATTTTGGGAGATCCAAGCCAGTACACATCCCGCCAGAGCTGTAGTTGCGCAGGCAAGCATCAGATAAACACCGATGCTCATCTGCAATTCCATGGTGGAAATTTCTGCATCCTGCATGGTTTCATAGACCTCCGGTGCCAGGCTGCTGATCAGAAACAGTTCCAGACTACTGCTGGCATTAAAGACAAAATGAATGATCATGGAACCCCACAGACTATCTGTAGCCTCCAGCGCCAGGGCAAGCCCTAAGCCTAACACCATGGCATAGCCTGCCTGGTTGAAGTTCATATGCATAAGTCCGAAGAGAATTGCTGAAAGCCACAGCGCTTTCCATGCGCCACTCTGCTTCCTGCAGGTCCGATAAATTACTCCACGAAATACCAGTTCTTCGCAAAATGGAGCATTCACCGCCGTAAAGAACAGCATTGCAGGCAAACCTATGCTGAGGATTTCGCCGCTGATAGAAACCACACGGTTTTCCACAAACAACATGGAAATCGCATTACACAACGTAGCCAGAGGAATCAGCAGAAATGCATACAGTACCAGCATCAGTGCCGAAGAAATCTTAATTTTGTGAAACCCCAATCGATCCGGAAGATTCCAGCCATCTTTTTTTCCTGTCAGAAGCAAAAAGGCCAATGCCGGAACAACAATCACGGCCTCACTGAGAATGAAATTTCCTGCAAGGGAAAGCTTTTCTCCAAAGGGTGTAAAAGACATCACCAGTACCAGTCCGATATGCAGCAGTATGGTAATCAGAAACATCCATCCCAAATGTTTATTTCGCATGAATTCCCTTCTCCGTAATCTCAATTTTTCCACTCTTCAGCAGATTTCCCACAGCACGTTTGAATTCATTTTTACTCATCTGAGTTTCTCTGCGGATTACTTCCGGTGACGCCTTATCATTAAAAGGTAATCTGCCGTCGTACTCCATGATCATCTGCCAAACCTTCTCTGCATCGGCTCCGATCTGGAGATAAGCCTTTTCCCTCACACTTAAGGAAAGTTTACCATCTGGTTTCACCTCTGCCACTCTGGCCTCGATCACTTGTCCGGTATGCACATTACCATACATTTCTTTTCTGGGAATCATGGCACTATAGCAATCATCTACTGCCACATATGCTCCGTACTCCGGGTTGACCTCATAGACGAAACCGGTTACCTTGTCATCCTTCTGGTAGGGACTGTCAGTCTTTAAATCATGATAAATGTTCATGGATGCACAGAGGCGTTTGCTTTTGTCCACATAAAGTTTCACCAGGCATTCCTCGCCCTGACGCACCTTTCCCATCTGTTCCTTAAAGGGTAACAGCAAATCCTTCTCCAGCCCCCAATCCAGAAACGCACCGATTTTCCCAACCTGTTTCACCCGCAGTCTGGCAAGTTCTCCGATGACGATTCCAGGCGTCCTGGTAGTGGCAATCAAACGGTCACTAGAATCCCGATAAAGGAAAACTGTGATGGCATCTCCCATTTTTGTGCCGGCAGGCACCTGTTTCATGGGAAGTAACACCTTCTCTTCGGGATTTATCCTGGCGGATTCTGCCAGGTACACACCAAAATCTACAATTTTTACAACCTCAAGGGTCTGTTTTTCTCCTAAACGAAGCATAATGTAATCGTGCCTTTCTTTTTTAATCAATAAGGATTCGAAATCGATAAAAACTGGATAATACAATAAGGATTGCCGTCCCTGTCATTCAGGGCAACGGTCACTCTTCCCGGCTCCTGTGTGGCAACCGGACAAATAAAATCTCCTAACAGTGCCGCTTTCTTAAATTCCGCCCGTAATTCATGTACCTGGAACGTTTCCGGCAAAAAAACTTCTGCCATGCGGATATACTGACCGTTATTTACATGGTGATTGGTGTCCAGGTGGTAAGGATGAATAAGGATTTCTTCCCCTCGCTCTCCCTCTTTGGGAGCTTCGATTTTACGAGGAGCATATTCCATTTCCAGCTTGGGTTCCATGCCATAAAGCTGAATCATCTCCTCCGGTACTCTGGTAGGCCGCATCTGATCCGTATCCAGATAGGTCCACAGCGAATTGGCATAGGCCAGCCGCGTTCCATCCGGGGCATCCAGGACAAAATTACGATATCCCAGAAAACCTTTCATCGCATATGCAAAGGTTCCTACTTTAACCCGGTCTCCGATTTTCGGCGGCTTGTCCATAATAATCTGCCAGTTATTCAAAACCCAGGCTTTATGGTTCTCTTTGAGATAACCGGTTCCCACTCCCAGATCTTCGGAATGGAACGTGGTACAATCCTGAAAATAGTCCAACAGCGATTCCATAGTCAGGAAACCTTCGCTGTCGCACTCACTGTATCTGATCCTGCTGTCAAAGCTGTACATTGCTGTATCCTCCAAATGGATTTTCAAATAGAATCATTACCGCCATATATTTTACCATAAAAAGAGGGGAATGTGTGAAAGAAATGAAAGAGAGGGGCAAGCCCTACTCATAACAAAAGACCTCGGAAGAAGACGGTCTTTCTTCCCAGGGCAAGCCCTGTTTGTAAACAAAAAACACCAGAAAAGTTTCTGGTGTTTTTACAAACAGGGCTACCAGGATTCGAACCTGGAAATGACGGAGTCAGAGTCCGTTGCCTTACCGTTTGGCGATAGCCCTTCAACAGATATTGATTATACGTGATATTCTTTTATTTGGCAAGTCTTTTTTTGAAATTTTTCAAAAAATTTTGAAAAGCCAGAAAGCAGAGCCCAATGGGCTCTGCTTTCTATATAGGACAAACATGAAAAGAAGGAACAAATATAAGATAATTTCTAAACTTCAAACATGAGATCGCCGTAGGTAGGGAAAGGCCACATCTCTTTATCTACGATCATCTCCAGTTCATCAGCAGGCTGACGAAGCTGTGCCATGATTTCCTTTACGGTATCCTTGTAGAAGAATGCCTGCTGTTTTGCATCCTCGATTGCAGCAGCTTCTTTTTCTGCCTTTTTCAGGGCTTCCAGTGCTGTCTGCATCTTGGTCAGCTTCTCGGATACTTCTTTCAGCAGTTCTACCTGTACGGTTGCATCCACGCCTGCTGCCTTTACTGCATTCACGGTATCAGCCAGGCTCTTGCTGTATTTTACAACAGCGGGAACGATCTGCTTACCAGCCATATCAATCATGGTCAGAGCCTCGATATTGATTGTCTTCGCGTAAGTCTCATAAATAATTTCCTCACGGGACTCCAATTCGGTCTTGGTGAAGATATGGAATTTCTCAAACAATGCTACTGCCTTAGGAGTAGTCAGTGTGCTTGCCGCCTCAATCATGGATTTGATATTGGGCAGACCACGTCTCTCCGCCTCAGTAACCCATTCATCAGAGTAACCGTTGCCATTGAAGATAATTCTCTGATGCTCTGTCAGGTACTGTTTAATCAGGTCGTGTACGGCTACATCAAAATCATCTGCTTTTTCCAGAATATCCGCAGCCTCGCAGAATGCCTCTGCAACAATGGCATTTAAGGTGGTGTTGGGGCTGGCAATGGAGTCAGCGGAACCAACCATACGGAACTCAAATTTATTACCGGTGAATGCGAAAGGTGAAGTACGGTTACGGTCAGTAGCATCTTTATCCAAATCAGGAAGAGTGGATACACCTGTCTGTAATTTTCCGCCTTCTTTTGCATGATCAGCAATACCGGTCTCGATTAACTGTGTTACCACATCCTCAAGCTGCTCGCCCAGAAATACGGAGATAATAGCCGGGGGTGCCTCGTTAGCTCCCAATCTGTGATCGTTGCCTACATCGGATGCTGACTGACGAAGCAGATCTGCATGAGTATCAACTGCTTTCAGAATACAAGCCAGTACAAAGAGGAACTGGATGTTTTCATTGGGGGTATCACCGGGCTCTAACAGGTTCATGCCATCATCGGTGGTAATGGACCAGTTGTCGTGCTTACCGGAACCATTTACACCGGCATAGGGTTTCTCATGTAACAGGCAAGCCAGATCGTGACGATATGCCACACGTTTCATTGCTTCCATAACCAGCTGGTTGTGGTCTACGGCAACGTTTGCTGTCTCATAAATGGGAGCCAGCTCATGCTGTGCAGGAGCGACCTCATTGTGCTGGGTCTTTGCGGTTACGCCAAGTTTCCACAGCTCCTCATTTAAGTCTTTCATGTATGCGCCAACGCGCTCTTTGATAACGCCGAAGTAATGATCCTCCATCTCCTGTCCTTTGGGAGCGGGAGCGCCAAACAGGGTTCTGCCGGCATAAATCAGATCTTCACGTTTCTCATAGTTTTTCTTGTCTACCAGGAAATATTCCTGTTCCGGTCCTACAGAAGCCACAACCTTGGTTGCAGTGGTATTTCCAAATAAACGGACAATACGCATTGCCTGCTCGCTTAATGCTTCCATGGAACGAAGTAAAGGAGTTTTCTTATCCAGTGCCTCACCGGTATAAGAGCAGAATGCGGTGGGAATGCAGAGGATTTTGCCACAACCGGATTCCTTGATAAATGCGGGAGAGGTAATATCCCATGCAGTATAACCTCTTGCCTCGAAGGTAGCACGAAGACCACCGGAGGGGAATGAGGATGCATCCGGCTCACCCTTAATCAACTCCTTACCGGAAAACTCGGTAAGCATCTTGCCATCCGCATCGGGATGGGATACAAATGCATCATGCTTCTCTGCAGTGATGCCTGTCAAAGGCTGGAACCAATGAGTATAATGGGTTGCTCCCTTTTCCTCTGCCCAATCCTTCATCGCTTTTGCTACGACGTTTGCAGTTGCCATGGAAAGCTCGCCGCCCTGATCCATGACCTTTCTTACTTCTTTGTACGCATTCTTCGGCAGACGCTCCTGCATCGTGCTGAGTGTGAATACGTTCTGACCAAAAATTGCTTCCACGTTACTCATCTTCCAACTCTTCCTTTCGTCTTAGTTTATGGAGGTTCTCAGATCTGCATCTCTTTTATTCGATAGGAATTTCCCATGAAATAAAAAAAGATGCTCCAGGTGATCTGGAACATCTTCGTTCTGTGATTAAAATAAACTACTTTTCGCAAAAAAGCAAGACCCTATATGCATTTTTGTGATTTTTTCAAAATATCACAGGAAAACCGTTCCAAAACTATCAACATTGTACAGTATGTTATAGAGAACGGTCAATGTGAATTTTCGACACGAAGCAAATCAAAGGGAGAAGGTTTCTCGGTAAGTTGCACATGAAGGCTCTGCTGGGGATGGGGTGCGCTCTCCACGTTCTCTCCATCGTCCGTCTTCATGCCGAGGACTTCCACTTTTACATTGCTTCCGTCGGGTTTCATAATTTCAATCCGGTCACCCACGCAGAATTTATTGCGTTGGGTAATGTGGGCTGCACCATCTGCATCCACATCCTCCACAATGCCCAGATAAATAAACTCGTTTACATAAGTATTGTTATCGTAAATCTGTGCCTCATCCGTGGGCTTTCCGAAGTAAAATCCGGTAGTGAACTGACGATAGGTACACTTACTGATTTCCGCCTTGTACCAGTCCATGTTGTCCAGATATTTCTGATGGGATTCAAAATAATCGTCAATGGCTCTGCGATAGGTACGAGCCACCGTTGCCACGTACAGAGCTGTCTTCATCCGTCCTTCGATTTTGAAGCTGTCAATTCCCGCTTCTACCATCTCCGGAATATGTTCAATCATGCAAAGATCCTTGGAATTAAAGATAAAGGTTCCTCTCTCATTCTCTTCGATGGGCAGATATTCTCCCGGGCGGCTTTCTTCCATCACGGCATATTTCCAACGACAGGGATGGGTACATGCCCCCTGGTTGGCATCTCTTCCCGTAAAATAATTGCTGAGCAGGCAGCGGCCGGAATAGGAAATGCACATAGCTCCGTGGATGAAGCACTCTACCTCCAGATCCTCCGGGATACGCTCTTTGATTTCTTTGATTTCCCGCAGAGAAAGCTCTCTGGCAGCTACCACACGTTTAGCACCCTGCTTCGCCCAGAACTGATAAGTCATATAGTTGGTGTTATTCGCCTGGGTAGACACATGGATGTCGATTTCCGGACAGATTTCCCTTGCAAGAGTGAACATGCCGGGATCTGCCACGATCAGCGCATCCGGTTTCAGCGCCTTCAATTCTTCAAAATAGTGTCTCGCCCCAAGAAGGTCGTCATTATGTGCCAGAATATTGGCAGTAACATGAACCCGTACTCCATGGGCATGGGCAAAGGCAATTCCTTCCTGCATGTCTTCCATGGAGAAGTTTTTCGCTTTGGCACGGAGACCATAGGCCTCTCCGCCGATATAAACGGCATCTGCTCCAAACATAACCGCGGTTTTTAACACTTCCAGGCTGCTGGCCGGGATCAGTAATTCCGGTTTCTTTCTCATCGTTTCAACCTTTCTTTTCTTCCTACAGAAAGCTTCTCTTATACAGGGTAACTCACACCGGCAGGCTGCGTTTCGTACAGACAGCTACGCCATCCCCTACAGGCAGGATTGCTGTAGTCAGCTCCGGATGATGCTTCAGTTCATACAGATAATCCCGCATCCGGCTGTGAATGGTACGGTTACGCCGGGTCACTGCATAACGGGATTCCATGATATCCCCATCCTGCAGCACATTATCGGACACCAGCAGTCCACCGGGCTTTAACAGTCGGAGTACTTCCGGAAGGAAGCTAAGGTACTGACCCTTGGCTGCATCCATAAAGATCAGGTCATAATCTCCGGTGAGAGTAGGCAGGATTTTCCGGGCATCCCCCTCCAACAGCGTGATATACTGCTCCTTCCCTGCCCGGGCAATATTTTCTCTGGCAATGGGAATTCGCTTTTCATAATTTTCTATGGTGGTGATATGGCACCCCTGCGGTGCATAGGTGCTCATCAACAACGCAGAAAAACCAATGGCGGCTCCCACTTCCAGAATCTGCATGGGCTGGCTTGCCGCCAGCAAAAACTTCATAAAGCTCTGCATATCTGTGCGGATAATCGGCACATTGGTCTCGATGGCTTCCTCTTCGATCTGATTTAAAAACGGCGTATTCCCTGCATCCAGGGAATTGATAAAGGTGGTCATTCTCTCATCTACGATCATAATTATTCCTCAACATTGTCTGCTTCCCCGTCTCCATCCTGCACAGGCTCTTCCACGGTTTCCTCCGCGGGTGTCGTCGGAAGCGCTTCCTCCGTTTCCTGACTCTCGTCCGTCTCTGCCGTCGCTGCCATAATCGCCAGCATTTCATCCGCTGTCATGGAAGAACTCAGGGTATAAACTCCCGGTTGAATTTTACCATGGTAATCTGAGATCAGTTCCTGCAATGTAAAGAGCTTTGCATCCCTGATCAGCCCTTTCGACTCCAACAGCTGTCCCACTTCCTTTGCACTCTTTCCGCTGGTGATAGACACTGTTACTTCCCGGCCGGTTCCCTGGGAAACTGCCGGTTCCGTAAAAAGCCGATAACCATAATCGTAGGCATTGGTTGCTCCTTTATAGATCAGTAAAATGGCTGCCACGATAATGACTACTTTTAATACGATGCTGAACACTGTTGCAAAAACCTGATTTGTTTTCAATGTTTTCCTCCATGACCCGCTGTCTATGCACTACGTTTGTTTATTGCGGTGATATAAAATCAATTGCCTCCGTGAGGCGCACCTGTACTTCCTGCATCAGACGGCACAAATCCAGTTCCGCCTGAAGAAAATCAGAGACCAGGGGAGATTCTCGAAAGCTTTCATACTCCTGGTTAAAAGCGTCTACCTTGTCCAGCATATTTTCGCTGGGTTTCACAGACTGCAGTTCAAAATTTTTTCTACGGAATTCATTGATCTGCTCCAGTAATCCCGGTTGCTTCTCAATTTTTTCCACCTGCACACGATAGTTGCGGTAGATCTGTGAATCCCTGATACATTGCGCCAGTACTTCTATCTGGGCATCTATCTTTTCCATGTCCAAGCTCCTCCAAAGACGATGTCTCTAAACTTCCATGATGATCGGTAAAATCATAGGACGACGTTTCGTCTTTTTCCAGATATAATCACTCAAAGAATCCTTAATGGTGCCTTTGAGTTTTCCCCAGTCGGTAATGCCGCGATCCAGGCAGTTTCCCACTGCGTCATTCACTACGACACGCATGTTTTCCATCAATTCATCGGACTCTTTCACGTAGACAAAGCCACGGGATACGATATCCGGTCCGGATGCCAGAGCTCCGGTATACTGATCCAGTGCCATGACTACGATCATAATACCATCCTCGGCCAGATGCTGACGATCCCGCAGTACCACATTTCCTACATCGCCTACACCCAGGCCATCCACCAGAATCATACCATTTTGTACCTGTCCGGTCACTTCTGCATGCTCGGAATCCAGTTCCAGCACATCACCTGAGTGAATCATCAAGATATTTTCCTTCGGAATGCCCAACTGTTTCGCAATATTGGCCTGCGCCTTGCGGTGCTTGAATTCACCATGGATGGGAATCGCATATTTCGGCTGCACCAATGTATAAATCAGTTTGATTTCTTCCTGGCAGGCATGTCCGGATACATGAACATCCTGGAATATCACATCGGCACCCTTCTGTAACAGTTCGTTGATAACATTGGTAACTGCCTTCTCATTACCCGGAATGGGGTTGGAGGAGAAGATAACGGTATCCCCGGGGCCGATGGAAATTTTCTTATGCATATCCCCTGCCATACGGCTGAGGGCAGCCATGCTTTCCCCCTGGCTTCCGGTGGTAATAATGACCGTCTGCTCATCGGTGTAATTTTTCAGCTGTTCAATATCAATCAGGGTATTTTCCGGAATACTGATGCAGCCCAGGCTGGTGGCAGTCTCCACGATATTCACCATGCTGCGTCCTTCCACCACAACTTTCCGTCCGAACTTGTAGGCGGTATTGATGATCTGCTGTACGCGATCCACGTTAGATGCAAAGGTTGCAATGATCAGCCGGGTATTTTTATGCTCCTGGAACAGGGTATCAAAGGTTTTACCCACAGTACGCTCGGACTGGGTAAAGCCGGGACGCTCTGCATTGGTGGAATCACACATCAGTGCCAGAACGCCCTTCCGTCCGATCTCCGCGAATCGCTGCAGATCAATGGCATCGCCGAATACCGGAGTGTAGTCTACCTTGAAATCGCCGGTATGAATCACGGTTCCTGCCGGAGAATAAATTGCCAGCGCTGCCGCATCCACAATACTGTGATTGGTCTTAATGAATTCCACCCGGAATTGTCCCAGATTAATGGACTGGCCAAACTTCACCACTTTCCGCTTGGTGCCACGCATCAGGTTGTGTTCTTTTAATTTATTTTCAATGATTCCCATCGTCAGCCGTGTGGCATAAATGGGCATATTTAACTGTTTCAGAATATAGGGAATCGCACCGATGTGATCCTCGTGTCCATGGGTGATCATGAGTCCCTTCACCTTGTCCATATGATCCATCAGATAGGTGATATCCGGAATGCAAAGATCAATTCCCAGCATGTCATCATCCGGGAAAGCCAGACCGCAGTCCACCACAATAATACTGTCCTCGTACTCGAAGGCAGTAATGTTCATACCAATTTGTTCCAGTCCGCCCAAGGGTATAATTTTTAACCTTGAGGCAGCACCGGTTTCTGTTTTTTTCTTCAAATAAATTACCTCTCGTTTCCTTTCAAAAATATGTATTAGTTGAGTTCTATATCATCTAACAGATTCTCGAAAACAGCAGCAACTGCCTGCAGCTCGTCGTCCTCTGACACGATCTCATACAGTGCTTCTGCATCGTCTTCTGTTGAAAGATCTTTTAAAATCAGGGCTTCTCCGTCGCCCTCCTGTGTATCCGTCACCAGAATATAGGTAACGCCTCCCAGTTTCGTCTGTTCCAGGACATAAAAATCTACCGGAGCATCTTCTCCCTCCGGAACAAATGTAATCTTCTCCAAATGATTTTCCAAAATAATCTCCTAATTCGTCTCTGCCTGTTTGGCCTGATTGGCACGATAATCCAGATATCCCTGCAGAATCAGGGAAGCTGCAATCTGATCCACGTAATCCTTGCGGTGCTCTCTGCGGATGCCCGCCTCCATCATCGTCCGGTCTGCTGCCACGGTGGTAAGACGCTCGTCCCACATGGTGACCGGCAATCCGGTACGCCGCTCCAGCTTTTCTTTAAATTCCAGGGAAAGCTCAGCGCGGACTCCCAGTGTATCGTTCATGTTTTTGGGTAATCCCAGTACAATTTCGCCAACCTCATATTCCCCGATCAGTTCCTCGATCCGGGCCAGTGTCTGGCGCAGTTTATTTTCTTCTTTTCTCCGAATGATTTCCACGCCCTGTGCCGTGATAAACAGCGGGTCACTTACCGCTACTCCCACGGTTTTCGAGCCGAAATCCAAACCCATAATACGCATGAGGGGCTATTTCTCCCAATTTTTTGTCTTAATGTACTCTGTAAGAAGTTCTTCCACCAGTTCATCCCGCTCTACTTTCATAATCAGGCTGCGGGCATTTTTATGACTGGTGATATAAGTGGGGTCGCCGGACATGATATAGCCGACGATCTGATTGACCGGATTGTAGCCTTTCTCAGTCAGTGCTTCATATACGGTGGAAAGAACCACCTTTACGCCGGTCTCCGGTTCTGTTTGTACTCTGAAATATTGTGTGTTTCCTAAGTCCTGCATCTTGTCACGCCCTTACAAAAATCTAGTATTTCTAGTGTAACCCATATTTTTGTAAAATTCAATGGGCGATTATGATTTCATTCGTAAGGAATCCTTCCGGTACACCACGCCAGATCTGATTGCTGCGGTCTATGCCGTCTGCAGGCACCGCCACCTTCACATATTCCTTCGTATGACCGATCTGGTAAAGCTGCCCGTCGATTTCTTTTTCTTCCTCCAGCAGTACTTCCACTTCTTTTCCCAGATAAAAGCTGCGGAAATTCCTTGACTGTCTGCCTTCCATCTCCAACAGCACTTCACTGCGGACTGCCTTTTCCTGCTCTGTCAGCTGACCGGGCATATCTGCCGCCTTGGTTCCCTTTCTGCGGGAATATTTAAAAATGTGCATTTCAAAGAGATTGATCTGTTCCAGGAAATTCCGGGTAACCGCAAACTCTTCTTCCGTTTCTCCCGGAAATCCTACGATCACATCCGTGGTGATGGCAGGATGGTCAAATTTACGCCGGAGCAGTTCCACCTTTTCCAAGTATTCCCCTGCAGAATAATGTCTATTCATCCGTCGTAAGACGGAATCGCAGCCGCTTTGCAGGGAGAGATGGAAATGGGGGCAGATTTTCTCCATGGAAGCCAGGGCATCTGCAAACTCTTCCGTAATGATCCGGGGTTCCAGAGAACCCAAACGAATTCTTTCCACACCGGGAATCTTGTGAATCGCCTGCAGTAGTTCCAACAGATGGGAAGTATTCCATTCCTTTGCCGCGAACTCGTAGGAAACCCCATCAAAATCCAGTCCGTAGGAGCTTAAATGGATGCCGGTAACCACAATTTCCCGGTAACCCTTGTCCGCCAGATTCTGCACCTCCCGGCACACATCCTCCACGCTGCGGCTGCGTACTCTTCCTCTGGCAAAGGGAATGATGCAATACGTGCAAAACTGGTTACAGCCATCCTGGACTTTAATATAAGCCCGGGTATGTTCTGCTGTGCGGGTAAGCTGCATATCTTCATAGACATCGGTACGGTTGATATCCAGGATATTCATATCTGCCCGGTGTTCCTTTTGCGGCCGGTCTTTTTCCCGGTTCGGGGTCTCATGGCTGTGCAGATAGTCCTCCAGAATTTCCGGAAGCTGTGTCTTGCGGTTATTGCCCACCGCGATGTCCACTGCCAGATCTTTTTCCACAGTTTCGCTGTCCGTCTGCACATAACAGCCCACTGCCACAACGATGGAATCCGGGTTTAATTTTTTCACCCGGTGAAGCATCTGACGGCTTTTCCGATCAGCTATATTGGTCACCGTACAGGTATTAATAATATAAATGTCTGCTTTCGTATCAAATGGTACAACCTGATAGCCTTTTTCTTGTAACATTTGTTGCATAACTTCTATTTCATAAGCATTAACTTTGCACCCTAAATTATGGAATGCTACACTTTTCATACAATTCACCATTTTTTTTGTGTTGTTTTATCATTGACTTTTATTTCCCGAACCCTTACTATAGATGCAGAAGGTATCAAAAAGGAGGTAATTTCAATGAAAACTGTACAGATCTCTTTAAATTCTATCGACAAGGTAAAATCTTTCGTAAATGATATCACCAAATTCGATTACGATTTCGATTTAGTTTCCGGTAGATATGTCATTGACGCTAAGTCTATCATGGGAATCTTCAGCTTAGACCTGTCCAAGCCCATCGACTTAAACGTACATGCTGAGGGAAACGTTGACGAAGTTCTGGCTGTATTAAAGCCTTACATGATCTAAGATTCGTCATCGTGTACATGACCGCCGAGGCGGTCCTCTTCAAAAAGAAAATTTTGCCGAGCAGGTATTACCTGCTCGGTTTTTTTGTTTATTCCGACTTCACGATAATCAGTTCATCATGATCCAGAGCGATCTGCATGAGTTCATCCAGCTTTTCTTTGGCAGCTGCCTCATGACGGCGGATCACTTCCAGATTCGGCTTGGTCACCGGATGCTTTGCCACGAAGATGGTACAGCAATCTTCGAATGGCAGAATGGAAGTCTCGTAGGTATCAATCTTCTTGGAGATTGCCACAATGTCCTCTTTATCAAATGCAATCAACGGACGGTATACCGGAAGGTCACACACATCGTTGGTGCAATTTAAGCTCTGCATCGTCTGGGAAGCCACCTGGCCGATACTCTCACCGGTCACCAGACCTAAGCAGTCCGTCTCCTTCGCAATATGCTCCGCAATCCGCATCATGTACCGACGCATGATGATGGTCAGTTCCTCGTGGGGGCAGTTCTCGTAAATATGCATCTGCACATCGGTAAAGTTAATCACATGAAGATAAATCGGGCCTGTGTATTTGGCAACCTTCTTCGCCAGATCCACTACCTTCTGCTTCGCACGCTCACTGGTGTAGGGCGGTGCATGGAAATAAACCGCATCCACCTTGACACCACGTTTGGCAATCATGTAAGCTGCTACCGGAGAGTCAATACCACCGGAGAGCAGCACCATGGCTTTTCCTGCAGTTCCCACAGGCATGCCGCCGGGACCGGGGATAATTTCGGAATACAGATAAATCTTCTCGCGGATTTCCACCGTGAGGGTCACCTGGGGTTTGTGTACATCCACCTTCAGTTCCGGGAAATGGTCCAGAAGCACTTCTCCCAGATCTTCGTTTAATTCCATGGAATTCTTGGGATAGTTTTTACGGGAGCGGCGGGCTGCCACCTTGAAGGTGATATGTTTATCCGGGTAAACGGTGTCCATGTAGCGGACAACTTCTTCGGCAAGCTTTTCAAAACCTTCATCCTCTAAACGCACCACCGGGCAGATACCGGTAATGCCAAAAACTGCCTGTAAATTTTCAATCACTTCATCATAGTCAAAATCCGATAACGCATCCACAAAAACCCGTCCCGGTGTGCGGGAAAGCTTAAATTCCCCATCACAACGCTTCAAAGCATATTTGATCTGCTGACACAATGCTTCCTCAAAGAGATACCGGTTTTTACCCTTGACACCGATTTCTCCGTACTTTATCAAAAAAGATGTGAACATACGATTTTATCCTCTCTGTTAATAGTGTTTCGCTTTTCTTTGCTCAGGTACTATACTATACAACGCATCCAGGCAGGTGTCAATTTCCTGCCGGGTGGTAAATACGGAAAAGCTGAAGCGCAGGGTTTCCACCGCCTGTTCTTTGTCCAGTCCGATTGCCAGAAGTGTGGCAGAGGGCTGAGGCTTATGGGTGGAGCAGGCACTTCCCGCTGACACACAGATATGGTAGTTGGCACTCAGTTCATTCAGCAGCACCTGTGCCCGCACACCGGGAATGGTGACACTGACAATATGAGGGGCTCCCTCTCTGCCCGGCGCTCCATTGACAAAAGCACCTTCGATTTTCTGTACCCGTTCTATAAAATACTGACGCAGATCGTAAAGATAATCCGTTTCTTCCTCCAGATTCTCATAAAGCATCTGTGCAGCCTTCGCCATGCCTGCATAGCCGGGCACATTTTCCGTGCCGGAACGCAGCCCTTCCTGTTGACCGCCGCCATACATGATGGGTTTGATTTTTACCTTTTCCCCTACGTATAAGAAGCCTACCCCTTTCGGGCCGTGGATCTTATGGGCGCTGACAGACATCAGATCAATTTTCATTTTCTTCGGATAAATTTTGGCTTTTCCAAAGCCCTGTACCGCATCCACATGAAACAGGGTGTTGGGATTGCACCGTTTGATCAGTGCGCCTGCCTGGGCAATGGGCTGCAGCGTACCGATTTCGTTATTGGTGTGCATGATGGACACCAGAATGGTGTCCGGTCGAATCGCCTGTTCCAGCTGATCCAGACAGATACATCCCTTCTCATCCACATCCAGGTAGGTAATTTCAAAATCCTGGCTCTCCATGTATTTCATGGTCTGCAGGATGGCCGGATGTTCCACCCGGGTGGTAATCATATGACGCCCTGCACGGTGATTGGCCATAGCCACGCCCATGATGGCAATATTGTCTGATTCCGTTCCACCGGAGGTAAACAGAATTTCTTTCTCACTCACCTTGAGAATTTTAGCCAAAGTCTCTTTGGCGTAACGCACATAGCTTTCCGCCTCTACGCCTTTATGATGCATGCTGGAAGGATTTCCGTAATCCTCGCACATGATCTTTGTCATCAGTTCTGCCACTTCCGGGAAGCATCTCGTAGTGGCGGAATTGTCCAGATAGATTTCCATGTCCGTTCTCCTTTTTCTATTACTGTTCACTCCTGCTTCGTTCCAGTAACATTTCTCAATCTATGGATAGTATATGCAGAAATTCGCTTCCGGTGTCAGTTCTCCAACTGATACATTAACCAGGAAAGCACGGTAAGTCCCGCTGTCTCCGTCCGTAAAATCCGTTTGCCTAAAGTGATGGGACGGATATCATTTTCCAGCGCCAGATTGATTTCTTCCTGCTCGAAGCCACCCTCCGGCCCGATAAACACAGCAATGTTCATTCCCGGTCTAGCACTCTCCATCAGTTCTCTGGTAAGCTCCATTCCATCCTCAGCCATCTCGTAGGGGATCAGGCGCAAATCCATGGTGGAAGCACGGTTCACCGCCTCGGAAAAGGTAACCGGCATGGTAACCTGGGGGATAATCCCTCGTTTACTCTGCTTCGCCGCTGCTTCTGCAATGCCCTGCCAACGTTCCACTTTCGACCGGGCTTTCTTTTCGTCCAGTTTCACCACAGCACGTTTCGTGGCCACGGGAATGATTTCAAACACACCCAGCTCCACACATTTCTGGACAATCAGTTCCATCTTGTCTGCCTTGGGAAGTCCCTGGAACAGATAAATGCGGGCAGGAAGCTCCACATTGTCCTCCTTGATAAAACGGAGGGTACAGCGCACTTCCCCATCCAGAAATTCCTCAATACCGCAACGGTATTCCTTTCCGTCCACACCATTGCTCACCGCAATCTCTTCACCGGGTTTCATCCGCAGTACATGCTGTATATGGTTTACATCACTTCCCGTGATCCGGATGTCTGTACCATGAATCTGGGAAGGGTCTACAAAAAATCGATACATAAAAACACCTATACCTTATGGGTAAATATCTGTCAGGAAAACTACATCGTCGTATGGCAGCGCCGGCTTCTCCAATATGACACAATTGTCATAATCAAGATACCCAGTAATGCTCCTGCCCCGTCAATACACACATCGGTAAACTGTCCGCTTCGTCCCTCTACAAATAGCTGATGGAATTCATCGGTGGCTGCGTAGAGTACAAGATCGGAAGAGCGTCGTGTAGGGAAAGAGTGTAGATCTCGGTGGTCGCCG
>OGJJ01001642.1_pt1 | contig 16356 bp, 9 predicted proteins | sample 1572081 | NCBI WGS metagenome assembly OGJJ01 (sample SAMEA2582122, study PRJEB24529) | metagenome | biome: Human gut stool | place: China | collected 2011
TTCAAAAAGAATAGAGGATAAAAAAAGAAGAAGAGATATTGTTGTTAAAAGTGATGTTAGCTGTTTCTAAAACACTACTTACAATAGGAATGATTATGATTGAAAAAGGAACTCCATTTTTTCAATAGATTCATTCAGGAATGAAAGAAGCAATCTCTCAATTTAGAGATTATCCAATTTCAGTTGATTTTAGACATATTAATGGTGTAGACGAAGAAGAATATTTAAATGTACTTGATGAATTAGAAAGCAAAGTAAATGCTTTAATTATAGCGGGATTACAAACAAAACGTATTGTAGAAAAAGTAAATCAAATTGCAAAAAAAATTCCTGTTATGACTTTAAATAATGATTTAGAAGATTCTTATAGAATAGGTTTTATTGGAATTGATGATTATAAAGCAGGAACTTGTCTTGCAGGACTTGCGCATAATCTAACAAGGTCAGGAGAAAATATTTTAATTCTTTCTGGTTCAAAAACAATTCATTCACAATCACAAAGAATCAATGGATTTCTTGATACAATGAAACAATATCCAGAAATTCTATTAAGTAATGTAATTTATACAGAAGATAAACTTGAAATATCAAATAAACTTTTAAAAGAAATGCTTTCAAAGAAATACTATAAGACAATTGTCATGGTAGATTCATGGCTTGCAAATGCGGGAGAAGTTATAGCACAAACAGGTTATGATGATATCAATATTTTAGGATTTGACTTAATGCCACAAAATAAAGAAGCATTAAAACAGGGGAAAGTTACTTATATCATTGATCAAAGTGCTTATATGCAAAGTTATGAATGTGTACATAAAGTATGCGAACATTTGATTTATGGAACAGAACTTCCAAAAGGAAAAAACTATCTTCCTATTCATATTTATAATAAATATAATCTAGACTGATTCTTTAGGTTTTACAAAAGATGAAATTGGATTTTTATTCTTAAGAATTATTTGGACTTTTGACTTTATTAATTAGTAATTTTATTTTAAAAGATTATAATGAAAAACATCATATTAAGTAAGTAATCTGAAAAAGATTGCTTATTTTTTTAATATCAACAAAAATCTATTTTTTGAACACAGTAGTTGTTTATGAGAAATTTTTTTCAGTTATTAAAAATAATTATAATTACTTTTAGTAATATGTTATTATATTACTATATTGTGAATTTAATCTGTCTGTTATAGAGTATCATGTTATTAATGAAAAAATGCATTTTTTATATAAATCATAAAAAAATTATTTACATTATGCATGGTCTATAAATACAATTATTAAATAACGCAATATTAATGATGAAAAGAATATCATAAAATTCGTGGGGGGGGGGGAGAGAATAGATGGTATTATTGGTACAAGAAATGAAAGATTTACAAAGAAAATTCCATTTAAAACTGTTAAGTGAACAAAAAGGATTGGATAATGAAATAAAAGGTATTAAAATCATAGAAGTTGAAAATATGGAAAAGTACATAGAAGGAGGAGAAATACTTCTTACAAGTTTTTTCATATATGAAAGTTGTACAATTTCTCAGTATGAAACACATATACAAAATTTGATAGATAAAGGTGTATCTGGATTTATTATAAAAAATAGTGGGAACATAAAAAATTTTAATATCAAACTAGATATACTTAAAAGATTATGTATTGAAAATGAGGTTGCCCTGTTTGAATTACCTCGACAAAATTATTATTGGGATATTATTAGATATATATTAGATAATGTTTTTGATCAAGAAATGGCATTATTAAAGTATCACAAAGTTACAAATGATAACTTTAAAGAATATATTTTCCACAAGGAGGCAACACCTAAAAATATTATAGAGCTTCTTTATACAATAATTGATAATCCAATTTCAATGTATTATGAAAATTTGAGTTGTCTTGCTACAACATATGAAGAAAAAAGTAGTTTTGATTTATTAGATAACATTAAAGAATATAGTCCAGAGATAAGATTGAGGTATAATTATTTAAAACAAGATGCTGGAAAATATAATCAATATATTATACCTATTACTTTTATAGGAAATATACCTATTAAAATTGTGATTGATGAAAAAAATAGAAAGTTAACAAATTTTGATTTTGTTGCGATTGAAAATGCGATTGATGCATTAAGGTATTCATTCACATTTGACTTTGCAAAAAACGAAATCCATAAAAAGTATCATCGAGATATTTTCTTTAATTTAGTAAATAGTCAGTTAAATTATGATGATACTACTGAAGCAGCCAATATGTTAAATCTTAAAGAGGATGCTTATTATCGAGTTGTATCATTTCATTCTATTCCAGAAGATCAAAAGGAAAAGTATTCTTTGGAACAATTAGATGAAGTTGACATTATTGCTGATCAAATATCAATGTTTTATCCTAAAGATCACATCTATAAAAATGTATCTCAAATCGTTATGTTACAAAAAATGGATTCTGATAAAGAAGATGATGATAGTAGGAAACGATTAAATGAGCTGATAGATATTGTAAAGAAAAGTATCAGCAAAAGAGATCAAAACACAAATTTTAATGTTGGTGTAGGAGAAATCGTTAAAGGATATAGAAATTTAAAAAACTCATATAAACAATCAAGAATAGCAATGAAATTTATGAAAATAGCTAGAAGGATTACTGGAGAGATAAATAAATCAATTGTTTATTATTCAAAATTAGGAATATTCCAATCCTTTATTGAATTGGATGACATAAATAAATTAAAAAAATATGTACCATACACAATTACTAAACTCGATAATTATGATAGAAAACATAATACAGAGTTATTACATACTTTAAATTCATACATAAGAAATAATTTAAGTGTCAAAAAGACGTCTCTAGATTTAATGATTCAATATCGATCAGCTTCTTATCGCATTAAAAAGATAAAAGAGATTACAAATATTAATTTTGATGACAACATAGAATTACTTTCAATAAGAAATGGATTAATAATTTTTGATATTATTAAGGTTTATTAGATTATTACGTAAAAGACGGTTATTACTATTAAAAACTGTCTTTTTTTATTGGAATGCTATTTTAATATACACTTTTTTTACAAAAAAAGTATTATTGATTTTCCTATTTGTTGCATTATAAAAATCATTATTAAAATTTAAAATAAAATTATAGATAAATTAATACTATTCTTATTGATCATATAAAACACATTTAAAATAGTTTTGCTTAGTTTGCGTAATAGGATGTAATCAAATAATAATGCTATGATATAGATTACGTATAATTTTCCTAGATAATATGTTGGACAGCTCATTAAGACTAAATTTAACTTATTGAAAAATTAAAAGAAAGATGGAAGAATTAAAAATTAACTTAATTCTAGGTAAAAACTATGCAAATTACTAATACAACAGATTATGCGCATCGTATCATTGATTATTTATCTGAAAAAGGAAATTTAGCTACAGAAGCAGAATTAGCTGATAATTTAAAGATACCAATTAGAAATATTTCAAAAATAATGAATATTTTAAAAAATAACAATCTAATTAATTCTGAAATGGGATTTAATGGTGGCTATTCTCTTGCTAAGAATCCTGAAAGGATAAGTTATTTTGATGTTATCTCTGCAACTGAGTCTTCTATGAATTTGAATAAATGTTTAGAAAGAAATGGCGTTTGTTCAAGAAATTGTATAGAGACGTGCAATGTAAGGAAAGTATTATTAAAAGTTCAAGAAGATATTAATCAAAATCTTAAAAACATTACTTTTGAAAATTCATTTAATCAATCTGAAATCATTGAAAAAAGATATTTATTATTAAAAGTTGACCTAAACAGTTTAGATATGAATATTATTAGTATCAAATCTAAATTTAGTGATTTGTTTAATAACTATATGACATATGATGAGTTTTTATATAAATTTATCAATCATTGTGTTTCTAAAGAAGACAGAGATAGAGTAAAATCTTTTCTAATTGATTTTAAGAATAGTGAAAAATATTATCAAGATTCACAAGTAAAATATCGCTCTGAGGATGGAAAAACATGGATGGATTTAGACAAGCATATAGATGATACGCAAATGGTATTGATGTTTAAATCATATGAGTACATTTATGAAAATCAAGACAAGACGAATATTTCTTATTTACAACAAGACATGATGATTGTCAATGAATTTTGGGATATGGTATCTTTATTAGAAACTGTGTTAGCTCATAATAAATTAGAAGATCATGAAAGCCTTCATAATATTTCTTTCTTTACAGAACAAATATATAAGGAATTACAATTAAATTTTCCAGAATATGGCATATTGGATAATGAAATTGAAAATATTTCTAAACTAGCAACTATTCATGATATAGGGAAAATATCTACGCCTTATGAGGTACTTAATAAAAAAGGAAAACTGACAAAAGAAGAAATGGATATTATAAAAAAGCATCCTTTAAACGGTGCAAACATGGCATTAAAACTTCCTAAATGCGGAAAAGCAAGTAAACTTGTCCAATATGCATATAATATTTGTTTGTATCATCATGAAAGATATGACGGCCAAGGATATCCTAAAGGACTTATTGGTGATGAAATTCCTCTTTGTGCACAAGTAGTTGGACTAGCTGATGCCTATGATGCATTAATCAGTGAACGTCCATATAAAAGAAAAATTAATCATGGTGAGGCTGTGAGAATGATTGTTAATGGTGAGTGTGGAAGTTTTTCACCAAAAGTTATTCTTTCGTTTATTATTGCTTCTATGAATAAAACGTGGATTGAAAAAGTAAGTAAATAATTTAAATATTAAAGAGTAATCTAATTTTGTAAATTATGATTGCTTTTTTTATTACATTGCTTTTTACACATAGTTTACAAAAAATGCATGAATTCTTTTCCTATTCTGTGCATTATAGAAAGATTGTGAATATATTAGAATAATATTCAGAAATAATTATTATTTAAGATAAATTTTGCAATTTTATAAAAAAGCCGATATAAGAGGTAGCGTATAACTAAATCATCAATCACTTTATTGTAAAAAAACGAAGATATCTAAAATTTTAAAAGTTTTCTAGTTTCAGGAAGTAAGGTGATTTGTTTGTTAAACAAAATTAAAAAAATAATTTGTATAGACATAATGGTTTGGGTATGTGTTATCTCTTTGTTTTTACAAACTGTTGTTGTCTATGCGTTAAATTCATCTGATGATTCAATTTCAAAGGAAACTATTGTTGAAAATAACACAAGCTCACAATCAGATGATTCAATAGATATCAGTGATATTTATGAAAATAATGTAATAAAAATTTATAATACAAAACAGCTTCAAGCAATTGGCTCAAATTCAATTGTTACATCTACAGATAATGATGAAAGTAATTACGGTACTGGTCAACAAATTTCAGTAAATGATGAATATATAACATATTCTCTTTCTTCCAAGTATCAACTTATGAAAGATATTTCATTAAATGGAAATGACATATGGACTTTACCAAGCGACTTTACAGGCACATTTAATCATGGAACTGTAGATGAAAATTCAACATTGTATGATTCATCAACAGATACAATCTATATTTATAATGATTATCAATTAAAAATTATTCAATCGGATAATTCTGAAAATGAACCTGTCATGTCTCAAGATATGTTACCAGAGTGTGTTGGGATGGGACAACCTGTTTATTCAGATAATAGTTCTAATTATCTAACTTATAGCAAATCACATAACTATGTGTTATCGAAAAACTTTACAGGTGAGATGCCAGAAACTAAAGCAAATCAAATATCAAATATAAGTACTGAAAATTGTGAAGGACGAGATTTTAATGGTCAAGTTGTTAAAACGATTGGTGACAAAACTTATATTCTTATAGGCAATGAAGAACAGTTACGAAAAATAGGATCTGATGAAACTGTTTATGGTGCAGTTTATCAAGTTTATTTACATGCTGCCAAATGGTATATAGATGAAGATGAAAATGGTAATCCGATAATGCTATACGGTGGAGATGCTGATTTAAAAAAATCTCAAAATGGTAATGAAGATTTTGGATTTGGAGAAAAGAATATACATAAAGAGGATAAAAAATTAAGTAAATATAGTTCACATTTATATGCATGGGGAAGATGTGGAGTCAATCAATCTACTGGTGAAATTGATCCAACATTGGATATAGATAAAGCTACCAATCAAAAATATTCAACAAATGCTAATTACATTATCTTTAGAAATATTGATTTATCTAGTGATAATTGGACACCGTTGATGTTTTAAGGAACAATGATTGGTTCAAAGGGCGATGGTAAATCAACGTTATGGAATAATGATACTAGCGTTATCGATTATAGCAAAGCAACTGATTTAAATATAGGAGACAAACCAGTTATTTCTAATGTGAATGTTAGTCAAACATCTGAATTGGATGTTGGAAAGCAAATGGGAGTTGGTTTCTTTGCCACTTTATCAAATGAAGCAAGTGACAGTGATTTAGGATTGAGCAAAGGAACTGTAACAGTAAAAAACCTTAAATTCAATAAAATAAATGTTGATAATGAAACAACAAAAACAAAATTTGATCAAACGTTAATAAGTGGATTAACTTCAACTTTAGGATTAACATTAGGAGCACTATTAGATGGATTAACATGGTTACTTACTTTTGGAACTGTTGATGCTGGATTAAGAGACACACTCAGCAGTATATTAAATGCTCGTAAGGATGACCCAACAGCTTTAGCTACGGGATGTTTTGCAGGTCGTGTAGTGGGGGATGTAGCAATATCTGACTGTGAACTGGATGATGTGAAAGTAACAAATGTCAATAGTAATACAGGTGGATTTATTGGATACATATCTGGAAAGACGGAATATGATGGTTTATCAAAAGGATTAGGTGGAACGGCTACTCTATTGGCAAAAATTTTAAATGTGATTCCTGGTCTTGGCTTAGGTGATTTGATTACCATTCTTTTAGGAAACGCTATTCCAGTAGATAAATTGATTCCTACAAAGTATATCAATGCTTATGTTGAAAATTGTTCAATCAATAATTTAACAGGAAATATAGGAACAAATAATGATAAGATTGAAAATTCTGGTGGATTTATCGGTCAACAAAAAGGAACTGTCGTAAAAGATTGCCAAATTACAAACAGCAACTTCAATGTCAAAGCTAATAATTATAGTGGCGGATTTGTAGGATTAGCTAGAGATGATGTCATAGAAGGTACTTTATCGGGTGCTTTAGATATAGAAACTCAATTGCCTAAAATGAATCCTGAAAGTTTGTTTTTAAATTGTTCAGTATCTGCGAGTGATTTGACAATTTCGGGCAATGGATATCAAGGTGGTTTTGCTGGAGCAATGGCCAACACGTCGGCTATAAATTGTAATGTTAATGTTAGTGATAAATTAACGGTATCTTCCGGTGGAGATAATTCTGGTGGCTTTGCTGGAATCGCAACAATTGGATGGGCTGCTGATTTAGGAAAAGGTGATACGAAAGATAACTTATTAGGTGGAGTTGTTGACTTAGTTGTGAAACTTTTAAGCAGTAATCAAAATGCAACATCATCATTACTTTCTCTTGCTGGTGTGAGTCCTTCTCATATATTAGGATGTCAAATAAATGCTCCATGCAGTGTTGAAGGAAAAAATTACACAGGTGGATTGATAGGCAGAGGTGATGGTGTTTATCTTACAAAATCTAATACCGATAATTTAAGTAAGGTTTCATATTTTAAAAATAATATCTTTTCAATGGATGGAATCGAAGAAAAAAATATCATTATTAATGGTTTGAAATCCGTGGATGGTGAAAATTGTGTTGGTGGTATTTCTGGCTCAGTGGGAACAGCAAGTGTAGCAGGACTTTTAAATACAACTTTAGGTGTTGCAGAATATTTAGGATTTAATGCTAATTCTATTTCACTTACTGGTTCTACAGAAGGTATAACTATTGGTGGTAAAGGAAAAAGAGTTGGTGGTGCTTTTGGTGAAGCAATCGGTGGTTCTATTAGTTCGGTTACAGTAACAAATTTAAATAATATTTCAGGAGAAAATATTGTAGGTGGATTTATAGGCGTATCTGGTCCAGGTGATCTTGCAGGAACTGATAATGGTTTGACAGTAAATCTTTTAGGATTAAATTATATTTTAAAATTAAGCAATCTTCTTTCTTTAGGACAAGCAGTTGAAGTCAATATAGATTCTTCGTCTGTAAGTGGTATTAATTCTGGATTTACTGTAGAAGCTACGGGATCAAGAGAAGATAATTCAACAACTGATTATGTAGCAGCTGGATTTGTTGCTAAAAGTAATAGTACAAAAATAAATGATGCAAAAGTTAATAATTTGAAAACAGTAACTTCTACAGATGATGGAGGTTACTCTGGCGGATTTATTGGTATTTCAAAAACAGGCGGTTTAGCTGAAGTTGGAGATGAAACAGAAATAAAAAAATTGATTTCGGCTAATGGATTATTAAATGCTGTAGGATATTTAATTCCGTCATATCAACAATGTTATGTAAGTTATATAGATAATGGTGGTGTACGAGGAGATATTGCAGGAGGATTTGTTGGAGATTTCCAAAGTGGTATTGTAGAAAATGATGAAAATAATGCTTATGCAATACAAAATATTTCATATGTTAAAGGAAAAACTTATGCAGGGGGCTTCGGTGGAAAGGTTTATTCTGGAGCTTTAGCAGATTCAACAAAAGGAATAAGTATTTTAGGCGGTTTAGCAGATTTGAATATTCAAATCTCTGATTTATTGAGTTTAATACAGGTTTATATTCCTATTATTAAAAATGCTGGTGTTCAATCTAATGGATTGGTCGTTAGCTGTGATACATATAAGTCAACGGATTTAAACTCAGGTAGTGCTGGCGGATATATAGGTTATGGTAGTGCTGTAAGAGTTTCTAATAGTAGTGTAACTAAGTTAAAACATACAACAGTAAAAACACCTAATGCAAATATTAATGATACAGACAGTTCTTCTTATTTTGGAGAGTCTTCAAGTTATGCCATTTCAGCACCTAAAAATGCTGGAGGCTATGTAGGAAAATTAGATATAGGTTCTACGACATCTGTTGGTGGTGGATTGAAGGCATTGGGAACAAATATAAATTTGGCAAATATTTTATCTGCGTTAGATGTAACAGCTTCTAAAATTGAAAATTCAGATGTAACTGGTGCGGTTGGTGGTTTTTCTGTTAAAGCAAATGGTTTGGATGAAAATAAAACAATTGGTAATGCAGGTGGCTTTGTTGGAACTGATTATGGTTCACAAATTCAAAATAGTAATGTCAATAATTTCTCTTACATCATAGGTCAAGAAACTGCTGGTGGTTATGCAGGAAATATTCAACCAGGAAGTGTTGCAGATGTATTAGGTAAAACGGAAATCTTAAAAGGATTAATTTCAGTAGATAGTTTAACAAGTGTTCTACAATCATTTATTCCTATGATTTATAACTCTCAAACTACTTGTATTCCTTGTGGTGGAGCAGTTCGTGCAGATGCCATAAGTAATGAATCATTAAAAGGATGTGCAGGTGGTTATATAGGATATAACCTTGGTGGGCGTATTGAAGGTAATTCTACAAGAAAATGGAATGGTGAAATACCTACAGTTCAAAAAGAATGTGCAGTCTATAGATTAAGAGCTGTTTATGGATATGAATATGCGGGAGGATTTAGTGGCAGAACGGATTGTGCCAATACAGTTGATACGGGAAATATCAGTGTTCTTTATGGACTCATTAATTTAGATAATCCATTATCAGCTTTGAGTGCTGTTTATCCAACTGAAACGAATACAGCAACTTATGGACCACTTCGAGGTTTAACAACAGAAGTATGGAATTCTTGGGTAAAAGCAGTAGGAGTCAATGGTGCTTATGGTAAAAAATTCCAAGAACTTGGAGAAGTTGATAATCAAGACGAGTTAGATAAAATTATTGATCAATATGCCTATGGCTATGAAGTAAAAGCTGGAAGAACAAATGCTGGTTCAAACGATTATCAAGGCGGTATCGCTGGTGGTTATGTTGGTCAAATGAATGGAGGAGTAATAACTTCAGCTAATGCTAGAGATTTAAAAGATGTTACAGCTTTAAAAAGCAGTGGAGGTTTTGCTGGTGAAATGATTTCAGCAGGAGTTGCGAATGTTGGAGATGTAAACTTAGAAAAGAAATTAAATGTGGTAGGCTCACTTCCAATATTGCAAAGTTTCATTCCTGTGGTAAAAACTTCGTCTGTTATAGGTTATCAATCAGGAGCAACGATATCTACAACAGGGACAGATTTTGATAATGATGAAGGCAACAGTGGTGGTTTTGTTGGAAAAGTTGTTGGTGGAAAAATACAGGGAACACAAGATCAGTATTGTTTGGCTGATCATTTAAAAGTAATCAATGGAAGTCAAAATGTCGGTGGCTTTGCTGGTAATATTCAACCAGGAAGTGCTGTAACTTTGAATACTTCATCCAATACAGGATTATTATCAAAACTACTTAAGTATTTATTAGGCAATGCAGGAGATCTTGCCAAAGTATTGAATGCGACTCTTTCAATAGTTGATTATGCCAAGGTGGATGCATGGAATGATTATGGATTAAGTGTTAACGGTTCATATGCATTAGAAAATGATGAAAATACAAAATATGCAAATCAAGCAGGTGGTTTTGTAGGTACTGCAGGAGGAGCAATTTTTGGTGATAAAGATGCAAATTCAGTAAGAGTTGAGGCAAATAATATTAGAAATGTTGTTGGTGGAAGACATGTTGGTGGGTTCTTTGGATTAGCTGATGTTTCTTCTGTTGCTCAAGTTGGAAATGATGATTCTGATCAAATTCTAAATCTGATTAAATTAGGAAATATTGATGTATTAGATGCCTTTAGAACTTATGTTTATCAAGCAAAAGTAACTGGATCAAATGATAATGGACTTTCAGTATGTGCAAATGATGAAAGTCAGGAAGGAACATTGGACAGTAAAGTACAGACAGGAAATGCAGGTGGATTTGGTGGAAGCTTGCTAGATGGTTCGGTAAAAAATTCGAGTGTTACTAGATTAAATAAAGTCAAAGCTAAAAACTATGCCGGTGGTTTTGTTGGTTATGCTGATTTAGGAAGAATGAGCAATTGCAATGTAGAAAACATAAAGAAAGTGGCTAGTGATCAAATAGCAGGAGGATTTGTTGGTAAAACAAGTTTTGAATATTTAGCTGATATTGACTTAGGTTCTAGCTATTTATTGGATCCGATACTTTCAATCGTCAATAAACTTCTAGATATTCTATATGTGGGAGATTTAGAAAATGTTGGCCTTATAGATATCAATTTAGGTTCACTATTAAAATTACAAGTTTTAGCTAAAGGAAATGCTTTATCAGTTACTTTGTTAGGATTAACTATTTCAGTAGCACTTGATAAAGATAGAGGAGATGGAACAAGTAACCTGGCAAAAATAACAATTGGTGATTCTTATATAGAAATCCCATGTTCAAATATTGATGGAAATCATATTGCTGACAGTGAGAAAGAAAATATTAAAGTAGGACTTATCAAATCAAACAGAACAAAAGTAGATGGATGCTCGATAACAGGTATTCATGATGGATATGATGTTTTTGGTGGAAAAGCAAATGATTCACATGATGGAAGTGAAGAAAATGGTCAAGCAGGTGGATTTATTGGTTATAACAATGAAGGATTGATTGAAAACAATGAAATGTATTTAGCTGATACGATTAGAGGAACAAGCAATCAAATAGGACCTTTTTCTGGAACAACGTCTTTAAATTCTAGTTATGACTTTAATACAAAGAAGAATATTGAAGGTAAAGATAATACGTACAGGATTTATAGAACAAGAAGTGATTCCTTGATTGATATTATAAAAAATTCATCTTTGTATAGTAAAAAGGATTCAGATTTTGATAATTGGAACGTCTTCAAAATAAGCCATTATGATAAGGTACAAAAATATGATGACTTAAAAGATGCCAAATTAGCAAATGAAACAGAAAGTGAAACCGTTGATTTAAATGCCTATGTCTCTCCAGCAAAAGCTGTATTGATGGATGATACAGAAGTATCTGATAACGAAGATGGTACGACACCTGTCCCTTCAGATACACAAGATCCTTGCAATGAAAAAGTAAACATTACTATCAATAAGCTATGGAAAGATTTAAGTGATAAACAAAAAGAACGTCCAGATACGATTACAGTGACGTTAACAAGAACATATATGAAAGGAAGTGATGAAATATCAGAGAAAGTAGGGGATTATACTTTATCAACTAATGATGTAACTGATTCTAAAAATACTTGGCAAACAATTATTAAAGGATTAGATGCCTATACAACATTAGAAGATGGAAGTAAAGCTTATTATACTTATTCAGTTACAGAGTCTGAAGTAGAAAATTATATAACATCTATTGAAGAATCTGATGATGGATATACGTTTACGATAACAAATAAAGATATGCCTCTTTTACCAGATTTAGGTGGAAAAGGAACAATGTTATTTGTTTTAGTAGGTATAGTAGGTGTATTAGCAGTTTTGTTATCGTACAAAAAAAGTAAAAAAGCGAACAATATTAAAGAATAGAGGAATATGAAAATGAAAAACAAATTAAAGAAAGTAGTAGCATATGTACTTTCATTTATGATGCTATTTACAATGTCAGCAATGAATATTGGTTCAGTATCTGCAGCAAGTACAGGCAGTATCACATTAAATGTGGCTCAACACGATATAGGTGCTACAACATTTAGTGTATATAAACTAATGGATGCAACTTCAGCTAATGATAAAATTGCTTATACGGTAAATAGCGATTTCAAAGAATTTTTTAAACAAACTGATGTAGCAAATTCAGAAGATGATGAAGTGGTATACAATTATATAAAGAATCATGTTAAAAACGATGATTTTACAACTAAATTAAAAACATATGTAGCTAGTAAGAATATTTCTAAAGTTACTTTGTTACAAAGTAATTTGAAAGCTAATAATTTAGAATATGGATATTATGCTATTATTCCATCAATTGATACATATAAACCAATGTATACAACTTTATCAAATAGTAACCAAACAGTATATTTAAAAGGTTTAGAACCAGATGTTGATAAAAAAGCAGATGGTAAAAATTGGACTTCAGCACAAATTGGTGAAACTGTTCGCTTTACTGTTGATTCAATGGTTCCAAATATGACAGGGTTTGATCATTATGTATATAAATTTACTGATGCAATGTCATCAGGATTAACTGTATCAGAAGCTGATTTAAATATGAAAATTACCATGGGTGATACAGAATTAACAGCAGGTAATGATTATACTGTAACTGTTGAAAATCAAAAAATTATAGTTGATTTTGGTGATTTTATTAAATATAAAGAACATGCAAATGAAACTTTAAAATTCGAATATCAAGCAACATTAAATTCTAATGCTGTAACAGATGATAAAACTACCAATACGGCTACAATTCAATATGGTCATGATGTTGATTCATTAAGTGATCCAAAAACAGATACAACTACTATTAAAACACATAATTTAAGAATTACTAAAGTAGAAACAGGTACAGATACTCCATTGGCTGGTGCAAAATTTAATCTTTATAAAGGAACTAGTACAACAGGTGAGCCAATTCATTTTGTTCAAGGTGCTAATGGCACTTATACAGTAACAACAGCTGAAAATGGAATTACTGAATTAGTTACACCAAGTACTGGTATTATTAATGTTAAAGGGTTAGATGATGGAGATTATAGATTAGTTGAAACTGAAGCACCAGAAGGTTATAACAAATTAAAATCACCAAAAGAAATTAATATTAAAGCAGAATCTTCTGATAATGGTGAAAACGTAACAGTAAGCGGTAATGATATTACTGTAGAAAACAGCACAGAATCATGGTTACCAGAAACTGGTGGTATGGGTACAGTTATCTTTACAGTAGTAGGGGTAGTTGGTGTGTTAGTTATTCTTTCAACTTACTTTAAAAAAGGTAAAAAAGAAGAAGCTTAATTGAATTATTAATTAAAGTATCTCATAGATATTAAATGTATGAAAGATATATTAAGAAAAATCAAATTATTTGATGTTATTAGAGCTATTTTATTAGTGTTTTTCCTAGGTGTATTGCTTTATCCAACAGTAAGTGATTACCTAGGAAGAATACATAGCTCGAAAGCTATAACTTCTTACAATGATGAAGTTAAAGGAATAGATAAAGCTACAAAAAATAAAATGTTAAAAGAAGCACAGGAATATAATCAATCATTAGTAAATACTAAATTATATGATCCATTTTCTACAACAGGTAAACCAAGTGAAGAATACATGAATTTGCTTAATGTTTCTAGTGATGGCATGATGGCTTATCTACAAATACCTAAGATTGATGTGAAGTTACCTATTTATCATTCAACAAATAATGGTGTTTTACAAAAAGGTGTGGGGCATATGGAAGGTTCTTCTTTGCCTATAGGTGGAACAAGTACGCATGCTGTTTTATCTGGGCATAGAGGATTACCAAATTCAAAGCTGTTTACAGATCTTGACAAGATGAAAGTTGGAGATATTTTCTATATTTCTGTTCTAGGTGATACGTTAGCTTATGAAGTAGATCAAATTAAAACAGTATTGCCCTCTCAAACGGATGATATTGAAATTGTAGATGATGAAGATTATGTTACGCTTGTTACTTGTACACCTTATTCTGTTAATACTCATAGATTGCTTGTAAGAGGAAAAAGAACAGATTATAAAGAAGCGATAAAGAAAACACCGAATGAGGTCAATAATGGTATACATATTCCTTATGAGGTAAAATTAGCATTTTTAAGTTTTATTATTATAGGAATTATTATATTTATTTGGAGGAGGCGATAACATGATAAATGCAAAAAGAATATTTATTATTGTATTTACATGCTTATTGTCTCTTTCAATTAATAATGTTTATGCTCAAAATCATGGTTCTTTAACGATTCACTGTCATTATTTAGATGTACACAACCATATTTTTAATATTAGTCAAGATCATATTGCGTTGATAAAAATAGCTGATTATGATGGTAATGACTATCAAGTTTTAGATAAATACTCTAAACTTGTTACAATTAAAAAAGATATGACAGCGTCTGAGCAAAATGGAGTTACTACTAAATTGATGGATTATATTAAAAAAAATAATATTGATTATGATGAAGAATTAATAACCAATCAAAGAGGAGAAGCTACTTTTAGAGATTTAGACTATGGAATATATATAATCTATGAACATAATGAAAGTGAATTTGCATATAAGATGGAACCTTTTATTATTTCAATCCCACTTCTTGAAAAAGAAGATGACGGATCATATGAAAAGGATTATGATGTAGATGTTGAACCGAAGTATTCAAGAATGAGACCTGGAATTGATGAAGAACCAGATGATAAAATTCCTAGAAATGATGAGAATTTTAAGAAAGAAAAAAATTTCAGTCAAACATCTAATTACAAGGATAATCAAAAATTAAAAACAGGAGATTATTATAATCCTGAATATTGGTTATTACTTATGATTATGTCTATTATAATATTTATCATGTTTAATAGGGAAAATATTAGACATTAAAATTTTTAAGATTATGTAGAGGAAAAGTAAGCGCCAAATAAAATAGTGTATTTAAAGAAGTCGATTGAATTGATATAATAATCAATTTAGTCGGCTTTTATTTCAAATTCTTCTTTTATTTCTTCACTCCATGGTATTCACCAATCCAATTTCTTTGGATCTTCAACCAGATCTTGTTGAGGTAAATAATCCAGAATGAATTCAATATAATCATATGGATTAAGTTTATTGGATTTAGCTGTTTCAATCAAGCTGAAGACTGCAGCACTTGCTTCAGCTCCTTTAGTAGAAGTTGAAAACAGCCAGTCCAAAGGAGCCACTGCTAGTGCTATTGTGTATACAATGGTTGAGATGGCAAAAGCGAATGATCTGAATATCTATAAATATCTGACATATCTCTTATCACAACGGCCAAACGATAAAATGTCAGATGAACAGCTGGAACAACTTGCTCCATGGAGCGAGACTGCAAAAGCGAACTGTCAAAACTAAAATAAAGTAAAACGCTTGTATCTATCATTTTGGTGCAAGCGTAATTCATGAGTAACGTAGCAATATTTTGCACTTACAACATTTGGGTTCCGCTCCGTTGTCACCCCTTATTCGGGGATGTAAATCAGAGAAAAGGCGGGAAAAGAAACAATCTCTCCCAAACCTGCAAACATAAATTAGCTGAAACAGTATTCAATTCTATTAGCTACAGCTA
>OGJJ01001646.1_pt1 | contig 16327 bp, 18 predicted proteins | sample 1572081 | NCBI WGS metagenome assembly OGJJ01 (sample SAMEA2582122, study PRJEB24529) | metagenome | biome: Human gut stool | place: China | collected 2011
ATATCAATATGACATTGTTTGTAACGGTATTGAACTATCTTCTGGTGCAGTTCGTAACCATGACATAAACATTATGCTAAAAGCCTTTACAATGGCAGGATATACTGAAGAAGAAGTAAAAACTAAATTTGGCGCTTTATACACAGCATTTCAATTTGGTGCACCACCACACGCTGGAATCGCCCCTGGTATTGACAGAATGTTAATGCTATTATCTAATTCAGAAACTATCAGAGAAGTAATAGCATTCCCTCTTAACAGTAAAGCCGAAGACCTAATGATGGGAGCACCAGGAAATGTCAGACGTGACCAATTGCGTGATGTACACATCTCTAAGATGATTTTAGGAACAGACTCAAAACACATATAGAACAAAAGCGGACATTAATAGCATTGGCACTTATTAAAACATTTTAAAGTCCGCGTCTTTGTTCGTGCGCGAAATTTGCAAAGCAAATATCGCGGCCTTGTTATTTTTTATATTCTAGGAAGTTCGGAGAACTTTCCTAGAATATTATAAAAGAGGGTTCTCTTCAAAGAAAGCCCTCTTCATATATTTATATGTTATTTATTTTCTTATTTTTTGTTTACTAAATCTTTTAATGCTTTACCTGCAACGAATGCTGGTACTTTAGCTGCGGCGATTTTGATTTCTTCGCCAGTACGAGGGTTGCGACCAGTACGTGCGCTACGCTCGTTAACTTTGAAAGTACCGAAACCGATTAGTTGAACTGCATCGCCTGCTTTTAAGCTTTCAGAAATCGCTTCTAAAGTTGCTTCTAAAGCTGCTTTTGCATCTTTTTTACTTAATTCTGCTTTCGCTGCGATTGCATCGATTAATTCAGTTTTGTTCATAGTGTTAATCCTCTAAAATAATGTTGTTGCTATAATAATGACAAGGAGCGTCAATCTAGTGTGTAGCTTAATTCAAACTACCGATTTCTCAAATAGCTAAAATGCATATTTGTATTTATTTTTAGTTTATTGGTTAAAATTTACACCAATATTACTAATTCCTTCAGTGCGAATCTCATTTTTGAGCTCAAGAATGAGCTGAGTATCGCGTTCTTCGCACTCATTGAGCAAGCGATAAATTTGCCATTGCACATCTAATTCAGCTTGAATTTCAGCAGAATTTTTCAGGGCTTGTTCATTTAACTCTTCACCCGTTTGCATTTCCACATAGCTAGCCACCGTACCTAATGAAATTTGGCTAATGCGGATTGCTTGTTCTAAGGTTGCACCTGCAATTAAGCTGTGTAGTAATTCAGAAAGTGCTTCACAGGCTTCTTGTGCTGGTAATACACCAAAAAACTCATAATCATTCACATCTGGAATAATCGCTTCTAATTTCTCTAATTGATTATCGAAATTGATTTTGGCACCTTTAACGGTAAGAGATTCCCAAACTAGATTTAAGATATTCTGATAGACCTTACTATTATCGGGTTGTTCCGTCACCTCGCAAAAAAGCTGAAAATTCGGCGCCATGCGCTCGCATAAACATGCCATAAAAGTGAGATGTTGCCAGGGCTCAAAACGTTCCATTCGTTTATGAATTGGATTTCTCATATATTTTCCTCAAACAAGCGGTTCAATTTTCATAACGTTTTACCAAACCGCTTGAGATCATTTTCATTATTTATGGTAAGGCTTTGAGAATTCATGTACTGAATCAACAAGCACTTTCGGGCTCTCAGTTGGCACATCTAAATGGATACCATGTCCAAGGTTGAAGACATGACCTGAACCTTGTCCAAAGTCAGCTAAAATTTGCTGTACTTCTTGCTCAATGCGCGCAGGGGATGCATAAAGTACACTTGGGTCCATGTTGCCTTGTAATGCAACTTTATGGCCAACACGTTGACGCGCATCATGTAAGTTAACCGTCCAGTCTAAACCAATTGCATCACAGCCTGTTTCGGCTACGGCTTCTAACCATAATCCACCGCCTTTAGTAAAGAGTGTGACAGGCACTTTTCGACCTTCGTTTTCACGAATCAAGCCATCTACAATTTTGTGCATATAGCGTAATGAGAAATCTTGATAATCGCGATGTGCTAATACACCGCCCCAAGTATCAAAAACCATCACTGCTTGTGCGCCTGCTTTGATTTGCGCATTCAAATATAAGATGACGCTATCGGCAAGTTTATCTAATAATGCATGAAGAAGATGAGGTTCGGTGTACATCATTTTTTTGATTTTAGTAAATGCTTTACTTGAACCGCCTTCAACCATATAGGTAGCTAACGTCCATGGGCTACCAGAGAAACCAATTAACGGCACTTCACCTTTTAACTCACGGCGAATAGTACGTACAGCATTCATTACATATTGTAATTCGCCTTCTGGATCTGGAATTGGTAGGTTATCTATATGCGCTTTTGTTTCAATTGGACGAGCAAATTTCGGGCCTTCACCGGCACCAAAACTTAAGCCTAATCCCATAGCATCAGGAATAGTTAAAATATCAGAAAAGAGAATTGCCGCATCTAAAGCATAACGGCGTAAGGGTTGAAGAGTAACTTCGCAAGCTAAATCTGCATTACGGCATAATGACATAAAATCGCCAGCTTCTGCTCGAGTGGCTTTATATTCTGGTAAATAGCGACCGGCTTGGCGCATCATCCAAACAGGGGTCATATCTACGGGTTCACGTAATAATGCTTTAAGATAACGATCATTTTTTAATTGTGTCATGAGGTTTCCTTCATAATTTAGCGAAAACAGGAATTTGCAAATGCTTTTTTAAATTTGACCGCTTGCGAAGATGAATTTTTAGCAATTTTAGCGGTCGGTAACATTAGTGGATATTGGTTGGCTTCTCCGTTGCATTTAATGCAAAATGGCTGTGGAGGAAAAGAGATAATACGCGTAAGTATTCTACGACTTCTTCGCCAGCTTCGAGTAATTCTTCGTTGCTGTCATCTTCATGATAGCCAAGTTTTGAGATTTCTTCTAAGTCATCAATGGCTTCACCAACTTCATCGGTTTCTTCATTTAATTTGGGTTGTGCTAAGCCTAAACCTAAAATAAATTGGCTTGTCCAATCGGCAATGCTTTCAGCTAAAGCTATACCATCGTTTTCATTTTCTGGCAACCAGAGTGAAAAGAGCGTATTCGCTTCACGATATGATTGACTTAATGTTTCATAAAATTGGCTGAGTGCTTGAAGAGGAACTTGTGAGAAAGCATGACCATCATTAGTAAATTGATAAGTCAGTGTTTTCCAAGATTCATCTTGAATGCCGCCAGCAATTAGTCCGCTTAAAAAACCGTGAAACTCAGCGGGATTAAGCTCAATAGCTAATTGTGCAATCAGTTGCTTAAATTCGGTTGGTTGAAGATTTGACATAGTATCGTCTTTGTTATTCTTAGAAAGAATGGCATAATAACAAAAATTTTATAGATAAGTGAGGATTTTACGCCTATGTCGGCAAATTATATTGAAGTCCAAATTTTTGGACAGGTGCTTCGCTTGCATTGTCCGCCGGAACAACAGCAACATTTATTAGCTTCTGCTGAGCGTTTAGAAGAGCGCGTAGCGGTTTTAAAAGAGCAATCAGGTATTATCCAGCTTGAAAAAGTCTTGGCAATTGTGGCGTTGAACTTAAATTACGAGCTTGAGTTAGAAAAGCAAAAAAATGAAAACAATAAAAACGTGTTAGAAGCTTGTATTCACCAGCTTGATAGTTCGTTAGGGAAATTGAATAATTTAGGCGTAATTGATACGAATCAATAAACTGCTTAAAAGCTGATCGGTTAATTATTTTTATTTTTTTATTGCTAGGAAAAACAGCGAATTTCCGTTATATTAAATCTTGTCGGGGGTGTGCGTAGCTTATTACGTCCCTGAGCCGATAATTTAAAACCTTGAGTTAGACATCTAGTCACCGGTGAGCAAGCTTACCTTGAGTAAGAAGCCTAAAGGCGAATACGTTTGACTCCCTTGAACCTTCTGGTTCAAGGACTACAATAGGTTACGGCACCTCGGACACCATCTGGTTATGAACACTTCATTGGATTCACATCAAGCCTTACGCCAATCTCTTCGGCGTGAAATGAAAATCAAACGTCAACAACTTTCCCCTATAGCGCAGCAACAGGCTAGTCAGGCAATTATTGCACCGGCATTAGATTTAATCGCTCACTACCAAGCTCAGCATATCGCCTTTTATTTGCCATTTAATGGTGAAATCTCACCGCTTGCATTGATGGAAATATTGCATAAACAAGGTAAATCGCTTTATTTGCCCGTTGTGCATCCGTTTAGCATGGGTAATTTGTTATTTATAGCTTATGAACCAAACGATGAGTGGATTACACATTCTCTTGGCATGCAAGAGCCTAAGTTAGATGTTCGAAAAGTGTTGCCTTTAAATGAATTAGACATGATTTTTACGCCATTAGTGGCTTGTGATAAACACAATGGGCGTTTAGGTTATGGCGGCGGGTTTTATGATCGTACATTAAGTCAATCTTCAGCGATTAGTGTGGGACTAGCGCATCGTTGTCAACAGGTGGAAAAATTACCGTTAGCAGCTTGGGATGAACCATTAGATCACCTAATTCTCGGTTAAAACATTGATTTTTTAAGCCAAAATGGGTAATCTTTTGCCTTTTCCTCCATTTTAAGGCTTAAGGGGCGCGCATGTTTGGGTTTGATCCAACCACTACAACATTCCTTATCTATATTGTGGCGATGATCCTGATAGGATTGATTGCTTACCGAGTCACGAATAACCTTTCTGATTACATTTTAGGTGGGCGCCGTTTAGGCAGTTTCGTTACTGCGTTATCGGCTGGTGCATCAGATATGTCGGGTTGGCTATTGATGGGTTTACCTGGTGCTGTTTATGCAGGTGGGCTGATTGAAGCATGGTTAGCAGTTGGCCTAACAATCGGGGCTTATTTAAACTGGAAATTAGTTGCCGGCAGATTGCGTGCTCATACCGAATATAGTGGCGATGCACTAACTTTACCTGAGTATTTTCATAACCGTTTTGGTGATAAAACTAAGCTCATTAAAATCCTTTCTGCGTTTATCTTCTTACTCTTTTTCGCTGTTTATTGTGCTTCTGGCGTCGTTGCGGGTGCGCGTGTCTTTGAAAATCTCTTTGGGGTACCTTATGCCGATGCCATTTGGTATGGCGCGGTTGCTACCATTCTTTATACCTTTATTGGCGGCTTTTTAGCTGTGAGCTGGACGGACACTATCCAAGCATCGCTAATGGTCTTTGCATTATTGCTGACACCACTTTTTGTTGTATTAAGCATTGGTAGTATTGATGAGATCAAATCTACTTTAGCGTTGGCAGAAGCAGCAAGTGGCAAAAATTATAATGATATGTTTAGTGGCACCACAGTTTTAGGCGTATTAAGTCTCATGGCGTGGGGATTAGGTTATTTTGGTCAACCGCATATCGTTGTACGATTTATGGCAGCAGAGAGTGTGAAATCACTTAAAAATGCGCGCCGAATCAGTATGACGTGGATGGTTATCTGTTTAGTGGGCGCGATTGGTATTGGCTATTTCGGCATGTTGTATTTTTTCAAATTCCCAGAAAAAGCCAGTGTAGTGAGTCAAAATAATGAGCAGATTTTTATTGAACTAGCAAAATTATTATTTGATCCATGGACAGCTGGCGTATTGCTTTCTGCCATTCTTGCCGCGGTGATGAGTACACTTTCTGCACAATTATTGATTTGCTCAAGCGCGATTACCGAAGATTTATACAAAGGCATTTTAAGACCAAAAGCAAGCGATCGTGAATTGATTTGGTTAGGTCGAGTGATGGTATTAGCGGTTGCTGGGTTAGCCATCTATATTGCGCAAGATCCAAATAGCCAAGTGTTTGGCTTAGTGAAAGATGCATGGGCAGGTTTTGGCTCTGCATTTGGCCCAATTGTGTTGCTGTCATTGTTTTGGAAACGGATGAATGGCTTTGGCGCAATTGCTGGTATGCTAACAGGGGCTTTAGTGGTGTATTTCTGGAAAGATATTACGCTTTGGTTGACATTGCCTGATGTTTATTCAATGATTCCAGGATTCTTCCTTGCTATTTTGGCAATTGTTATTGTTTCTCTGATAACACCGATGCCGAATCAGCAAGTGTTAGAAACTTTTGATAAAGCCAACAAGGCATTTTTAGCTGAAGAAAAAGCATAATTACAATCCCGTTAACAAATTATCAGCAGTTAACGGGATTTTTCTTTTATATTCTTAAAGAAGCATCGCCAGCCATAGTGTTTTGATCTATAATTAGTTTTCAGTTGTCGAAAGATAACGTTTTCGTTTTTTCAATCAACTGGACTTACCTAACATGACTCAACAAACTATTAGCACGCCAAAACAAGCGTTTGTCGGCTTACAAATGTTATTTGTTGCCTTCGGCGCCCTAGTTTTAGTGCCACTTATTACGGGTTTAGACCCAAACACCGCCTTGCTTACCGCAGGTATTGGTACCCTTCTTTTTCAACTCTGCACCGGTCGTCAAGTACCGATTTTCTTAGCCTCCTCTTTTGCTTTTATCGCCCCGATTCAATATGGCGTACAACATTGGGGAATTCCTTCAACAATGGGCGGTTTAGCCTGTGCCGGTTTAGTTTATGTTGTGCTTAGCGCTTTAGTAAAATGGCGCGGTGCACAAATCATGGACAGAATTTTCCCACCTGTAGTAGTAGGGCCGGTTATTATTATTATCGGTTTAGGGCTAGCGCCTGTCGCGGTGGATATGGCTGTTGGTAAAAATATGCAGATTGAGCAAAATCTTGCGATTTTAGTTTCTATGGTAACGTTAGTTACCACGGTTATCGTTGCCGTGTTCGCTAAAGGGTTAATGAAGCTTATTCCGATTATGTTTGGTATTTTAGTTGGTTACTTGCTTTCACTTTTTCTTGGTTTAGTTGATTTTACTAAAGTTTACGAGGCTAGCTGGTTTGCAATTCCAACTTTAACCACACCGCAATTTAATTTAGAAGCCATTCTTTACTTACTCCCAATTGCGATTGCACCAGCAGTAGAGCACGTTGGCGGTATTATGGCGATTAGCTCGGTAACGGGTAAAAACTTCTTACAAAAACCAGGGCTTCACCGAACCTTATTAGGCGATGGTATTGCAACCTCGGCAGCATCTTTACTTGGTGGTCCACCAAATACGACTTATGCAGAAGTGACGGGTGCGGTGATGCTCACTAAAAACTTTAACCCAAAAATCATGACTTGGGCAGCTTGTTGGGCGATTGCGATCTCATTTTGTGGAAAAGTTGGCGCGTTCTTACAAACCATCCCTGATGTTGTAATGGGCGGTATCATGATGCTCGTATTCGGTTCTATTGCAGCTGTAGGCATGAGTACACTGATTAAAGCCAAAGTAGATATGGGCGAGGCTCGTAACCTGGTGATCGTTTCTGTGGTCATGACCTTTGGTATTGGTGGGATGTTCATCAATCTAGGTGAATTCTCACTTAAAGGTATTAGCCTTTGTGCCATCGCAGCGATTATCATGAACTTAATCTTACCAAAAGAAAAAGGGCAGAATAACGCCTAACAATAATAAGTGATGAAGCGCATCTTGTAGATGCGCTTTTTTTGCAAAAAATTTTAAAAATCAGACCGCTTGTAATGTGAAGTAGATCACAAAATTTAAATGAAAAGTTTGTTTTTGTTCTCGGTTTTTACTAGAATTTTGCAACATATTAGTCGGGGTGCCATAGGCTGAGATAATACCCGTGAACCTGAAACAGTTAACACTGACGTAGGAAACTAAATGATGAAACCATTTCTTTTATTTTCTCCCCTTTTTGCTTTTCTTGCTATTTTCCCTTTGAACGCTTGATGAGGTTGCTATGTTTTGCCTCCAAGTCCAAGATTTATCTTTGCAATTTGCCGGACAATCGCTGTTTGATAATTTGAACTTTAATGTGAAGCAAGGCGAATGGGTTGCGCTTTTAGGCAGCTCAGGCGTTGGGAAATCAACGCTTTTACGCGTGATTGCGGGGCTCGAGCAATCCGCCGTAAGTGCAGGAAAGATTCATTTTGCCCCTCATCTCAAATTAGCGTGGTTGGCACAGCAGGATTGCCTTTTCCCTTGGCTTTCAGTATTAGATAACGTTCAGCTTGCACAACATTTAAAAGGCACAAAAAATGCTGAAAGTTTAGCAAAAGCTGAAGCATTATTAGCTGCAGTCAATATGCAAGCACATATCCACAAAGCTTGTTATCAACTGTCAGGCGGGCAACGCCAACGTGTGGCATTAGCCAGAACCTTGATGCAAGAGGCGGATTTAATTTTAATGGATGAGCCTTTCTCTGCTTTAGATGCAGTAACGCGTATGCAGCTACAAAATCTAGCGTGTGAGTTGTTGCATGAGAAAACCGTTATTTTAGTGACGCATGATCCGCAAGAAGCTATTCGGTTAGCCGATAGCCTCTATATTTTGCAAGGTCACCCTGCGCAAATGCATTTAGTGAGTCAATTAAGTGGCGCGAAACCGCATAACATGGCTCAAGCAACCGCTTGGCAATTACAAGAAGAACTGATTGCTAAGTTAATGCAGGAGGCATCATGAAAAAATTAGCTAATTGGCTTGGCTTGTTTCTTTTATTGATTGGATTATGGCAAGCGTTAGTTTCAATATTTACCTTACCAACCTATCTTTTTCCTTCACCGATGGCGGTTTTTGAGCGGTTATTACAGCACACTGATTTATTGCTCAGCCATGCTAAGGTTACTTTAGTTGAAATCGCATTAGGCTTAATTTGTGGGTTTATATTGGGGTTAATTTCTGCTTTATTGCTCACACTTTCACGCCGCGTTTCTGCCTTTTTAATGCCGTTGCTGGTTATCTCCCAAGCGGTGCCTGTTTTCGCGATTGCCCCACTTTTAGTGTTGTGGTTGGGATATGGCATGGCTTCTAAAATTGCTATGGCGGTATTGATTATCTATTTCCCCGTTACGGCTGCTTGTTATGACGGTTTACGTAATACGCCTCAATCTTGGTTACAACTGGCGCAAACTTTACAAATTTCTCCACAGGCAATGTTGTTTAAGGTGCGTTTGCCTGCTGCATTGCCAGCGTTAGCTTCAGGCCTACGAATTGCAGTTTCTATTGCACCCATTGGGGCAGTGGTTGGCGAATGGGTGGGGTCTTCAGAAGGGTTAGGCTATTTAATGTTGCAAGCCAATGCCAGAATGCAAATTGATCTGATGTTTGCCGCACTATTTTTATTGTTACTGATTGCGCTTTGCTTATATTTTTTCACTGATTACTGGCTACGCCGATCACTACCTTGGGTTCGTTATATTCATTAAGAGGTTTTATGCTACAACAACTGATTCAGCAAGCGCAGCCTGACTGGCAGCGTTATATTGAGCACGATTTTGTTAAACAGTTAGCTACAGGTTCATTACCCGTCGATTGTTTTCGCCATTATCTAAAACAAGATTATATCTATCTCTTTCATTACAGCAGAGCTTTCGCTTTAGCGATTTTTAAAGCAAAAGATTTTGCGCAAATGGAAACCCCTCGTAAAGCATTAGAGGCAATTTGCCAAGAGATCCAGCTGCATCTTAATTATTGCCAAGAATGGGGAATCAGCGAAGAAGAGATCTTTAATACACAAGAAAGTGCAGCCTGTATTGCTTATACGCGTTATCTACTTGATTGTGGTGCAAATGGCGGTTTAGCAGAAATTTACGCTGCAATTACCCCTTGTGCTGTCGGTTATGCTGAAATTGGACGTTATATTTGTGATAACTATCCTAGACTGCCGAATAATCCCTATCAAACGTGGATTGATACTTATGCCAGCGAGGATTTCCAACAAGTAGCAAAAGAAACCGCTGATTTTCTTAATCAATGCTGTGCTCATCTTAATACAGAACAATTACAGAATATCCAAAAAATTTTTACCACAGCCACTCGCCTAGAAATTGGGTTTTGGCAAATGGGATTAGATTTATCTGAATAATAAAAGGAGACAAAATGAAAAAACGTTACTTACTCACATTGCTTGCGAGTGCCTTAGCGCTAAATAGCCAAGCTGCAGAAAAGCAAAAAATCTCGTTAATGCTTGACTGGTTCGTCAACCCAGATCATGCTGCATTGATTGTGGCACAACAAAAAGGCTTTTTTGCGGAGCAGAATTTGGAGGTGGAAATTATTGAGCCGGCTGACCCTTCATTACCCCCTAAATTAGTGGCTGCAGGCAAAGCAGATTTAGCGGTGGATTACCAACCTCAACTACAAATGCAGTTAGATGAAAAACTGCCTTTAGTTCGTATTGCAACGCTTGCGAATTCACCGTTAAACAGCTTAGTGGTGTTAGAAAATAGTGAAATTAAAACGTTAGCGGATTTAAAAGGCAAAAAAATTGGCTATTCAGTTAGTGGCTTTGAAACGGCTTTACTAGAAACCATGCTTAAGTCTGCAGGGGTAAGCCTTAAAGATGTGCAGCTAGTGAATGTGAATTGGTCGCTTTCTCCTTCACTTATCAGCAAACAAGTTGATGCCGTTATTGGCTCATTCCGTAATTTTGAATTGAATCAACTTGCGATTGAAGGGCATCAAGGCAAAGCATTTTTCCCTGAAAAGCATGGCGTGCCAAATTATGATGAGCTCATTATTGTGGCAAATAAAGATAAGCTGGAAGCGCCGAAATATCGTGACTTTGTGCGGGCTTTAACACAAGCGAGTGCTTATTTAAAAGCACATCCACAAGAAAGCTGGGAGTTATTTGTCAGTTATAAACCCGCTGAGCTAGATAATGAATTGAATCGTCGCGCATGGAAAGATACGCTGCCTTATCTGACTGAGAAGCCAAGTGCATTTGATTTTGCCACTTATGAAAAAATGGCTGAATTCATGCAGCAACAAGGGTTAATCAAAAACAAGTTTGCGGTCACAGACTATGTTGTTGATTTAGCCCCATAACGGTTATTTATTGGTTAATAAATCAACGTTTTTTGCCAAAGATTGATCTAGTTCTCTCAGTCTTTGGCATAGATGTGGCATAATAGCCCAAATTTTTTTGCGATGATTTTATTATGCTTCCGGAATTGGGCTATTTTTCATTAATTTTAGCGGCGGTGGCTGCCGCCTTTCAAGTGGGTTGTTCTCTTTTTAGCGAACTGTTTAAACGACCGCATTATTTAGCGTTAAATCCGCTATTAACTGGTGTGCAGTCGCTGTTTTCTCTGCTTTCCTTTACTCTGTTAGCGCACGCCTTTTTAACGGATGATTTTACTGTTATCTATGTTGCGCAGCATTCTAATAGCCAATTACCTGATTTCTTTAAATTTGCGGCAACTTGGGGCGGGCATGAAGGTTCCATGTTGTTTTGGCTTGCTGCATTAACACTTTGGACAGGCGTATTTTGCATTTTTGCGGATAAATCTGACCGCTTGTTCTACCATCGTACTTTAGCCATGATTGGACTCATTGCGTTAGGGTTCATGCTTTTTATCTTGCTTGTTTCAAGCCCATTTGAGCGCAGTTTCCCGCCACCACCAGAAGGGCGAGATTTAAACCCAATGTTGCAAGATGTGGGGCTGATTTTTCACCCACCATTGCTTTATTTAGGTTATGTTGGTTTTGCCATTAGTTTTGCAATGGTTGTGGCAAGTTTGGTATCAGGCTGTTTTGATGCCGCAGTCGCGCGCTGGATTCGCCCGTGGACGATGATTTCTTGGGGCTTTTTAACCGCGGGGATTATTCTTGGTGCTTGGTGGGCATATTATGAGTTAGGCTGGGGCGGCTGGTGGTTCTGGGACCCTGTTGAAAATGCCTCTTTAATGCCTTGGTTATTAGGCACCGCATTAGTGCACTCATTGATTGTCAGTGAAAAACGTGGCGTGTTTAATTACTGGACGATTCTATTAGCGATTTTTGCTTTTGCATTAAGCTTGCTTGGTACCTTTATTGTTCGCTCTGGGGTTTTAACTTCTGTTCATGCTTTTGCGGTTGATCCTGACCGTGGCATGGCATTGCTTATTCTCTTTTTCAGCTTAAGCTTTATTGCATTGGCATTATTTGCTTTCCGTGTGAACCTTTGGCAAGGCGAAGTGCGTTTCTTACTTTGGTCAAAAGAAACCGCTTTTTTACTGATTAACGGTTTGTTTGCCGTAGCCGCTTCTGCGGTACTGGTTGGCACCTTCTATCCAATGGTTTTTACGGCAATGAACTGGGGATCAATTTCTGTTGGCGCGCCATATTTTAACCACGTATTCACACCGCTTGCGCTGTTGTTAATGATTGAGATGGGGATTGCAGTCGTATTGCGTTGGAAAAGTGTGCCAACTAAACAGATCTTATGGCGACTCTATTTATTACCAGTAGCCGTACTGCTTGCCGTAGCACTCACTATGCAAACGTTGACGCAAGTTGCTTATTCATTACAAATTTTGCCGACAATTTTTATTAGCTTGGCAATTTGGATTATTTTGACTCATCTGCCTTATTTGCGATATATGTGGCAAATTCGACCGCTTGCGATGCGCCTAGCACATATCGGTTTTGCGATTTGCGTGATTGGGGCAATGATGAACAGTTATTATGGCGATGAAAAAGGGGTAAGGTTGAAACCGAATGAGTCTGCCACTTTAGCGGGGTTTAGTTTCACTTACGATGATTATCAAGATGTGATTGGTGCAAACTACACGGCTGAACGTGCTATTTTTAAGATTGCTAAAGAGAAAGAAACGCTTGCTCAAGTGACTCCAGAACGTCGCTATTATGATGTCCGCACCATGACGATGGCTGAAGTTGGGCTTTATCATCATTTCTTAGATGATATTTATATTGTCATGGGCGATAAGTTTGGCAATTTAGAATATGCGTTTAGATTGCATTATAAACCTTATGTGCGCGCACTTTGGCTTGGTGGCATTGTGATGGTATTTGCCTCTTTATTAGCATTATTCGGCTATCGCCAAGCGAATAGGAAAGAGCATAAACAAAGTAATAAATGAGAAAAATAGAATGAAAAAAGCCTTTTTATTTTTACCGCTGTTGTTATTGGTGGCGATTGTAGCAATGCTTACAGTGCCGTTAATGAATAAAGATAATCTTTCACCAACTGAAGATTGGCGCGATAAGCCAATCCCTGAGTTTGTCGGGAAAAATTTGCTTGATCCAAACGCACGTTTAAATAATAACAGTTTGCCGAAAGAACCTTATATTCTTAATGTTTGGGCAAGTTGGTGCACTTGGTGTATTAAAGAATTCCCTATTTTGCACAAGCTCAAAGCAGAGGGCGTGCCAATTGTTGGGCTGACTTATAGCGATCAGCCTAATGATGCAAGAGAGGCATTAACGCAATGGGGAAACCCGTTTCATTTAGTGATTGATGATTATGAAAAAGGCTTCTTAATTCAAACCCTGAAAGTCTCTTCTGCGCCTTCAAGCTATTTGATAGACAAACACGGCGTAGTGCGTTATCAACAAAAAGGCTACAACCCCGATTTTGAGCAAGATTTTCTGCCTCGCTTAAAAGCCTTACGAGAGGAAAAATAATGCGAAAAATTTTGCAAAAAATAGCCTTAATTTTACCGCTTGTTCTAAGTGTTGTTGCCAAAGCTGAAATGGTGGATACCTTTGAATTCCATTCTGATGCCGATCGTATTCGTGCGGTGGCGTTGGCTAAATCGCTTCGTTGTCCGCAATGTCAAAACCAAAACTTAGTGGAATCGAATGCGACGACGGCTTATAAACTTCGCCTTGAGGTTTATCAGATGGTCAATGAAGGGAAGTCTGATCAAGAAATCATTGAAATAATGACTCAACGTTTCGGGCATTTTGTCAATTACAATCCCCCATTTAACACGCACACTTGGGCACTTTGGGGAATTCCGATTGGGTTAGTGGTGATTTTATTTTCTGCTATTTTCTGGCAAACCAAACGCCGTAAAGTGGAGGCAAAATCATGAAAACGCGTGCTGAAATCAGCCAAGAAACTTATGAGCAAGCATTAAAGTTAGCGCAACACTTACCAAATGATTTAGCGACTGAGTTAAAAGAAGAAGCGCAAGCCCGTTTTGAGTTTGAGCAGCAAGCGGTCGAAAAATCGCAAAAATTTACCAAAAAACAACCGCTTGTTATCGTAGCCATATTGGTATTAGCGTTAGTAGCTGCAGTGGCCGTGGGTATTTATGCGCAAAGTGGACGTTTTCAAATTGTGCAAAAAGGCGAGCAGCTTCATCAAGCGTTTGAAGTGCAATCTGCGCTAGAAAGTAAAGAACAGAAAAACAGTCATTATATTCTCAGCCTACAAGATAGATTGCGTGCAAACCCTAACGATGGCGATTTGTGGTATGAATTGGGGCAAGCATATGCATTAAATAATGATTTTAATGCAGCCATTATCTGCTTTGACAACGCACAAAAAGTGCTAGGCAAAAAGGCAGCAATTTTAGGCGCAATGGCTACTGCGGATTACTATGAGAATGGTCAGAACTTATCAGAGAATGCCAAAGTGTGGCTTGCTGAAGCTTTAACATTAGATGCTAAAGAGAGCGCTAGTCTGCTGTTGCTTGCGACGGATGCTTATCGAAATAAAGATTATGCTGGCGCTGTGAGTTATTGGCGCCGTGTTTTAGATAGCGATAATGAAGCGCTGGATAGACGCGCTGTGATTCAAAGTATTGCAGAAGCACAAGCAAAATTAAAAGCGCAACAGTAATTTTGCAAATCTTAAGAAAAATATACCCGCTTGTTTAGCGGGCTTTTTTATGGGATTGAATAAATGAGTGTTCCTTAATGATTAAATATCCATAATTTTACGCTCAATCCCTTTTAATGGTGGTAACCAAGCTGCTTCACCTTGTAGATTCAAGCCTAATAATTGAGATGGTAAGCGGTAGTGTTCAACCTGATTCGGATCAAGTTCAGTTTGAATTTCATCATCTCGTCCTTATTCAGCTAGTTCTGCCCAGTTTGGATTCAATAATAAGGTTTTGCCTAGTGCAATAAATTCAGCCCAACCACTTGCTAAGGCTTGGCTAGCTTGCTCTGCAGTATATAGATTTCCCACCCCGATAAGTGGTAATTTCCCATTGATTCGTTGATGGATTTGCTCAATTCGAGTACGGGTTTCATCAGCGCCACGGCGCACTTTTTTATAGAAATCCCACAGAGAAATATGCAAATATTGTAGCGGTTTTTCAACCAATGCATCAATTAGTGCAAAAGTTTCTTTCATGGTAATGCCGTGCTCACCGGCCTCTTCAGGCGAGAAACGATAGCCTACGATAAAATCTGGTCGTTGGTGTTTTTGCACGATTGCTGTTACCACATCGACCACAGCAAGTGGAAAACGTAAGCGATTTTCTAAACTGCCACCCCATTGATCTGTTCGGCGATTTGATTCAGCAGAGAAAAATTGTTGAATTAAGTAATTATTTGCCCCATGAATTTCCACTCCATCAAATCCGGCTAACAGTGCAAGTTCTGCCGCACGTCCATAGCTTTGGATAAGCTCAAGAATTTGCGCTTCGGTTAACGCTTTTGCACCAGTTTGAGCATGCTCGGAAGGGGAAAAATTTCACCGTTTGGGTTAATGGCAGGAATTGACTGCCAACCGCCATGGTGAATTTGCAAGAGTGCTTTGGCTCCTTGTTTGTGTGCAATTTCGGCTACTTCACGCAAACTTGGTAAGTCTTCCTCACCAATCGCTTCCGGTTCGCCATAAAAAGCTTTTCCACCTTCATGTACTAAAGTTGCCGCAGAAATGAATAGCCCAAAACCTTGAAAACGATCTGTTAAAAAACGGCGTTCTTCTTCCGTAATATGTCCATTGTCATCCGACGCTAAATGCGTTAATGGCGCCACGACAAGGCGATTTTTAACACTTACGCCATTATTAAAAGTATAACTTTGGAAAAGATTATTGTGTTTCATATTGTTCCTTATTAGATTGAATTGCTGCTTGTCGTAATGTTTAAAGAATAGTTCGTTGTCGCATTACTTCTCTGATGTGGGCGGCTAATATAGCATATGAAATGAAGAAACTAGCAATATATTCTCTTTAAAATGGATTGGAGATATTACTTCAATGTGCTTAATATTATTTATACTTTGAGTAGTGTAGAGTTGCACTTTTTATGAAAGGTATGTAAACTTATCGACTAAGAGCAATATGGAAAGAAAAACGTTAGCAAAACTGCCATATTATTTAGCATCCTCAAATTTACACTAAGGAAGAGATCACATGCCGAAGATGAAAATTTCTAGACTGATGTTTTATAGCACTGTTTTAACTAGTGTTATGTTGTCTTCTTGCAGTCAACATCCCCAAACCCACTCAGTAGTAGAAAATACAGCAAAC
>OGJJ01001663.1_pt1 | contig 16215 bp, 15 predicted proteins | sample 1572081 | NCBI WGS metagenome assembly OGJJ01 (sample SAMEA2582122, study PRJEB24529) | metagenome | biome: Human gut stool | place: China | collected 2011
TTGTGAATAGTGAAGTGGCCCCACCATCTAAGTGGCAGGGCCACATCTTGTTAGTTGCTGTCGTCAACCGTCCCATAGGCAGGCGCCAAATAGGTACCACCCGTATGAACAGTCGCGACGAGCAGGCCAATCACGGACAGGATCTGCTGAGCAACCGTAGACCACTGCTCCCAGTTCTCAGCGGTCCACCCACCGTAAGCGACACCAACCATGCCAATCGCAGCGAACAAGCCATAGAGTGCTTTGCGGCGCTCCGGGGTGAGCGTCGACCACTTCGTACGGTCAGTGGTCAGAACTTCATTCTTCATCTCTAAACCTCCTTATTCACATTATACAAAACGTGAACATACAAAAGGCCCTGGACACTTGAGTAGCATCCAGGGCTTTTTGTTTAGTTCTCAGCGGCGCTTGTAGCGTGCGACAGCCAGCGCGACACCGCCGGCCACGAGGATGCCTGTACCAATCAGGCCAGCAGGCGTAGCGCCCGTCTTAGCGAGCTTACCCTGTGTTCCACCCTGTGCGCCCTGCGGCTTCTCGACAGGTGCAGGAGCGGACGGGGACACGGACGGCACAGGAACCGGCGTCGTTTCGACAGGTGTGGGTGTCGGATCAGACTGAGGCTTGTCAGACGGCTTCGGCTCCGGTGAAGGAGCCGGGGCAGGGGAAGGCGCGCTCACATCAGGGGTCGGATTCGTCATGGCAGTACCGTCACCATCAGCGCCACCGTTAGCCTTGACAGTCGCCGTTGCTTCCAGCTTCACACCGTTCACCTCGGCGTGGTTCGTCACCGAGGTCTGACCATCAGGAACACGAACCTGCTCAGGCGGGTAGACCATGCACACATCTGCACCTTCAGGGGCAGTGAACTTAATGGTGTTAGCATCCACCGCAATGGCCGTAATGAACGCTGTCGTCTTGGGGTCCCAGGTCGGTGCCTCCGTGCACTTCACGTCTGTGGTGAGCTTCGTGTCGAGGTCCTTCACGGTGTACTCGACCCCCGGCTCGACAATGAACTTAATGCCCCAGCCGACAGTGCCGTTAGCGTTCGTCCATCCGAACTTCAGGTTCTCAGGCGAGGCATATTCGTAATGTGCCGGCCCAAAGCAATCATTGGAGCACTTGCCTGTAGCGTCCTTGTCGCCCCACACGAGGGTCTTCACAACCTCACCATTCAGGCTGATCTTTCCCTCGGTGGTGCCGACTGCCTTGTCCTGAAGGCGAGCACGTGCCCACCAGGTACCCTTCATATCCTTCTTGTTGGCATAGGCGTCAGGGATTGTCGTGACCTTACAGGTTAGTGTCGCCTCGTTGGCGGTGCACTCACCGATCTGAGACCCATCATCGAGGGTGAAGGGAAACGAAGTGTTCCACTTGAACCCGCCATCAACGGATGCGACGGTGAACTGCTGGCCGACAGTAAGGCGCTCGGTCTCCCACGTGCCAGACACGTTGACCTCGGAGCTGGTCTGTCGGCTCATGGACTGCGCCGAGGTGACTGTAGCGGTCATGGTGTCGTTGTCTGCATAGGCGGCGACAGGTGCAGCTACGAGCATGCCAACACCAGCGACAGCTGTGATGATCTTCTTCATTGTTTTTCTCCTTATAGGTTGTGGAAGGGGCCGGTAGTCACAATGGTAACTACCGGCCCTCACTATTCTCAACTCAGTGCTGCGTGACAAGCCTCACAATACCGTCAGCGTCCTGCTCAACCGTTATCCGACCGTGGATAAGCTTGCCGTCTTCACCAAAGATCGAGCATCCACCATCAAGACGGGTCTGGCACAAGCCGACAGCCATAGCACCCGTATCAGTCAAGAAGTAATCGTCCCCCTGATACGACAGCCACCCGGTACGCATAGCACCATTAACTTCCAGGTAATACCACTTACCCTTAAGCTGCACCCAGCCGGTCTGCATCTCACCGCTTCCGTTCAGATAATACCACTGGCCTCCCACAAACTGCCAGCCGGTAGTCATCACACCGCCACCGGTTAAATAATACCACTGTCTGTCTACTCTTACCCAGCCAGTCTGACAATAACCGGAGGTATTGAAATAGTACCATGCTCCATTGATCTGTTTCCAGCAGTTAGTCGGGTATCCGCCTGTGGAATATGAGTACCACCAGCCATTGTTATCCTGTATCCATTTGCCGGTTCCATTGTAAGTTCCTGCCTCGTCTTCATCTACGTAATACGAAGAGGAATCATCAGACCACTCACCTGCTTTATTGTTGTAGCTTGCAATGGCTCTTACGCGGAATGTGTAGTCTCCCTCTTTATTAAAGTAACCGGAGAAGTTAAAAGAAGTTGCCGTAGTATTTACAGTTGTCACTGTTTTTTCATTTCTTAACAGCTTTACATCATAGCTTTTTGCACCATCAATGGAATCCCACTCTGCAATACCATCATTCCACTCCAGATTGGATGTTCCCTCCAACTTGCCGCCTACACGCTTTAACTGGGCTGTTACTTCAATGTAATCACCGCTGTCATAGATCTTTGCTTTCTGGAACTCTGCATTGCAGCCGGAAATTTTGAAATGGCTTTTGCTTGTATAAGAGAATCGGTAGCCATCTTTTGCATAAAGCTCTACTTTTACTTCCGGCACATCTCCTACAGTCCAGGTATCCTGATTCTCTGCATTGGTATACTCAGCAGACTCTACATAATAACTGTCTGTATCACCACTTACATGGATAGAACCAATGGAATCTCCACTGGCCGGCGCCCTGTCGTAAGAAAAAGTCAGCTTTACTGTGTCAATTTTTTTGTCTGCTGCAAATGCAGGCATTACGGACATAAAGGTCATTGCTGCAGCTAATACCATACACCAGGCTTTTTTCATCTTCATATTCCATCCTCCTTACTATCACTTTTTATAAAAATGTCTGATTTTTATCTAGTTTCATTATAATAGAGAGGACGATAAGATGCAATTTCAGAATCCTTAAAAAGAGTTTACAAAATACTGTCTTTTCCGGCTTATTATTTTTACTGTACTGTGCCACCCATTAACTGGATCAATGCCAGGTTTTCATCACTGGTACCACTGTAGTTTGTAAATCCTAACAGCTCTGCACAATACTTTCTGGTCTCGAAGTCAGGAGAAATACCGCTGAGCATAAATGCATCGATCACAGAATGGCCTACATAACCAGCCAGAAAATCACTAAGATCGATATCGTCAGACTCTACATCTACACTGTCCTCTGCTGTAAGATAGCTTGTAAGGATATTTAAGGTGCTGTCTACATCTTCTGCCGCTGATTCATAAAGATAATAGGTAGTATCATCCTCTGTCAGCTCAAAGCAATAGCTGTCACCTTCTTCAGACAGATCCCATCCTAATTCATAGGACATATCTGTTTCATCATCGATCAGGGTCAGATGATCATAATCAAGACTCCACAGACCGGAAATGGACTGTGTCTGGATCTGGCCATTTTCATTGTAGAGAAGGTCAAAATATGCCTGGTCTCCTTCAAAATAGAAGATCATAGCTGTTTCGTCGCCGGAGCCGATCCAGTAAGTCCCCTGTGCTACGTACTCGATCACACTTGCAGTGGTCATCATCTGGTCTAATGTGTTTTCCAGGTTGCTTCCATCCCCCTCACTGGATAAGATAATATCATCTAACTGGATATACTCCCCATTTTCAGTTGTATACCAGTCAAATTCAAAAGTTGTGGGATCATCGGAGTAATCCTCATTGGCGTATAGATAAAATGTATCATAATCCGCTTTCCAGTAGCCATCCAGATCTGTTACCTCTCCATTTGTATCTAAAATTGCCATATACACATCTTTTTCATCAAAAGCAGCTACCATGATCTCCTGTTCACTGGAAATCCCCGCCCAGGTAGTACCTGCCAGGATCTCTGCCATATCAGAATCATTAACAGCCTCTGTTTCCTGTGCTGTCTCTGTTTGCGTTTCTGCTGCAGTGGTGGTTGCTATCGTTTCTTTCTTATCAGCCACCACCTTTTTAGTAGACCCGCCGCATCCTGCAAGGGAAATACACATTACGGCTGCCATTGCCACTGCTGTTCCTTTTTTCATACTACTCATCATCTTTCTCATTCTTTCTCCTCCATTTCCATTTCATTGAACCGCCTTAAACGTTCTCTGGCTACTTCTAACTGTGCCTCTATGTCTGTAGACGGGTCCTGCTTTTTCTCTTTTGTAAACAGTTCCGGTTGTTTGATACGTTTTATTGATCCTCCTGCGATGCTGCCAATAGCAGCTCCGGCTGCAACTGCTCCGGTAACAGCCGGGGCAGATCCCGGTTCAGGAATTTCAGATGCCATAGCCACCGTTTCCTTCTCCGGTATATCTGTCAGACTGTCAGTTGCCTTCGGCGCAGCCACATTTCTGGCATGTTCACTTACCTGGGCAATAGTGGCAGATGGTCCCCTCTGTGTGTATACAGCCTGCCGGATATCAGAGTCTGTTTGTGAAGACACATTTACTGTACCCTGTGACTTTATATGGACGCTTCCACCTGTACCAGATACTGTATTTGATGCATCTGTTACTGTACCAGATGCCACATTAGATGCTGCAGGTGTTGTCCCGGTCGTTTCTGCTACTGCGGCTGCACCGGATAATGCACCTGCTGTCGCACCGGCTCCTCCCGCAACTACAGTCACAACCACTGGATTTCCATAAAAATCCCGGTTATGCGCCCGGAACTGATTGCTTTTTGTCACCGCCTTTTTCTGGGCTGCGGTATACTTTGCATTTGACTGTTCTAACGCCTTTGTCATAAGGAGAATTACTCCCGCCCTCGTTTCCAAAGATGCTGCCAGCTTCGTAAGTGCTTGCCGCACACCGTCCAACATGGCATCTTTACCCAGAGATGCATTGACCTTTTTAATCTGTTCTAAAGCATTATCTAAATTTTTAACTGCCTTTTCATACTCTTTTTTCTGCTGTTCTAAACTATGGGCTGACACCTTTACAGAAGCCATAGGCAACCTCCTATTTCAGATTGATCTTCAGTTTGCCTGCAGAACTGGAGATCTTCTTCTCATTGGCACTGTATACATCTGCTGCTTCTGACAGAGTCAGGGCATAGGTATTTACCACATTTAATACCTCTTCGCACTTTCCGATAATGGCATCAAAACGACTGTAAAACTCTGCAGAGCCGCTACCCGTCCAGGTGGATTTCAGGTTCTTTACCGCTGTTTTGCTTTCAGAAAGATAGCTGTACATGTTTTTATAGCCTGTTTTAATGTTATTGGAATAGTTTTTCAATTGTTTGGGATCCACTTTGATGTTTGCATCTGCCATTTATACTCACCTCCCTATTTGCCCAGATATTTGTGTACAAGATCCATAGCTTTATTATCTGCCTGCGTATAGCTGTTGGAAAATTCTCCAAGTGTTGCTCCCATCTGCTGTAAGATCTGGGTCAGCTGGGCCAGATTTGCCTTGTCTGCCTGATACCGCTTCAGGTAAGAAGCACTTGCTTCCCCGCTCCATCCAGAAGATACCTTCTGGATATTTTCATCTAACTTATTCATCTCACTTTTCATTTTTGCTGCCAGATTGGTGAGATTAACTCCTGTGGATTTAAGTTTTGCCGCATTTACCTGCTGTGATGCCATTTTCTCTCCCTCCTATCTCCTGCTTACCACTGCTTTAGCCTGTGCTTCTGCTTTATCCATGGAAGTGCAGGCATCCCGCAAAAGGGCAGCGATCTCTCTTAAGGAAGCTGTCCCTGATGCCAGATCTACACTTTGTTCCTGCATAAATTTCACAAATATCCCGCCGGCTTTACCAGACCAGGATGCAGCTACTGCTTCATTGGCAGCATTGATCACCTTTATAGTCTGGTTCTGGATCTGGTCTGCCGCTTCTTCTAACAGCTTTGCCTGCTTTTTTACCGCCTGGGAATCAAAATTAATAGCTGCCATTACCGCATTCCTCCAAACTTAAGCTTTCCTGCATTTCTGCTTACTGTTTTCTCTGTATCCTCATATACACCGGCTAATTCCTTTAAGACCTTTTCGTAATTTCCCAGCATGGTAATAATAGCCCCGGAACTTTTCTTTAACTGCCCTGCCACTGCATAGATATCATCAGCGCTTTCTCCTGCATAAGAATCCTGCAGTTTGCGAAAATGTGCATAAGCTGCATCTGTATTTGCTGCAACAGACTTTTTTATAGAAGTGATCTCCCCTACTGCCCGCAGCAGTTCCTCTGTATTGACCCGGCTGGTCCCGTCTCCTGCCATATGCTACCTCCTGTTAAACCTGACCTCTTTGATACCGGATTTCTGCGTACTCTGTGCTTTTGCAATTCTTATCCCTTTGCAGCCGCCTGGATCTGGCTGCTGATCTCTTCTTCTGCCTGCTCTAACTCATCTGCGATCCAGAGCAGTCCCTCTGACACTTCTGCATACTGGGCTGCCATTTCTGCAAGAGCAGCCCGGTCTTTCTGATAATTCTGCAGAAAGCGGTCTTTTGCATCACTGCTCCAGGTGCTGCTTAAACCTTCGATCACAGCCTGGAACCGTTTCAGTTCTTTTCCCATATCAGCAGCAGAAGTTTCTATTTTTTTTGCTGTTGAACGCAGCACATCCGGATCCATTTCCATTTTACTTCCTGCCATGCTCTCCTCCTGTTTCTGCCTGAAGATGGTTTTGCAGTTGAGCTTCCATGAATACATTCTTTGCAACCACTGAACGTTTTTATACCATGACCACCCGGCTGCCGTTTTTGATCCCTACTTCACGGAATGTCTCATTATCCTGGATCAGACCTTCCAGCTCAAGGGAACCAAAAACAATATTGTCCAGTCCTGCAAACAGATCATGGCCTTCTAATTCTGCTATCTGCTTCATGATCTGCTTCTTTGCTGTGCCGATCTTCATACGGTCATCTAACATAAATTCATAAGTTTTGGCATTTCCAGGTATCTCTACTTCCAAATGGATCTTACTCATATTTCCCCTCCTTTACAAAAGGTGTCATAAAGAGTACTGTTTTTCCTTCCTGTTCTGTAAATGCAGCTCCCGCCGGATAGGTCCTGCTCCGCTCAGAAGGTGTTACTTCATAATCAAAAATTCCCTGTTCATCAAAAGCTCCTCCAAGGTGGATTCCCTGTTTCCAGCTGCCAAACTGACGAAGCGCCCTGTAACCAGCCAGTTCTTCATATTCTCTTGGGGACAGAGCCATAAAGAAATGCAGTTTATGTTCCATTCCCTTTTCAAATACAGTTTCAAGAACCTCGCTTACATCAAAATCTTCACTGTACACAGCTTCCATAAACTCTGATGCACTGTTAATGAGGAGAACGATGCGTCTGTAGTCCTTTAAAGCAGTCTGGACCAAAGCACCTGTCTGTCTGGCCTCATATACAAGTTCGTTGCGTTCTCCCAGCTGTAAAAGCAGTACATTTTCCATAAAATGGTAAAGTTCTTCTTTGTCTGTCATGTAACCGTCCAGCTCATTTTTTCTGGAAAATTCTTCCAGTTCCTTTAAGCATCCATCAAACACATAAACCTCTGCCCCTTTTTTCTTCATCTGTAAGGCAGTATATTTTAAGAAATTGCTCTTTCCTGTTTTTCCGGATCCACGGACTGTAAAGCATAAGGTCTGATCCAGGTCACAGGTCTGAAACATTCCTTCCTGTTCACCCATTACAAAGGTGTTATCTGGCAAATCCCGGAAATTGATCTTTTCCAGAAATTCCCCACTGTCGGTCATTGTAAGGTCTGTTCCCAGTTTTCTCGCCCCGGATATGCCATTTTCTGTCAATGGCTTTAATTTTTCCCGGATCGCCAGCATCATGCTTTCTCCCTGGGATGCCTTTACAGGAAGAGCTGCCTGGAATTCCAGCGGAACCCCTTCTTTGATCAGGCCTCTGCCTGTGGTCCGGTCATCTGGAAGGATTTCTGAACGCATGCCGATAACACTGTCATACTCAAACCTGTCTGCCAGCTGAAGTCCGATGCCCTTTGTTATATTCTGTAAAATGCGGCTTCGGATATCTCCGGAATTATTGCAGGTAATAATAAGATAAATACCATAACTTGCCCCTTCTCTGGAAAGCTGGATCAATGTACTCTCATATTGCTCATAACTGTCAGAGAAAGCCGGATAATTATCAATGACCAGGAAAATGGCCGGGACATCACTGTAACTTTCACGATAATCCCTGTAAGATCCCATTCCTTTCTGGGAAAATGACTTCTTCCGTCTGTCTAATTCTTCCTCTGCGAAGCTCATCATCATCTGGATCTTCTCATCATCCCCTTCCATACAGATACAGCCTATATGAGGAATATCTGCAAAAGCTGTCATAGTACAGCTGGAAAAATCCGCAATATAGAAGTTCACCTGTTTTGCCGTATAATGAAGAGCTGCACCATAAAGGATCGTCTGCACCAGAGAGGTCTTTCCGGAACCTGCCGAACCGCAGATCAGCAAATGCCCATCTCTTATAAAGTCCAGATAAACCGGGAACTGTCTCTGGTTTTGTGGATCATCTGCAAGACCAACCGGTAATTTTATCTGCTTTTCATCCCAGGTAAGCTCCAGATCATCCAGATAAAAAAGTCCCGGAAGAGGCGGCAGCCAGATCTGACGGAGAGGTTTGATGTGATTTTCCTCTGCCAGATTTGCCGCATACTGTACCATGGCATCTAACTGGGTGAATTTCTTCACATTGTCCCCTTTTTTCTTCTTTTTCTTCTTAACTGCCTCTGGCTTGCCTGTCAGTCCGATGATAACTGCCTTTGCCTTGCTGTCGTCATTAAATGGTACTTCCGGTGTATAAGGTGCTCCTGACCAGCCGGACTGGAATTCATCAAATATCTCATCATTGCCTACCTGTAAAAATCCCCGGCCTGTTCCAGTAATATAGGCTGCATCTGTGCGCTTTAACATTTCATTAGAATCCTGTTTGTCTGCCACCCGCAGACAGATGCGGAAACGTGTATTGCTCCAGATCTCATCATCTACTACGCCGCTTGGTTTCTGGGTAGCAAGGATCAGATTAATGCCTAAAGAACGTCCTACACGGGCTGCTGAAACCAGTGCCCGGACGAAATCAGGCTGCTCTTTTTTAAGCTCTGCAAACTCATCAGCAATGATCAGCAGATGAGGCATAGGCTCTTCCGCTTCCCCATTCCTGTAAAGCTCAATATAGGCGTCAATGTGCTTGATCTTATATTCATTGAAAATGCGCTGTCGCCGCTTGATCTCTGCGTTAATAGAAAGGAGCGCCCTGGTAGTCTGATTTCCTCCCAGGTTGGTGATCACACCAGCCAGATGAGGAAGCCCGATAAAGCTTTGGGCCATGCCGCCGCCTTTGTAATCAATAAGGATAAATGCCACCTCATGAGGATGATAATTTAACACAAGACTTAAAATATAGGTCTGCAGTGTCTCTGACTTTCCACTTCCTGTAGTACCTGCCACCAGACCATGGGGACCATGGTATTTTTCATGGATATCCAGGTACACCGGCTGTTCTCCCGCCTTCTGGCCAATAAGAGAACGCATACTTTCATACGTACGGTTTTCCAGCCATTTATGGTACATATCCAGATCTTCCACCCTGGAAGTCTTATACATATCTAAAAAGGTAAGCATATCCGGGATTGCTGCATTAGAAGCATTTTCCCGTACCTTAAAATTGGAAAGCTGTCTGGAAAATACATCCATTTCAGATAAATTCACGCTATCAAAGGCAATGCCGGCCATTTCTTCAAATTTAGATAACGTACTGTAACAGCCACAGTAATCCTTTTCCCACTGTACAATGGTATTACAGTGAGAAGGCAGCTTATCAATGGCATCTGCGCTAAAGATCACACTAAGTCCTGCATTCTTTGGTGGATCTAAAAGATACTTGGAAACAGGCTCGCCTTCGATCATGGAAATATCACTGATAAATACTACATAATGAGGAAGGACTTTTTCCTCTTCTTCCCTGTTTTTCTGGTTTTCCCCTGCTTCTAACCGCTCTCTGATCACATCCGATAAATAATACATTACATCGCCCATAGCTCTTGGATTGCAGACGATCATACGAAGTTTTCCATCAGGGGTATAGGTATGTGGCAGCCAACGGGTGTATTCCATTTTCTCAAGGTCTCTTCCTGGAAATACATAGCACATGCGTACATCTGTATATGGATGCAGAGCCGTGATCTGCAGGGCTAAGAGCCGCATCAGCTGATCCCGTTTTTCCTCATCCCCGCTTACCACACCTAACAGCCGGTGCTCATAAAGTGAAACAGCTGCCGGAACCTGATGGAGTGTTTTAAACTTCTCCTGAATTTCCTCCATGTGATCATTTAAAGGATCATGTTCACTTCCCAGATCTTCTTTTGCCCCTTCAATCCCATTTGGCGAAGGCATATCACCGGTTCCCAGGCGAAGGGAAAGGAAGTCCTCATGGGTGCTGCTTTTTTCCCAGAGCCGTCTGGTATTAGATGTAGTAAATTCCAGAAGTTCTTTTGATGAAGGATACTGTTCTGCCAGTACCAGACGGTTGTATTCTGTCTTATTTTTCAGCTTTTCTTCCACCCGGACCATGTACTCTAAATATTTGCTGACCCGGTTAGATTCTGACTCTTTTTCTTCTTTTTTATTGTAGGCAGAATTAACTACCGCCCATATAGCCCCGATCCCGGCTGCTCCTAAAGACATGCAGATACTTCCTGCGCCAAAGCCGTCACTGGTCATAGCTGCTGCCAGTGCAATGGGGATCACCATGGTAAAAGAAGGACCTATGGTGAAGATTAAAGGCTGGCGTTTCTGCTGCTGTTTTTTAGGGCATTTTTCAATAGAAATCGTCTCTTTATCCAGATTTAAAAGCTTTCGCGGAGTGCGCAGGAAATACACATCCTCTGTGTCTGCATCTTCTGCAGGCTCATCTTCAAAATGTGGGATCTCCACTGCCTTTAATTCCCGTATCTTACACTGCCCATCTGGATCATTGATCGCCAGGAGATTATTCAGATACACGATCTTAAGGCCCACTACATAAATAATGTCACCGTAATGCAGCCTTGTTTTTTCTGTTACCAGCCTGCCGTTTAAAAACGTACCATTTACACTGTTTTTATCAGTTATGTAAGCAGCTCCTGATTCAAAGGTGATCTCTGCATGGGTTCCTGTTACAAAACGGTTTTTGTATACAATATTGCAAAGGTCATCACTGCCTATCTCCAGTTTGAAAATACTGCCTTCTTTCAGCATATATTTTTCAAAATTTACATTTTCCTTCTGGACCTGGTCGATCTTAACAGAAAAATACAGCTCTGTTTTTCGTACCATTCCTTCGATCACAGTTCCATCTTCCAGATCAGCGCTTTCTACCGGATCCCCTTTTAAGATCAGTGAATACTGGGAAGAATCCCGCAGCCGCCAGTGTCCGTCCCACACTTGCACGTTTAAGATCAGTTCGTCTTTTAATCCGCTGACATAAGGGCGTATGGCAACAGGAAAATTGCGGTTGTCTACATTGGGAAAATAATTTTCCGAGAAACCATTTTCAAAGAAAACGGTCATAAGTAATGCCATAGATCTTCCTCCTTTAATATGTGTTATCAAGGATACTTGCTGTTACTTCTTCCAGCGGCTCTTCATATGAAGGTTTCATAGTTGCGTAAACAGCGACCAGATATTCCCCTTCTAACGGAAGCATCATAATAGATGTAGACGCCATGACACCTTCCTCCTGATCTGTAATACTGCTTATATCAAAGGAGATATATTCGCTGCAGTAAACATCCCGTCCAGATTCTGTGGTCATCTTATATACCTGCTTGTCATTCATGCCAAACACGTATTCCTCCATAACATGTATAAGATCTGTAGGATCTGTGCTTTCTGTCATGTAATTCATATCGTCCTGTGTGCTTCCTAAAACATAAACAAAGGAAAAATCTCCCTTTTCCACACTGCCATATTTTAAGTAGACACCGCCATCTGCATATGCCTCTTCAAAGCTTTCCGGATAAAATACATCGTAGCCTAATACCTGTTTTGCGGCCATAAGATCACAGTCCGTACCAAATACACCACCCTTTTTGCCTCCAAAAAACAGTACCAGACAGATAACAAGCACAACTGTCACAGCCACACCACCTATTGCCAACGGCAGTACCGGAAGCTTCTTTCCCGGCTGTATATCTGCTTTTCTTCCTGCGTCCATAGTTGTTTCTTTTACTGCCTTTTTAGCCTCTGCTTTAGCCGCTTCTTTAGCTGCTTTTTTCTCTGCTGCCCGTTCTTTTGCTTCCCTTTTTCTTTCTTCCGCTCTCTCTGCCTCTTCCTGTTTTGCCTGGGCCTTTTCCTGGACAGCCCGTTCTCTGGCCCGCTTTTCTTCTTCACGTTTTTCCTGGATCCGGCGTTCTTCTTCACGCCTTACCTCTTCCTGCTTTCTTTTGGCTTCTTCTGCCATTTCCTGAGCTCTTCTTGCTCTGGCCTCCGCTTCTTCTGCCTCCTGTTTTACCCGTCTGGCCTCTTCTTCTGCCTGGCGTCTGTCTTCTTCCTGTCTGGCTTTCTGACGTCTGGCCTCTTCCTCTAAGCGCCGGATCTCCGCTTCCATTTCTGCTTTTTTCCGGCTCATTTCTTCTCTTCGTTCCTGTTCTGCCTGCTCTTCCTGCTGCTTTTTCCTCCTGGTAGCAAATAAAGCATCTGCTTCGTTCCGATCTGCCATACTCCTTCTCCTCTCTTTTCTTCTGACCATGTGTAATCCCCGAAAGCTGTCACCGGCCGTTTAAATGTTCCCGCTCTGCCATAGAAAGGATCTCATCATGGCTCAGCTCCACATTTCCAAAACGTACAAAGATCCCATTTGTCACTGCGCTGTTCCACACCTTTGGGTCTGTAAGGGTACGAAACCGTATTTTATCCACATAAGGCTTCATATCTAAAAGCAGCCGGCTTCCTGATATAAAGTCGATCTGCAGGATATAAGGTTCTAAGGGCTTAACAGCCAAAATATACTTTCTCTCCACATGAGTCCTCCTTCCAGATACAATGTACTCTCGGAATCTTTTTGTACTTGATTTTGCAGAAGAGACTCCGAAAGGATATTAAAAAATCCACCGTACATTTACTGTACGATGGATCTTCTTAAAAACATATTAACTAAAGGTTAGTTATTGGTATAGAACCTCTCTAAAAGCTGTTTACGCTTGGTTCTCGTATCTCCTGTTATCTCTAATTTAGAATAGATCTGGTTAATATACTGCTTTACCGTTCCCTCAGAAAGATAAAGCCTTGCTGCGATCTCCTTGTTACTCATGTGGGCGGCCATTAACTCTGTCAGCTTTAATTCCTGTTGTGTAAGACATTTAAACTGTTCCGGATAAGTCTTTTCATTTCCCAGATTTTTACAGTTTTGCGCATACTCTCTGCCAAGTAAGATGATCTTTTTCAGGAATCCTTCTTCAATCTCCGGCATAGTTCCTTCAAAAAGCGGTTCCAGATAAATAAAATTTTCCACAAAAGGCATGACCATGTTATCTTTAGCAGCATCTGAAAGCGCCTGCTTTAAAATAGCTCTGGCTTCCCCGTGCTTTCCCATCTTTTCATAGGCTGCCGCAGTCTGTATCTGTACATGAAGGGCAACTAATGCATAATGAAGTCCCTGGCACACAGCAAGTATCCCCTCACTTTTTCCGATCACCTTAACATAAGCGCCCTGAGCCAGATAAACCTGGTTTTCGATCATTTCCATCATAGGTCTTCCGGGAGCCAGATAATTCACAGCCGAAAGTCTGTGTTCCCCAAATATCTCCGGAATCTGTTCCACCCGGCCGATCAGTGCATAGTAATAGGCACAGGTGCTGTTAAAAATATTGATCCACATGGAATTATGATGCTTTATCAAAACCATGCGGCGCTGTTCAAAGGAATATTTCTGTTTTATATCCATACACAAAGACAATCGTCTTAACAGAAAATCGCAGCAAAGTGCCATGGATTCCTGTCCATTTTTCTCAATCTGGGCATAGGCTCCTTCCAAAGCGATCTGGGCATCTGCAAAATGGCCCTGTACAAACAATGCCTCTGCATCCATGACCCGTTCTGCCCCCTGACCATGACCATTGGTGATCTTGTAATAATGAGGCATGCACTCCCTCATTTCTTCCTGTTCTTTTAAAAGTCCCCCCGATTCTCTATGAAACATCATAAGCACTGAGGGCGAACCAAAGGTCCAGCCGCCATCATTGCGGATACTGATAGCAGGCCTTGACATCTGCCTGCTGGCACTGCGGTGGAAATGACTCATTTTGGAAATGTCATTGTACATCAAAAAGCTGGTGATCAGGTCACATTCTCCTAACAGATTTCCTCTTTCCTCTTCAGGAATTTCCTTATGTCTGTCAATAGCCTGGATCAGAAACTCTTTCAATTTTAACATTTCCGGGATCTTGCGCCAGTTAAACATACAACGCATCAGCACCAGCACCGATAAGGGATAGGCTTCTAAATCCTCTTTTGGGCATTTACTTAAAAAGTTTAATACATCCTCTGCTTTTAAAGATGCCAGAAGGATCCCAGCATCTTTCTGGATCACCCTCAGGGCCCCATTAAAATTTCCGCTCTTCCGGTAAGAAGCCAATGCATGAAGATATTGTCTGTGTTCCTCATACCATTTTCCATAACGTTCCAGATAAACAGTCTGCTTTTCTTTGTCCATTGCTGCAAAAGCCTGCTCTGCACATTCTTTCATCATATGATGAAAACGATATGTCCCCCCGTCTGCAAGGCGGCTGATAAAAGCATTCTGCCTGGTCATGGCAGACAGCAGCTGTTTTGTATCTTCATTCTCCGTAATAAATTTTGCCATTTCTGCGGAAAATTCATCAGCAAGGCCCAATACAATGAGAAATTCCCGCTGTTTTTCAGGAAGTGGATCGATCATTGCAGCTGAAAACATTTCATAAATATCGGAATGATCATCCGGCAGCTCGCCCCGTTCTGCGAAGGAACAAAGGTTTAAGTAAACAGCGGAAAACCAGCCTTCACTGGAATGAAGAAGGGATTCAATCTGCCGGTCGTTTAACTCCGTGCCGCAAAGATTAGAATAAATAGAAAGTTCCGTATGATTCAACCGCAGATGATCCACTGTGATCTGATGCAGCTTGCCGCCTAAGCCTACCACTGCCCCGCCAGATAAAAAACGGTCTCGGCTGGCCACTATAATATGAATATTATCCGGGATCCGTTTTGCCAATGTACAAAAAAAATCCCCTATCCTTGCATCTGTAAGAAGATGAAAATCGTCAATAAAAATATAATAATCTGTTTCGCCTGCCAGAAGATGGCTGAGATCATCTGCAAACAGACCGCCACTTGCCAGATCTGAAGGACACTCATATTCCTCGAAGAAGTTAAAACCTGCAAACCGGAAGGCATTCTGCACACTTTTCCAGAAAATAGGAAGGTTATTAGTGTAAATGCTGATGCGGATCACTACTGCACCACCCTTTTTCACCCGCTCATTTAAATACCAGTTTACAGCTGTAGTCTTGCCGTAACCCATAGGAGCCACTACTGTTGTCAGGGTGCATCTGGAGATCGGCCGCAGCTTCTCCTGTAAGCGTTCTGATATGTAAATGGTATTCAGATCATTTTTCTTTCTTGGCATTTTTCATTCCCCTCCCCGGTTTTCCCCTTTAAAAATACATTCTGTTTTTATTCTAACATGAAATCTTTCTAATGGGAAGAAATGAAAAAATACAAAAAAGAGCATGAACGAGCGCAAGAACAAATGTTCTTTATTTTATCTATACTTTTTAAGAAATTCATGGTATACTTTTTACAAATTTCTATGGATTTCTGCAAAGAGAAAGGAAGGAATTTGAGATTTCATGGATCATTTTAAATTAGTATCTGAATATAAACCTACTGGTGACCAGCCCCAGGCCATTGAACAGCTGGTAAAAGGCTTTAAAGAAGGAAATCAGTTTGAGACACTTTTAGGCGTTACCGGTTCTGGCAAGACATTTACCATGGCAAATGTGATCCAGCAGTTAAACCGTCCTACCCTCATCATTGCCCATAATAAAACACTGGCAGCCCAGCTTTATTCTGAAATGAAGGAATTTTTCCCGGAAAACGCTGTAGAATACTTTGTTTCCTACTACGATTATTATCAGCCGGAAGCCTATGTTCCTTCCACTGATACCTACATTGAAAAGGACTCTTCTATTAACGACGAGATCGACAAGCTGCGT
>OGJJ01001668.1_pt1 | contig 16161 bp, 20 predicted proteins | sample 1572081 | NCBI WGS metagenome assembly OGJJ01 (sample SAMEA2582122, study PRJEB24529) | metagenome | biome: Human gut stool | place: China | collected 2011
CGAGATCTACACTCTTTCCCTACACGACGCTCTTCCGATCTGGCGGTGTCGTGGATGAGGTTTACAACGGTAACGCTACACTGCATCAGAAACACCCCCGATACAGCAGGCCGTGGGGGTCGCTGCCCAGTGCGTTGGAGAGGATGCTCTGCGCTTCCGCTGCAAGCCGCTCGGAAAGCGCCCCGCTGGCGAAGGTGACGGAGTAGCCATCGTTGGACACGCTGGAAGCCCCGGGCACGGCACAAGCGCTCTGTGCGGCGCTCATGGCATCGACGATCTGGACGCAGGCATCGGCCAGCAGGGCGGCGCACCCCGCACAGGCCCCGGCGTGGGACTCTGCCCGGCCAAAGGTGTGCCGGTCGATGAGCCGGGAAGCCCGGGCACACAGCGTATCAAAGGCGGCAACTTCCAGCGTGCCGCCCGCTGTCTGGTACTGCTCGTAGGTGCAGTAAAGCATGGGGGCCTCCTTATGCTGCGACAGCCGCAGCGGTCAGGAATGCGAACGGAACCTTGGAGCGGTCTGCGTTCATGCGGGTGGCGGGGTTAGGCAGTGCCCAGCCCATGCGCATCACAACGCGAAGAGCCACCATATCCTGCTGGGCCAGGTTGTAGACAATCTCCTTAGTGGAGGGGTCCTGAATCACGCCCTGATCCAGCAGCTTCACGGTGACATCCTGACGGATGGAGTACACCAGCTTCTTGAAGTTGCCAGCGATCAGCTGGGCCTTGGAAGCGTCGAAGCCGCCGTTCTCGGGGAAGTACATGGGCGCGCCGTCCAGTGCGTAGGTGGTTGCACCCTGCATATCGGAGCGGAACAGCGGGCGGCCATTGGTATCCAGCAGGCCGCGCAGCTCTGCCTTTGCAGTCAGGTCGCCCACCACGGCATCAACGCCGAAGCCGCCAGCTTCGACCTTGGAGAACAGACCATCCTTGCCCAGCAGCTTGGTGTAGTCGATGGGGCCGGTGACCTTGTTCTTTGCGGCAAGGGTCAGCACGTCGGTCGTCCACTCGGTGGGACGGTCACCGCCAAACAGGATGGCGTTGTCGATCTTTGCGCCCATGGCCTCACGGACGCGGGGCTGTACCTCGCCCATGATGTCAAAGGAGGAATCTGCCAGAACGGCCTCGGGCACAGGAACGATGACAGCCAGCTCTGCGGCGGTCATGTAGACGTTGTCCCATTCCTGCTTGCTGGTTTTCTTCATGCCAGTGTCACCGTTGACCCAGTATGCCAGAGGCAGCATGGACAGCACGGGGATCTTGGTCTGGTTGGAGGTCATGTTGGCAAGGCGGGTGCCCAGCTGCATCACGATGGAGCTCTTGGGCACATCCTGCTGGATGGTGTTTACCAGCTGCTCCCGGATCAGGGCCTCAGCCTTATTGCGGGCGATTGCATCAATAGCCATAATAATCAACCTTTCTGGCCGAACGCTGCGCGGAATGCAGCATTTGCGGCCTCATGTGCGTTTGCGGGCTGGCGGTTGCCGCCCGGTGCGGAGGTAGAAAACTGTACCATACCGCCGTCCGGCAGAATGGCGCTGGGGTCTGCGGCCTTGAAGGTCTTGACATAGTCATCAAAGCCCAGAATCTCGCCGTCCTTCATAGCAAAATTCTGGGCCTTTGCTTCGGCAAGGAATGCCTTGCGGGCGCTCTCGCTGGAAAACTTCAGCCCAGCGGCCTTGCGTTCCAGTGCATAGCCCTTTTCGAGGGCGGCTACCTGGCTGGCAGCGTCAGTCTTGGCTTGTTCTGCCTTAGCCTTCCACTCGGGGTCGTAGCCCTCCAGTTTGCCGTTTGCAGTGTTCAGCTGCTCGGTCAGGGTGGTCTTTTCGGCCTTGAGGGTCGTGATCTCGTTGGCCTTTGCCGTGATGTCAGCACCGTGCAGGTTCATAATGCTGTCCAGCTGCTCCGGCGTGATATTCGGAATGATCTTGCTTACATCTTCGCGTTTCACTCGCAACAAACTCCTTCCTTGCGATCAAATATGAACTCGTCCCTTCCGTTTGATTTCGCGGTTCTCGTTCCGCATGGGACTTGGGCAGGGTACGCACTGCCCTCTGCGTGGCACCGTATGCAGGAATCGAACCTGCGGCATCCGGTTTTGGAGACCGGCGCTCTGCCACTGAGCGAATACGGCATGAAAAAAGCGCCCCTGCTCAAACGAGCAAAGACGCTTGCGGTATTTGGTTGTCAGATGCCGGGGACGATTTCCTTAACACCCTTTGCAAATGCGGCGGCCTTTTTCATCAGACTGTTTTCCTGAAGATATTCAAGCCCCTGCAAGGTGATATGCGGTTCCATGGGAGGCTCGATGCGCTCCGGCTGGCGAATATAGCGAACGATGTTCAGGCCCTCAATGTAACCTGCTTTCTGCAGCTGAATCAAAAGTGCCTGAAACCGGTTCGGATTCGTACCGAAACGCTCGGCAGTAAAACCAGCGCTATCGAACTCATCAAAGTCCATGCTTTGCTGCAAATACTTCAAAATGCGGTAGATGACACGAAAATCTTCCATGATGACACCTCACTTCTTTTTGTTTAAGTCCATATACAGATACGCTTCCGGGTCACCATACGCTTCCCGAGACCACTGTCGGTCTTGCTTGGCTGACAGGCGGGGCATGTGCAGCCAGACATCTCCATCTGTTCGCAATGCCGGATTCTTTTGCATTTCGTTCCAGATTGCAGAGGGTTCATCAAGTAGAAGCACTTCACTTTTGGTCATCTTTCAATCCCTCGATAAAATGATAGAGCTGCGGGTCTTTCTCTTTCAGGGTAGAGGGCTCCTGATAAAAAGCGCGATACCCTTCACTGAAATATTCCTTCAGCATATCTTCATTGATCTGCATCGTTCCGGCTTTAAAAATTCCATCCGTGGGAGATTCATATAGCCGTCCCTGATACTCAGAAATGAATTTGCTGTTCTGAAGGAGATAAATCGCTTGTGTATAGGTACTATCATCATACACGATTTTAGAAAAATCTTCAACATCAATCCCGGATTTCCGGATGCTGATGTATTTGGAGTTGTGCCGCAGGTCGAGGGAAATCTCCAATGCGTGGCCATACTCGTGAATAACATCACCGCTTTTGCGCTCAGGGTGAAGGTAAAGCGTTTTGTCTGGATAATAATAGCCGCTTCCAGCGGCATCTTTCTCTGTCATTACGACCTTGTTGATGATGCTTTCAGCCTTATCGCGCTGCCATTGAGGAATGACGGAAAGCTCTTTTTCAATGCCTTCACGCTCAGACTGTGAAACGCTATCTGAAAAATTGAGTTTTTGAAGAATGCCGCGTGGCTCTGCCTTCTTCGCCGCCCACGTTGCCTTCCCGGCTTCGCTCCTACCAAACCCTGCCACGCTGGTGCGGGCGCTGTCCGCCCTGCCGCCGGTGGCGCTGATAAAGTCAGTCAGCTCCTGACGGGCCTGCCGGAGCTTCACCGCGCTGGCGGTGGTGTCGGCCCCGGCGGCATCTTCAGCCAGATACCGGCGCTTGTACTTGCGCACGGTACGTTCCCGGGCCCGCTGCATCTGGCTGATCTCGTACCGGGTGTATCTGCCGCCGTTGTACTCGATGTCCCGGGCGTTGAGGGCTTCCAAGCTCTCCTGCGTCCATGCAGGCGGTGCACCCAGCTCAGGGAAGATGGCAAAGAAGGTGTGACGGCAGTTCCAGCCGCACAGCCCTGCTCCGGTGCCGTAGCCGGTGGAGGCCTCGAAGTCCGGGTAATGTTTGCCCATGTAGTCCACAGCGCCGCCCCGGTGAAACTGCCTGCCCTGCCACTCGGCGTGGGAAGGGCGGGCCCCGCCGTGGGCCGTGGTCTCGAAGAACTCCACTCCCATCTCATCGGCCCGGGCCACCTGCAGCTTTGCACCGGTCTGGTTCACACCAGTCAGCACCGCCCGGCGGGCGGCAACTTCCAGCGTGTCGGTGTGGCCGGTGGGGTAGGTGACGTACTTCATGGTGTCGGCCAGACTGTCCACCGCGCTCTTGACGGCGCTCTTGTAGTCGAACGCACCGCTGCTCACCTTGAGATGGGCGCGGTCGAGAGCGGCTTCAAACTGGCCGCTGACGGTGTTGGCCGTGGTGGCAGTCAGGTTGTGGAAGGTTCCCGCCGTCTGCTGATAGCCAGCGTTGAGCAGGGCCTGCAGGGTGGCATTGTCGGCAAAGGGCGTGGGTTCCTTGCCGTAGTGGTAGTAGATCTCGTCCTCGGCCTCCATGGCCCGGGTGGCCGCTTCCTGCATGAGCCGCCGGATCTCAGCTTCGCTCTTTCCGGTGTAGCGGGCCAGCTTCTTTACCACGTCCTGCCGGAGGGCTTCGGTCTGTTCATACCGCCAAAGCTGCCAGTTGGCCGTGGGGGTCAGGGTGTCCATTTTGGAGATGCGCCGGGCCACGTCCCGCAGGATATCGTCCTCGACCTGCTGCCAGAGCAGCACAAGCCGGTCGGGTGCGTGGTCGAGATAGTCCGGGGCCAGCATCAGCCGCCCCCGCCGAAGCTCAACTCAGGCTGCTTGTTTTCGGCATCGGCTTCGGCGGCAATGGCCTTTGCGTCTGCCTCGCTGTATCCCTCGAACTCTACCAGATACCGCCAGAACGGGAACTTCCCGGCGGTAACGTATCCCCAAAACATCTGCTTGCGCTCCTTGGGGTCTGAGATGATGGAATCATCGAAATCGAAGGTTACGTTGCACTCGCCCGGCAGAGGAACCGACGCACCGCTGCGCCATGCGGCATCCAGCAGGACGTTCACGGCATAGACCAGATCAGTGATTGCTGTGCCGAGGGCCCGTTGCAGGTCTTTGACGGTGGTATAGCTGCGCTGCTTGCTGGAGCGGATCTCCTCGGCGGTCTTGTCCACGTTCTGCGGGTCAGACAGGGTACCGTAGGCAAGTCCGCACTGAAATTCGATGCGCTTGAGCATGGAATCCAGCCCTTTGCGGTAGCTCTCATCCCGCAGGGTTGGGGCAAACACCTCGTAAAGGTTCCGACCGCCGGAGACGCTGCCATTGATCCAGTTGCGGTAGAGCCGCTGTTCCCGCAGAGGCATCGTGGAACTACCGTCAGGACCCGGGCGCAGGGCAGTCTGGTCTACATCGAGGGCCAGCTGGCCGCCGTTGTACTCCCAGAGCAGTGCACCATACTGTTCATCTGCATCCCGGATGATGTCCACTGCCGGAGCGTACACGCTGACACCCAGCGGGGAATGCCGGTCAGCGGCGTTGCCCCTGGGAGCCTTGAAATAGCCCCACAGCGGCCTGCTCACGCCGGTGAACTCCGTATGCGGGGCCAGTGCAGCCCACTCCGCAACGTCGGTCAGCGGAACTTCGACACCGATGTCAGCGCTTGTCATGGAACGGAACGCCTTGACGGTGACGGTATATTTCCCGCCGGAAAACTCGTGGTTTTCCAGCCGGGTGTAGATGCGGTCACCCCTTACAAGATGATCGTAAAAAATAGCCCCGGTCATACGTCCGGAGCTATCAAAGCGGGTGGGACAGAAGCAATCCCCCTGCACCACATCGATCTGGATGCGGCCCTCAGGGTCGAGATAGGGCCGGAACAGTACCCCACCAAGGGCACAGCCATACTCCACGGGAATGCGCAGAGCTGCAACAAATGGCTTGAGCAGCTCATTGATGCTGTCCGCCCGGGCACTGCCGGAAACAAGACATTCCATTTCCAGCGTGGTCAGCCGAGCCAGCTCGGCGGCAATGCTCTGGGGCAAGCCCAGACTGTGCAGCGGGTCTTTGCCGCCGTGACACCATGGGCCGCCGGTATCGTACATCTGTGCCCAGAGGGTGATGGCACTCTCCATGGGGGCAGACACGCTGACGTTGATGGGAGTGTCCTCCCCGAACCAAAGCCGGGCCTTCTCCCGCAGCCACGAAAGCAGCTTGTCAAACATTACTTGGCTCTCCAATCTGCCCAGCGGATGAGCGGGGCGAATATCGTGTAACAGAAATAGCGGATATCATCCATGGCGTGGTCGTTTTCCTTTACCACCCGGTCCTCCTTGGCCTTGTCGTCCCAGGAATATGCGCCGAACTCCCGGCGGGAATCGGTACAGCTTTCATGGATCCGGACAAGTCCGGCCTGCATCATGGAAGCTACGCAGCGGATCCCGTTCAGAACGTCGTTGTCGGCGGGGATGACCTGATACCTGCCGTGCCGTCGGATGGTCTCGATAAAAGACGCGGCAGACGGGTCTACGCACACAGCCTGAATGTAATAGCCTTTTGTGAGCCGCTCCAGCTCGGCGTAGTGCTCCTCGTCGGTGCGCTGCACGCGCTGTTTGCGGCTGTCGAAATAGCTCTCCCGGATACGCAGGGCCTTTCCATCGTGTATGACCCACAGGCCCATGGAACATGGGTTGTGGGTGCCGTAGTCGATGGATACATAGAACTGTCCGTCGATGCCAGCTGTGCTGCCGTGAAAGAGGTAAGGATCCGCGCAGAGCGAAAAGAAGGGATAGACCAGACCGGACGCATTGCACCAGTGGCCCAGAATGAAGCGGTCGTAATAGACAGTCCCGGCCAGCTCATGCTTCAGGTGCTCCACGAACTCCTGCGGGAGAAATGGGTTATCGTCGATGGTGGAAGTCTGGCAGAAGATATCTACCTCGGGGTCATCAATGAACTTTTTGAGGAAATGCTCCTGGCTGTCCGGGTTTGCCGTTCCGTCAAAGTGGGAATGAGGACAGCGCAGGCGGGTCTTGAGCATCTGGAACACGTCTTCATCCCAGGTGGTCATCTCATCGCCGTAACCGTACTCGATGGTCATGCCCTGAATACGGGCAACGTGTTTTTTGCTGTCCGCGCCCAGAATGTGGACCCGGCGGCCAAACAGCCGGGCAGTGTTGTCGCTGCTGATGGTTCCCACAAGGGCCTCGCCCCAGATCTCTCGCATGGGGTCCAAAACGTTCCGGCTGATGGTGCCCTGTGTGTTGCCCAGCATTACCGCTGCGCCCTCACCCCGCAGAGCCAGAAGGCGCTGGGGAATGACCACGGCATAGTCCAGCCAGCTCTTGCCGGAACCGGTAGCCCCAACTTTCAGGTTCCACCGGTGTGAACAGGAAGCAAGATATTCTTTCTGCTTAGTCGATAACACTGTCTACTCCTCCCAGGATCTTGCGGGCCTCGGCCAGCTGATCAGAGGCATCGCCGGACACGCCGTTGAACATTCCCAGGTGCCGCCCCAACAGATCCAGGGCTTTCAGCTTGTCGGCCAACTTGACCTCCTGCTCCAGACCGTCCTCTCCGAAGGTCTTGACCTTGACCGACTGCACAGCAGCCAGATCGTCCGGTGCGGCATCGCTTTTCAGGGAAGCCGTCCTAGCATCGATTAGGTCGCCCGCGTTGACGAACGCCACCTTGGCCAGCTCGCGCACCACCCGGTCAGCGGACACGCCGGTGCGGCGGCTCTGCTCGGCCTGAAGCTGGGCAATGCGGTTCTGGATACTAACATTCGCTAACAGCCGTGCCGCCTGCTCGTTGGCCGTCTTTGGGGAGTATCCGGCACGGATGGCCGCCTGGGTCGCGTTCAGGTCGATCATATATTCTTCACAGAACCGCGCCTGCTTGTCGGTCATCCTCACCACCTCTCTCGTTGTCAGGGTACAAAAAAGCCGCCCCTCAGGACGGCAGAAAATAGCATAAAAAATCCCTGCATGTTTCCATGCAGGGCAATTGACGCACATCCAGCGGGAAAATACCTGAAACCCGCCTGTGGATTCCGGTGCCTCCGGCGTATGTGGGGAGGTCAGAGGGCGGGCAAGGAGATCCCGCCACCCACCACATGAGCTTCCGGTGGGGAGTATGTAGCCCCATGCGTCAAGCTGTACCGCCTACGGGGTCGGCGGCGAATTGGAACCACCCTTGGAATCGAACCTTCCACGACTACACTCGTGAACGCGCACCACATTGCGCTCAGGCGGCATAATAGAAGCAGTCCGCGAAGTGTCAGTGAGAAGCAGCTATCCCGTCGAGTAAGGAAGTAATCGATGATGCCTGTGGAGGGTGCACTTCGGAGACTGCCTAAACAGAAACTCGCAAGGCCAGTTAATGTCTTGCGAGTTTCTATGATAATATTATATTTTAGAATAAAGGATTTTTAATGCAAAAATTTGACTTCCTTTACGCTGTTTGATAATAAAATGCCCTCCGATGGACTTTTTTGAGCAGAAAATTCACTGTGGAGAGTATTGTTAAGCACACCCATATGCAGGCTGTTAGAAATCGGACGAGACGTATCGACTATTTGAAGAATTTTATATAAGTCATCTACTTGCTTATTCAAATCGGTGCTCATGGACAAAACCTCCTAATATATAAACTCGACTTTTATGCTCTAGAATGGTTGATTACAGCCTTTCCATTTTGACATTCGATAATTTTAATTGAATCAGAATTGGAAAGTGACAACAAGTAGGCGTGATGAACACTCAATATCTTGTCCTGTAAACGATTGTCCTTCTCCATTTCTTCGATTTTCAGACCGATATCACGACAAAAATCGATATTGAAATGTCGGCCATGCGTTTTAGAACGGTCATGCTCATTCAACTGCTGAACAATGTTTTCAACGATAGCCTTTTCTTCAGGGATAGAACTATTGTACATACAGCTTCCAAGCCAAACTGTTATCAGATTACTAGAAAGTTCAATTGCATCTAACGCTGTTTTCATGAAAGCTGCAGGGTACTGTTGCAATTTGATAGCCCAATATTGAGCGTTTTCAGGGTGAACAGCCAAATCCGCCTTAGCTTCTTCAAATTCGGCTTTAATATTATATGCAGGAATTCCATTGAATTGCGGATCTATAGGACCGAGACTAGATTGCTTTCCCATGATAATTACTTTTGCTGCGCAAGCAATCATAGTACCAGCAGACATAGAGATTTGTGGGACGATAACTCGGATATCATTATGAAATTTACTGCGCAAATAACTTACAATAGCCTCTGCTGCTGCCGGAGAGCCACCAGGGGTATGCAAAATTAAATCGAGGCCCTTTGAACAGTCCATACCTTTCAATGCGTTCATAAAACCAGTCATATCGGAATCATTGATATCAGTTCCAGTAACAGAACGTGTTAGAAAAGCAGAATAGTATGCGATGGTATTGCGGCCGGTATAGTTTGAAAGCGCCTTTAAATATTTGCGACGAACAATATCGGTTTGAGAAGGCGTATCTCCTAATTCTCGTAAAATATCATCCCAGCCAGCCATAATGAACATCCTTTCAGCAAATTATTTGAATTCATAATACCATCTGTTGAAGGATACTTCAATACATGAAAAAAATTCATCTCACATAAGCCCGAAATTGCGAGCGGTCAATCGTATGAAATCTCCATGCCATTGAACGACTGTACGCTCGCTGTAACCCAACTTTAGCGCGGCTCCTGCAACTGTATATTTTTTATCCCAGAAAACCATTTTTATCATCTGCAACCGATCTTTTCCATTGTCTAACCATTGAGTTGTTTCAAGGGCTTTTTGAACGGCTTCCATCTCATGTCGGCTGATTGGAGGCAATTCGCGCATAGCTGCATTTGCCACAGGATCGGAGTGTTTACCAGTTCCATGAGGAAGTCCACTCAAGTCAGGGGATATGCTGATATCATGTAACGCTTTTTCCTCTGCACAAAGGCTCGGATAACGCCGAATCATTCCTTTGACATAGGCCCACCAATCATAACGAGGACGACTCATTCGTTTTATCTCCTTCCAATTTTTTAAGCAGCCCATCCACGTCATACCGCCAGTGGACCCGCAGCAGATGCTGCGCCACCTCAATGCCATTGAGGGCGGCCCACTGCCACGGGATGCTTTTGCGGGTCTGGGTGCTCATGTACTCCAGCACAGCGCTGGCCGGTACGGCAAAGGTGCGGTTGACCTTGCCCCGGTAATTGATGACCACATGGGCGGTCTGGCCCTTGAAGGATGCTGCGTGGGCCATATCGGTGATGTGTTTGAGCTTGTGGTACTTCTGCCACTCCCGGTCGAATCGGCCCAGGATCTTTTCCAGTGGGATGCTGGGCGTTTCGATGGTCTTGAGCTCGAAGTAATGGTGCATGGGGTAGCGGTACACGTCGAAGTCGCAGATGTTATCAATGGAGAAGCTCAGGTTCTCGTTGCCGCCGTAATAGGTGGTCGCGCTGTCTTTCAGTCGATAGCACCAAGCATCCTTCGGCATGGAGCTTTTCCAGTCTGCCTCGAACTGTTTTCCGGTGTTCAATTGGTTCTCCTTTCGGCGGAGGCTGCCCAATGCCCGGCCAGCTGTCGGGTCGGGGTAATGCTCATGTTTCCGGTACATGGGGCTCCTCCTTTTTCTTGGTGAGCGGACGGCGGTGGGCTGCGTTTTTTAAAAAATCATTCCCGCTGGGTTCCGGCCTGTCCACCCGCCTATTGCGTCCTGCTCCAATGGGGTTCGTCATGCGGTACTCCTCGGCAGACCTACAGCCCTGGGTTTCGGCCTCGATCAGAGCCTTCCGCACATAGGCCCAGCTATGTGCCCCGGCATCAATGCACTTGCGCAGGATCACCCGCGCCAGTTCCTCGCCCAGCCGGTCAGCGTATCCTGTCAGCTCTCTTTTCCCGGAGGCACTCAGCTTGCCGATATCCTGTTCAAACTCTGATACCAAGGGTGAGGTCGTCGGTCGTCCGGTCGGCTCCGGCGCAGCCGCAGACGACGACTTGTTAGCTTGTTGGTTTGTTAGACTTGTTAAGTTGTTGTCGGCAGCCTGTCGGTTGCCTGTCGCTTGCCTGTCACTTTGCCTGTCACTGCCAACAAGCGAAGCATAGTTTTCTATCGTGACAATGCTGTATTTTGAGCCTGTTTTGACTGTCAGATAGCCTGTCGCCTGTAAATGTTCTAAGCTTGTCCGGATGTTCCGAACACTCAAATCAAGCTGTTTTGCCAGTTGAGATTGGCTTGTAACCAGCTGCCCGGGCCTGATGCTAATGCCCTGCCACTGCTTTTCCTGCCAGTTGGCGGTGAGTAGCAGATGGAAAAACAGGCGGGCAGTGTTGGGCTCTGAATACCATTCCCAGTCAGTCAGACCGCGGGGAAAGGCAACAAAGCCACGGGATGGGTCAATGCCCACGGTCTGAACTCCTTTCTGGTGTGGTTAAAACGGCAGGTCATCCGCATCATCGTCGATGAGGGCATCTGCTTCCGGGGTGCCTGCGGCGGGCCCGGCAGGCGCTGCCGCCTGAGAGGCGCGGGGAGCATAGTCGGCCAGGTCTTCGCCGGGATACATCTGCCCGCCAGAAAGGCTGGTCTGCACCGGGGCAGGCTCATCAAAGGGCGTTGGCTCCTGAGTGAGCGCTGGTTCGGGCGGTGCCGGGGCCTCTGTGCAAAGGTCAATGAGGTTCTGCATCCACCGGAAGATCACCATGCCGCCAGGCTGAATGTCGTCGGCATCCACGTCGTAATAGGTCTTGCCGTTATACTCCCGGCTCTTGAGCTCCCGGGCAAAGACAGTGACGGCATCGCCCTTCAGCAGCAGCCCGTCCCACTTGTCCAGCCCGTGCCAGACGTTGACCTGAACATACAGGCCCTCCCAGTTGCCGGTGCCGGTCTTGACGCTGTGTGCCTTCACGTCAAACTTGAGTACCTGCTTCTGGCCCACGTCCTTGAGCACAGGGTCTTTGGCGAGAGTTCCGTGGAGAAGTACGCCGGTCTTGTGGGTCAGAATCACGATTCATCACCCCCGGCAAAGGGGTCGTCTGCGCTGTCAGCGTCCTCCACGGTCAGAGCATCGGCCTGTTCAACAGCTTCCTTGATGCGGGTCCAGCGTGGAGCCGGAACCTGTCCGGCCTCGTCCAGCTCCACGGCGGTGGACTCAGCATCCACATGGACCTCGCTCTCGTCATAGAGAGAGCCGAAGGTGGAGGGGAATGCTTCCCGCAAGGCATGGACAAGGGCAACCTTGCGGATCATGGTAGCTTTTTTGCCCTTCCACAGAGATTTGCCGGTGTCGTATTCGGTCAGCTTCACTTCCTCGTAACTGGGGCGGGTGCGGTCCTTGCGATAGACTTTGGCCCAGCCGCCCAGAAGTTCCTCGTCCTCGTAGACGATGGAACCCTCCCGCTTCTGGTACTCCCCGGCCACCTTATCGAAGATGATGACCCCGGCCTCGAAGCCGTCATAGCTGGGGTGGCGCTCTGCCATTTGCAGGTAGCAGTTCTTGCCCAGAACGATGGTGCTGGGGGTGTCCTCGCTGTTGTTATCGTAGTGGATGAGGTAGGCTTCCTTGGTAAAGGGATTCAGGCGGTACTGCTTGCAGGTCTCGAGGAAAATCTTGCATTCGGCATCGGTGGCTTTCTGACAGATGAAATTGCGGACATCCGAGAAGCTGACGGTCATGTGCTGGCCGTCGGCAGAAGTGATCTCCACGGGTTTGGCCGGGCTGGCAGCCTGCAGAGCGCCGCTCTGGGCGGCACGCTGCTGCATTGCAGTCATCCGGGCGGCGGTGCTGGTGGCCGGGGCAGCGGAAGAAGAAACAGATGCGGACATGGTGGGCGCAGGTGCGCCGGGACGAGAAAAAGCCATAAGTAAAATCCTCCAATTATTTTACAGAACCATATGCAAAGCCGCGCTTTTTAGCTTCGGCTTTGAACCATTCGATGTCTTCCGGGGTGAAATCTACCCAGAAGCGGTAGCGTTTGCGGGCAGGTGCAAGGCCTGTGCCAGGCAGGGCGAACTGCTGCAATACCTCGCAGTCCAGCCGCCCGGAAGCTGTCACAAAGGCGTTGCTCCGGGCCTCCTGTGCGGCATCTTCTTTCAGCTGACGCTCTTCCTCGGTGGGCGGGATGATGACCGGCGCAGCGGCTCTGGCACGTTCTGCGGCCTGTCGCTGGGCCTCTGCCTCAGCCTGAGCCGCACGGGCGTGCTCCCGGCGGCTGTGCTCATGCAGTGCATCATTGACGCTCAGGGCCCGCAGGTATTCGGTAATGCAGGGCTCAGCGTCTTCACCGCAGGTCTCCCGGATGAGGCGCAGTTCCTCCCGCCGGGTCTCCACAGCCTTGCGCAGTTCCTTTTCGGCCTGGGAGAGGTCAAAGGTTTTGTTGAGCCACTGGGGCACAAGCAGACGGTCAAAAGAAATCAGAGGTTCCAGTTCCCCGATGCAGTCCCGGTAGACAAGCCGCAGGGTGGATGCCTTTTCTTCCCGCTGGGCCTGTTCTACTGCTTTTACCTGCTGATCAATAGCACCGGAGATCTTCTTGCACTGGGCCTGCATCTCTCGGATACTCTTCTGAAAATCCTCCAGCGGGTCAGTGTAAAGCCGCTTGGCGGCGGTCAGAGCAGCAGCCAGCTGCTTGTCCCACTTGTTGACGGCAGCACGGTCGGCTTTGGCATCCTTGATGGATTCAGGCGTGTACACACGGCCTGTATAGGAGGCCAGAAGTTCGTCAAGGTTCTTCTGCACCTCATCCTTGTTCCAGTTCATAGCCGGGATCACCGGGCGCTCTACCCGGACGGTCAATTCATTCGTCATTGGTCAGTTCCTCCTCTTCTGGCTCCCGGTCGGGGGCAAAGTAGTAGTCATCGGGCGGCTCCATGGGCGGGCCGTAACGGTCAAGATCCAGACAGTACATCTCATTCATCCCGGTCACCTCCGTCATAATCAGGCGGCTGGCGGCAGAGCAGGGAGGCTTCCTCCATGATGCTGTTCAGGGTACCGCAGATGGTCTGAAAGGTGCTTTCCAGATCTTCGCCCATCAGCCGGGAATAGCTGGCCTTGCTGTTATCCCACGCCGCCCGCATCAGGCTGGCGCAGTAGTTGGCCTGCTCAAAATCTGCTTGGGCATCATCGTTGATGCGGGAGCGGAGTGCCGCAACCTGTTTCTTCAGGTTGGCGTTGTCCTTGGCCAGTTCGGCGTTCCGGGCATCTGCAAGGCCCCAGGCTTTTTCTGCGGCCCGGCGGTCGATCTCTTCCTCATCGATGACCGCCGTGATGGGCTGTTTTTTCAAAGCGTCTTCGGCATTTTTTGCTCTCTCTTCGGCCCTGTCGCGCTCGGCTTCGGCCTTCTGGCGCTGGAGGTTGGCCGCAATGCGGCTTTCGTCTGCGTCGTGGTAGCTCTGCTGGAGCTTGGCGTTCTGCTCGGTCAGGCCGTTCAGGTCTACAAGGGCGGCATCCAAGTCGTTTTTGGCAGTCTGGGCTTCATCCTGCGCCTTGCTTACCATGTTCCACGCCTCTTCCTCCCGGGCTTCGGCAGCAGCGGCACGGTCCTTCTCGGCCTTGATCTGGGCAAGGGCTTCCTGATACTGCTTGTTGGTTGTGATGTCACCACTCTTAACCTGCTCCACCAGCTCTGCAGGGGCACTGGGCTTTGCCACGGCGTACAGCAGGGTGGGCGGCAGGGCTTCCAGAATGGCCCGCTGGCGGGGGCTGCTGCCGTCCATCAGGGCAGAGACCTGCAGCAGGTTGTAGGCGGTTGACTTGGTGATGCCGATAGAGCAGCACCATGCCCGAAAAGAATCATCCCCGCGATTGCCATGCTTTGAGTTGTCCAACAATTGGACAACTCCGCACAGCGCATCATGGGCGGCGGCAATGGCATTGCCCATGTGCACAAGGCCACGCTCGGCCATCTGCTTGCCGTGGTGGTACTCGTCCTCAGCGAAGTGCAGGTCCTCCACGGTCTGGTCGGTCAGGCCGGAATAATCAAACGCCGGGCGCATCGCATCCGGCACGGTGGTTAGGGGCTTGTCCTGCATGGCACCAGCTGTTGATACAGAAGAACCGCCCGCCGATGCGGCAGGGGCCGACTCGCAGTTCTGCAGGGATGTCGCGGGGGTCGATGCGCTTGCATCCACCCCGCTCTCCGAGATGGTCGGCATTGCCGCTGTGGCAGTCGGGACAGCATTCTCTGCCGTAGTCACAGCAGCATCCGCATTCTGGGCAGGTGCACATGAGAGAATCTCCTTTGCTTTTTTGATGTCGGCAAGAATCTTTTCCATTTCCTGCTGCGGTGTCATGTCCTTGCGACTGCCATTCGGAGTGAAAAACTGACCAAACAGCTCTCTTTTTGCGGCAACACCTTTCAGATTCTGAGTGCATGTGATTGTCAGGCAATAGCGCCCGTCAGACCCATAGTCCGATGCACGAATATCTTTGGAAAATGAGCCGAAAATCTCTCTGTCTGGATAAGTGTCTTTGATCCATGCGGAGACCTGAGACAGAAAGTCGAAGTCCAGACTATGCACTCGACAGGTGCATTTATCCTTGATAGAGCCAGCAAACTCTGACGCATAAGTGAGGGTCTTGCTCATCCGGCACTCGTAGCCCCGAGTCTCCCGGCTGACAGTTCTAGCACTTTCATCCCATTGAAAGTCTCCGTATGGCATGGCATAGGGGCATCCCCAGCACTCATGGCCGGGTGCGTAACCAGATAGGCGGTTTCCAGTGGTACTGGCATCGGTGGATTTCTTCACTCGCCGTCCGCATTTGCAGATATAGGTGGTCAAACTCTCACCTCCGTGCCCTTCAGGCGGTCCAGCATCTCGGTCTGTACATCCTTGTTCATGGGCTGGATGTTGTTGCCCTTCCAGCCGTAGCAGAGGATGGGCCCGTAAAGCTGGCGGCCTCGGTACTTCCGGTTGAGCAGGCTGGCAGGCTGGATGGGGCCATCGTACCGGCCCACGAACAGCACCGCCGGGGTGCGGGGCATCACGATCATCTCGCAGGGCGTACCCAGCCGGTTCTCAATGGCCCACAGGCTGTCGGGCAGGGACGCGATCACCGGAGCCTTGCCCGGTTCGGCTAAAATACCTTTCATTTGTAAACTCCTTTCTGATGTGATATCATCAAAGGTGATGGGGCTTGTGAATTCCATCACCCTTTGGGCTCGTCCGTGTTACCAGCACGGGCGGGCCTTCTTTGCGCTCATGCCAGCACAAAGCTTTTGAGGTACGGCAAAAGTTTCGCATCGATCTTGGGAATGTTTTGCTTCACAACAAAATAATAAAGCTCATTGCTGACTTTCTTTGAACCTTCGGCGCGCTGTGACAGCACCATACTGTTGACCTGATTGCGGGACAGGCCCATGCCCATCAGGAGTTTTTTCATGCGCTTCGTGGTCATGCTCCCCTTCGGTTCTGCCGGTACTCCGGCTCTTCAGTGCGGGCGTGATGACGCTGGATGCGGCCATAGCGGCGG
>OGJJ01001689.1_pt1 | contig 15989 bp, 14 predicted proteins | sample 1572081 | NCBI WGS metagenome assembly OGJJ01 (sample SAMEA2582122, study PRJEB24529) | metagenome | biome: Human gut stool | place: China | collected 2011
GTTCGGACTTTTTTTGTACCCCTCGTTTGTTTGTAATTTAATTTTACAGGATACCAAGAGATAAAGAAACACAAATAAACTTTGAAGGTCACTCCATAAAATGCTATAATAGTCGTAGTTATGTAACACAAAAATACGAGTTGGAGAACACACAATGGAAAAAGTCACAATCAAAGATATTGCCAGAGAGGCAGGCGTCTCAATTTCAACGGTATCCAACGCGTTAAACGGCGTGGATGTACTGAAGCCGGAAACCAAAGAGCACATTCTGGAAGTTGCCAATCGGCTTCAATACATTCCAAACCTGAATGGGAGAAATCTGAAATCGAAATCCACGCATACCATAGGTTTCTTTGTCACATCTCTGCAGGGACCTTATTTTGCAACATTGGCAGACAAGCTTTTCTGGGCATGCAAACGCAACGGTTATGAGATGAATATTTTCATGACTTATGGAGGAAAATCAGCCATTAACAACATTCTGGGTAAAGTTGTGGATGGCTGTGTGATTTTCTCAGAAGATGTGGATGACAAAGATGTGGAACAGATTCTGCGGCTTAAAGTTCCCACCGTTTTTCTGGACAGGGAAATGGTGAGTGAAAGAGTCTCCAGCGTACTTTTTGACTCCTACAAAGATGGGGAAATCGCAGCGGAATATCTCATCAACCGTGGAGTTACGAAAGTAGGCTATATTCAAGGACTTTTATATCACCATGACGCCAAGGATCGATGGAGAGGCTTTAGCGATTGCTTTGCCCGACACGGATTGGAAATTGATCCGGCCTATGTTTATGAAGGTAAATTCCAACGGGAAACTTCACGTAAAAATACCAAACAGTTTCTGGAGGAGGGACTTCCCTTGCCCCAGGCTTTTTTTGCAGCCAATGACTTAAGTGCTATTGGCTGTATGGATGCGTTGTTAGAAGCCGGGTATAAAGTGCCTGATGATACGATGGTGCTTGGAGTGGATGATATCGAACTGGCAAGCTGGTATCGCCCTACACTTTCCACGGTAAAAACCGAATACGAGAAAACAGGCGATGTTGCCATTGATAAACTGGTAAAGATGATTAACCAAGAAGAGGAGGGAGAACTTTTCAGATTTCATGGACATCTGATCGAAAGAGAGTCAACGGCAGCAAAATAAACGCCTAAATCAACATACATCAAGGAGGAGACATCAATGTTAACACAATTTAGTCAGTATTTTGCAGGATTTACCACAGGAGCTATTGCTCTGCGATTGATTTTTGCAACCGTTCTGGGAGGAATCATCGGTCTGGAGCGGGCTACAAAGCATCACCCGGCAGGAATGAGAACCTTTGCTCTGGTATGTCTGGGAGCAGCAGCGTCTACAGTGGCAAATATTTATTTGGGGACTTTGAGTCCGGACAGAGTGGATTTAAGCCGAATTCCATCTGGCGTAGTAGGAGGAGTTGGATTCCTGGGAGTGGGAACCATTATGATTACAGGTAAAAACCAGGTGCGTGGTCTGACCACGGCAGCAGGACTGTGGGCATCGGCAACACTGGGGATTATTTTGGGTTCCGGTATGTTGGAAATCGGACTTGTCACCTTTGCTCTGATTCTGATTACTGTATTTGGCGCGGCAGAGTTAAGCCGCGTACAGGAACAGCATAATCGTTATATTGGACTTTATATGGAAATCGAAAAATCCAGAACACGGGACATTTATGACCATATTAATGAGTGCGGATATGAAATATCCTCTATTGAAAAGAAGCGGGATAAGACATTGAAAGGATCGGACATCGTTCTGATTCTTATGTTGGATCTGAAAAAGAGAAGAGAGCACGCAGAGATTTTATCGGAATTTAGCCAGATTGAGGGCGTACACTATTTGGAAGAAGTATAGTGTAAGGAAAACTGTCACATCTATCTAGGTGTGGCGGTTTTTGTTTGAGGAAAGCCGGCTATGCCCATTCCATGAAGAGGCCTCAGCCATTTTATCTATTTAAAGAATGGACATAGGACTGTTGCTTTACCGGAAAATAGGGTATGATAGTCATAGGATCATGGTGCATTCAAAAGTGGCAGTGCCAAATCTGAACAGAATGGTATCTGCCGCTTTTTTCTTTCAGGAGAATAGGAAAGAGAAGAGGAGGATTAGTATGTATGATGTAGTGATTATCGGTGCCGGGGTTACCGGCAGCGCCATTGCCAGGGAATTATCCCGGTACGAATTGAAGGTGGCGGTGCTGGAACAGGCTTCCGATGTGTGTGAGGGAACCTCCAAGGCCAACAGCGGTATTGCACACGCAGGCTTTGATGCGAAACCCGGCACACTGAAGGCAAAACTGAATATGGAAGGCAGTCGTATCATGCCGGAACTCTCCAAGGAGTTGGATTTCCCCTACAAACAAAACGGCTCATTGGTTCTGTGCTTTGATGAAGCGGATCGCCCCAAACTTCAGAAGCTGTACGAGCAGGGTGTGGTCAATGGAGTGAAAGACATACAAATCATTGAAAAGGACAAATTGAAGGAGCTGGAGCCCAATATTTCAGATAATGCCGTGGCAGCACTTTATGCGCCGACCGGCGGTATTGTCTGTCCCTTCAACCTTACCATTGCCCTGGCTGAAAATGCAGCTGCAAATGGCGTGGAATTTCACTTTAATACAGAAGTAACAGCACTGCAGAAGGAAGAAAACGGCTATGGAATTACGACCGGTCAGGGCGATTTTCACACCAGATTGGTCATCAATGCGGCCGGTGTCCATGCCGATACCTTCCATAATATGGTCTGCGCAGACAAAATTCATATCATTCCCCGAAAAGGTGAATATTGTCTGATGGACAAAAAAGTGGGGGATTTCGTACACGCTACGATTTTTCAGCTTCCCACTGCTTATGGAAAAGGCGTCCTGGTCACTCCCACCGTACATGGAAATCTGTTAGTGGGACCTACCGCAGTGGATGTGGAGGATGAGGAAGCAGTGAATACAACCAGAGAGGGTCTGGAGGATGTCATGAGAAGAGCGGCCCTCAGTGTGAACAGCCTTCCCAATCGCCAGACCATCACCTCTTTTGCAGGAATGCGTGCCCATGAGGAGAAGGGGGATTTTGTCATCGGTGAAGCAGCAGGTGCACCCGGCTTTATTGATGCGGCAGGTATTGAGTCTCCGGGACTGACCTGTGCACCCGCTCTTGGAAAATATGTGGCAGCTATTGTGACAGAAAAACTGCAGCCCAAAGAAAAAGAAAACTTTATTCCCACCCGGAAGGGAATTCCCAATATGGCACTGGCAGATGCAGCAAAGCGCGCAGAACTCATTAAAGAAAATCCCCTTTATGCCAATGTGGTATGCCGTTGCGAACTGGTTACCGAGGGAGAAATCGTAGATGCGATTCACAGACCTCTGGGTGCTACTACGCTGGACGGCATCAAGCGACGCACCAGAGCGGGAATGGGACGCTGCCAGGCAGGCTTCTGTTCACCCAAAACCGTGGAAATTCTGGCACGGGAGTTGGGCGAAGATGTGTCACAGATAACAAAAAATGATAAAGGTTCTGAATTTCTCACAGGCTATGATAAGGATACGGTGTAAGATGATGAAAAAAGACTTAGTGATTATCGGTGGAGGCCCTGCAGGACTGGCCGCCGCCATTGCGGCAAAACGTGCAGGAGTCAATGATCTGCTGATCGTAGAGAGAGATGCCAGACTTGGGGGCATCCTCAACCAATGTATTCATAATGGATTCGGTCTTCATACCTTTAAGGAGGAACTGACCGGCCCGGAATATGCAGAGCGCTATATTCAGCAGGCGCTGGAATTGGAGATTCCCTATGTGCTGAATACCATGGTCGTGGATTTGAGCGCACAGGGCGAGATCAAATATGTGACAGTAATGAACCGGGAGGATGGACTCTATACCATTGAAACCAAGGCGGTAGTGCTGGCAATGGGCTGCAGAGAGCGTTCCCGTGGAGCATTGAACATTCCCGGTTATCGTCCCGCAGGAATTTATTCCGCAGGAACGGCACAACGTTATGTAAATATGGAAGGCCGTATGCCTGGCAAAGAAGTCGTTATTTTAGGCTCCGGAGATATCGGGCTGATTATGGCACGGCGTATGACTCTGGAGGGAGCCAAAGTCAAGGTGGTGGCAGAACTGATGCCCTACTCCGGCGGTTTGAAGAGAAATATTGTACAATGTCTGGATGATTTCGGCATTCCTCTGAAGCTGAGCCATACCGTAGTAGATATCAAAGGGAAGAAACGTGTGGAAAGTGTTACCATTGCCCAGGTGGATGAGCATTCCAAACCCATCCCCGGGACAGAAGAGGAAATCCCCTGTGATACCCTGCTCCTTTCCTGCGGACTGATTCCGGAAAATGAGCTTTCCAACAATCTGGGAGTATCCATGAATCCGGTAACCAACGGTCCTCTTGTCAATGAGAGTCTGGAAACCGATGTCCCTGGTGTTTTTGCCTGCGGAAATGTACTCCATGTGCATGACCTGGTGGACTATGTATCCGAGGAGGCTACCCTTGCGGGAAAACATGCCGCCCACTATTTACAGGCAGGCGAGGATGCGGATGATAAGGAAGCCGTGCAGATCAAAGCCATCAACGGAGTGCGCTACACTGTTCCCTCCTGTATCCGCGTGGATCACATGGAGCCTTTACAAATTGTACGTTTCCGTGTAGGGAATGTATACAAAAATGCGCAGATTGTGGTATCATGTAACGAGAAACAACTGATGGCACTGAAGAAGAAGGTTCTTGCCCCCGGAGAAATGGAACAGGTGATTCTCAAAAAAGCAGACCTGGAGCAGATTCCGGATCTGTCGGAAATCACCATTGAGATTCGTACACAGGAAGGGGAGGCATGACAGTGATGGAAAAAAGAGAATTTGTCTGTATTGGATGCCCGTTGGGGTGTAATGTAACCGTAGAACTGGATGGAACGGAGATTAAAAACATTACAGGAAATACCTGTCCCAGAGGAGCAGACTATGTTACCAAAGAACTGACCGATCCCAGAAGAATTGTGACCAGTCTGGTACGGGTAACGGATGGAGAGCTTCCGGTGGTATCGGTAAAAACCGCATCGGATATTCCCAAAGACAAAATCCGGGATTGCATCCGGGCATTAAAAGATGTAGAGCTGCCCGCTCCGGTTCAGGTGGGAGATGTAGTATTGGAAAATGTATGCGGAACCGGAATTAATGTGGTGGCAACCAAAACGATAGAAAGGGTATAGCCTATGGAAACCTATATCATGGCGTTAGATCAGGGTACGACAAGTTCCCGCTGTATTCTGTTTGATAAAAATGGTAAGATCTGCAGTATTGCGCAGAAGGAATTTGACCAGATCTATCCGCAGCCCGGCTGGGTGGAGCATAATCCTATGGAAATCTGGTCCTCTCAGCTTGCAGTGGCAATGGAAGCCATGGCGGTTTCCGGGGCCAAACCTCAGGACATTGCGGCAATCGGTATCACTAATCAGCGGGAAACCACCATTGTATGGGATCGCGTTACCGGAGAACCGGTTTATAATGCCATTGTATGGCAGTGCCGTCGTACTGCGGACATGGTAGAAAAGCTCAAGGAGGATGGCTTTGATCAGATCATCCGGAAGAAAACAGGACTGATCCCGGATGCCTATTTTTCTGCGACGAAGATTGCCTGGATTCTGGATCATGTGGAAGGAGCCAGGGAAAAGGCGGAGAAGGGAGAACTCCTTTTTGGAACCGTGGACACCTGGCTCATCTGGAAGCTGACCGGGGGTGCAGTTCACGTGACCGATTACACCAATGCCTCCCGTACTATGTTATTTGACATTTATAATAGGAAATGGGATGAAGAAATCCTGGAACGCCTGAACATTCCCGCCTGCATGCTGCCGGAGGTGAAGCCCTCCAGCTGCGTGTACGGGTACACAGATTTTTCCGTACTGGGAGGAAGGATTCCCATTGCTGGTGCGGCAGGAGACCAGCAGGCAGCCCTGTTCGGTCAATGCTGCTTTGATCCCGGGGAAGTGAAGAATACATATGGCACAGGATGCTTTTTACTGATGAATACCGGTGATAAACCGATCCAGTCCCGTCATGGACTGTTGACTACGCTGGCAGCCAGCACCGGAGATCAGGTGCGGTATGCGTTAGAGGGAAGCGTGTTTGTGGCAGGTGCTTCCATCCAGTGGCTGCGGGATGGCATGCGCATGGTAAAAACCGCTGCCCAGTCTGAGGAATACGCAGATGAGGTTTGGGATACCAACGGCGTTTATATCGTTCCTGCCTTTGCAGGAATGGGAGCACCCTACTGGAACCCTTATGCCCGGGGAACGGTCGTGGGCATTACCAGAGGCTGTAAAAAGGAACATTTTATCCGTGCCACCTTGGAGTCCATTGCCTACCAGACCTACGATGTGCTGAAAGCCATGGAAGAGGATACCGGCATGGAAGTGCGGGAACTGAAAGTGGATGGCGGAGCCAGCGCCAACAATTTTCTGATGAAATTCCAGGCAGGCATTTTAGGAGCCACGACAAGACGACCGAAATGCATTGAGACCACAGCTTTGGGAGCAGCATATCTGGCAGGACTCGCGGTAGGCTTCTGGCAGGACGAAAAGGAAATTCGCACCAACTGGCAGCTGGGACGTACCTTTGAGCCGGATATGGAGGAAGAAACCAGAAAAGGACTCTTGAAAGGCTGGAAACGTGCGGTAAGATGTGCCCTTGCTTATGCTGAGGACGAAGCGGAATAGAGAAAGAAGAGAAGAGGAAAAGGAAATATGGTAGTACAGAAATACAAAGAAATGCTGAAGGCGAAATCCGTGATTCGTCAGTTGTCCGAGGCGGCAACTGCCAGAGGCAAAGAAATCGGTTATGAGAATGTATTTGATTTCAGTTTGGGAAATCCCTCTGTGCCGGTTCCCCAGAAGGTGACGGACACCATGATTCAGATGCTGCAGGAGAAAAATCCCATGGAAATTCATGGCTACAGCCAGAGCTTCGGTATTCCCGAGGTCAGAGAAAAAGTGGCAGCATCCCTGAATAAACGCTTCGGCATGCATTACACAGGAAACCATATTTTCATGACCAGTGGAGCGGCGGGAGCCATTGCCCATGCAGTGCGCTGCGTGGCAGAGCCGGGGGATGAGGTGCTGACCTTTGCACCCTTCTTTCCGGAATACCATCCTTATATTGATTTGACAGGGGCAGTGTTAAAGGTGGTTCCTGCCGATACCACATCCTTCCAGATTAACTTTGATGCGTTTGAGCAGATGCTGACGGATAAAGTGAAGGCAGTACTGATCAATACCCCCAACAATCCCAGTGGTATTGTGTATTCCACAGAGACGATTCAGAAGCTGGCTGATCTGCTGACAGAGAAATCGAAAACCTATGGGCATACCATTTTCCTGATTTCGGATGAGCCCTATCGGGAAATTGTATTTGATGGCGTGGATTCTCCTTATCCTGCCAGCTTTTATCCCAATACCCTGACCTGCTACTCCTTCTCCAAATCCCTGTCTCTTCCCGGCGAACGTATCGGTTATGTGGCAGTGAACCCCGCGTGTGAGGATGCAGAGTATATCGTACCTATGTGCAGCCAGATTTCCAGAGGAACCGGACACAACTGTCCTGCCTCCCTGATTCAGCTTGCCGTAGCAGAAAACCTGGATCTGACCTCCGATCTCAGCGTTTATGAAACCAACATGAATATTTTATATAAAGAACTGACCGCTTTGGGCTTTGAGGTTATCAAACCCGGTGGAACCTTCTATATTTTCCCCAAGGCTTTGGAAGAGGATGCGGTAGCATTCTGCACGAAAGCCCTGAAATACGACCTTGTGCTGGTACCCAGCGATTCCTTTGGTGTACCAGGATATTTCCGTATGGCATATTGCATTGACACAGAGAAGGTGGAGCGTTCCCTGCAGGCACTGCGAAAATTTGTAGAAACCGAATATCCGTCACGGGGCAGACAACAGTAAGATGCGAATATTCCCATCGAGAATCTGCATAGAAATAAAATAATAGAATAGAGAGAAACGAAAATATGTTAGAAATTTTAAAAGCGGTTTTATTCGGAATTGTGGAAGGTATTACAGAATGGCTGCCCATCAGTAGTACCGGTCATATGATCTTACTGAATGAGTTTGTCACCATGAATGTGTCTCAGGAATTCTGGGATATGTTTCTGGTAGTGATCCAGCTGGGAGCAATTCTGGCAGTCGTTCTTCTTTATTGGAACAAAATCTGGCCTTTCCGAAAGAAAAAGCCGGGAAAATCCATGGTCAAGAAGAGCATTATCACCTTATGGATAAAAATTATCGTGGCCTGCATCCCCGCTGCTATTGTGGGTGTACTGTTCGATGATGTGCTGGATGCCTTGTTTTACAATTACACCTGCGTGTCTATTGCATTGATTGTCTTTGGTATCGCCTTTATCTTTATCGAAAACTGGAATAAAGGAAAAACCCCGAAAATCACTAGCCTGAAGGAACTTGACTATAGAACGGTAATGCTCATTGGTGTTTTCCAGCTCATTGCGGCAATTTTTCCCGGAACCTCCCGTTCCGGCGCTACCATTGTGGGAGCCTTGCTGTTAGGAGTATCCCGTACCGTGGCAGCAGAATTTACTTTCTTCCTGGCAATTCCGGTTATGTTTGGGGCGAGCCTGCTAAAGATTGTCAAATTTGCTGTGTCCGGTATCGCTATCTCCGGCATGGAAGTGATCATTCTGCTGGTGGGTATGCTGGTGGCATTTCTGGTGTCGGTCTTTGTGATCCGTTTCCTGATGGGTTACATCAAGAAACACGACTTCAAGGTTTTTGGCTGGTATCGAATCGTACTGGGTATCTTAGTTCTCGTTTATTTTTTTACAAGAGAGATATAACATAAAAAGAGCTGCGAAAAACGCAGCTCTTTCAATTCCTATGTATTTGTCATTAAATTCATTAAATAAAGAAATTTCCGGTTACTTCACCGTTGATTACATAGTAGCACTGGCTCTCTTCCGGCTTTACGTATAACTCAACAGATTTGAAATCGCCAACCTTCTTTTTCAGATCGTATTTCCACACATCTTTTGCAATCTTTACCAATTCGTCGGTGTTGTAGCTCTTTCCGCCGAACTGTACATTGATGGAAGCCTTTACTTCCTTCTTTGCGGTAGCTTTCTTGGCAGCGGTGGTAGCCTTCTTGGTTACTTTCTTTACTTCCTTCTCTGCTTTTGCAACGACGGGCTTTACTTCCTTTGCAGCGTCTTTGACAGCTTTCTTTGCTTCCTTAACAGAAGGATTCTCGTTGACGGCCTTCACAGCCTTGCTTACGCTTTCCTCTGCAGCCTTTGCAATCGGTGCAGCTTTTTTAGTCACATCCGCTACTGCCTTTTTTGCTTGTGCCTGTACAGCTTTTTTCTTTTCTTCCATAATAAATAATCCTCATTTCTGGAGCGTACTCCACAAGGCTGTTTTGTGACGCTCCTCCACAAATGCCCTGGTTCTTCCCTAAATCCATTACTGAATTTGTCTGTAGTGTAGTTCATATTAAGGAAAAAGTCAAATTGTTAACAGATTTTTTATAATTATTTTGCTTTTCAGGTGTTGACATTAGATAAGGAAGGTGGTAGTTTAAGTACATAAAGATATTAGCACTCTATCAAGTTGAGTGCTAACAATCTTAAAACAACGGTGACGGAACAGAAGTTAGGAGGGATTCTGGATGCAGTTGGATGAAAGAAAAATGAAAATATTGCAGGCCATTATCCGAAACTATCTGGAAACCGGTGAGCCGGTGGGAAGCCGGACCATTTCAAAATACACGGATTTGAATTTAAGTTCCGCAACGATACGAAATGAGATGGCAGATCTGGAGGAACTGGGATATATTTTACAGCCCCATACCTCATCCGGACGTATTCCTTCCGATAAGGGCTACCGCTTATATGTGGATACCATGATGGCAGACAAAGAGCGGGAGACGGAAGAACTGAAAGGAATGCTTCTGGAAAAAGAAGAGAAAATGGAAAACCTGCTGAAGCAGGCGGCGAAGCTGCTGGCCAACAGCACCAACTACGCAACCATGATCTCAGCACCTTCCCAGCACCACAACAAGGTCAAGTTCATACAGCTCTCCAGAGTGGATGAACATCAATTGCTTGCCGTGGTGGTAGCGGAAAGCAATCTCATCAAGAATACGATCCTTCAGGTAGAGGAAAACCTGGATGATGAGACCTTGTTTAAGCTGAATATGTTATTGAATACCCACTTAAACGGGCTGTCCGTTGATGAAATCAATTTAGGCATGATTGCAGCCATGAAACAGCAGGCAGGGATTCACAGCGACATCGTCAGCAATGTGATTGATGCCGTAGCGGATACCATTAAAGAGGAAGAGGACTTAGAGGTCTACACCAGCGGTGCCAATAACATTTTCAAATATCCGGAACTGGCAGATCAGGAAAAGGCCAGCGAACTCATCAATACCTTTGAAGAGAAGCAGGCACTTACCGAACTGGTACAGCAGAACCTGATGGATGAGTCCAATGAGACGGGAATTCAGGTATACATCGGTAATGAGACGCCCATCCAGTCCATGAAGGACTGCAGTGTCATCACTGCTACCTATGAACTGGGAGAAGGGATGAAAGGAACCATTGGTATCATTGGTCCGAAACGAATGGATTACGATAAAGCGGTCGGAGCACTGAAGACATTAAAGAATCAGTTGGATGACCTGTACAAAAAATAAACCCCTGAGTGGTAACGGAGGTCTGGAATGTCAGAAAAAGAAAACAAAGAAGAAAAAGAAGAAGTATTAGAGGAAATCCTGGAAGATCTGGAAGCTGACGCATCCGCAGAAAAATCTGAGGAGCCAAAGGAAGAACAGCCGGAGGAAAAAGCGGAAGCACATGAAGAGAAGGGTCATAAAAAGAAAAAGGATAAAGCGGATAAGAAAACAGAGGAACTGAAAGAGAAAGTCGATCAGCTTCAGGACAAATGCATGAGACAGATGGCAGAGTTCGAAAATTTCCGCAAACGTAGTGAAAAAGAAAAGTCTGCAATGTTTGAGACCGGAGCCAAGAGTGTCATTGAAAAGATTCTCCCGGTGGTCGATAACTTTGAAAGAGGGCTGGCAACCATACCGGAGGAAGAGAAAGGTTCTCCTTTCGCGGACGGCATGAATATGATTTACCGCCAGCTTATGACCGAACTGGAAAACATGGGTGTGAAGCCCATCGAGGCCGTTGGTCAGGAATTTAATCCGGATTTACACAATGCAGTGATGCAGGTGGAATCCCAGGAGTTTGAGTCCGGTGTTATTGCACAGGAACTCCAAAAAGGTTATACCTACCACGACAGTGTTGTAAGACACAGCATGGTAGCCGTTGCACAGTAAAAAATCACATTGAATATATGGGAGGAAAAAGACATGAGTAAAATTATTGGTATTGACTTAGGTACAACCAACAGCTGTGTAGCTGTTATGGAAGGTGGTAAACCCACCGTTATCGCAAACCAGGAAGGCGCACGGACCACACCGTCTGTTGTAGCATTCACCAAGAATGGTGAAAGACTTGTAGGTGAGCCTGCAAAACGTCAGGCAGTAACCAACGCCGACAACACCATTGCTTCCATCAAGAGGGATATGGGTACTGACCATGGCCGTACCATTGATGGTAAGAAGTATTCTCCTCAGCAGATTTCCGCAATGATTCTGCAGAAACTGAAAGCAGATGCTGAGAACTACTTAGGGGAGCCTGTAACCGAAGCTGTCATCACCGTTCCTGCATACTTCAACGACGCACAACGTCAGGCAACCAAGGATGCCGGTAAGATTGCAGGTCTGGATGTAAAACGTATCATTAACGAGCCTACCGCAGCAGCACTGGCATACGGCTTGGATAATGAAAAAGAGCAGAAAATCATGGTATACGATTTAGGCGGTGGTACCTTTGATGTATCTATCATTGAAATCGGTGATGGTGTCATCGAAGTTCTTTCTACCAACGGTGATACCCACTTAGGTGGTGATGACTTCGACCAGAAGATTATCGACTGGATGTTAGCAGAGTTCAAGAACCAGGAAGGTATTGATCTTTCCGGCGATAAGATGGCAATGCAGAGATTGAAAGAGGCTGCAGAGAAGGCAAAGAAAGAGCTCTCCTCCGCTACCACAACCAATATCAACCTGCCTTTCATTACTGCTACTGCAGAAGGACCGAAACACTTTGATATGAACCTGACCCGTGCGAAATTCGAGGAACTGGTACATGACCTCATTGAGCGTACCGCAATCCCCGTACAGAACGCAATGAAGGATGCAGGCTTAAACTACAACGATGTTTCCAAGGTACTGCTGGTCGGCGGTTCTACCCGTGTGCCTGCTGTACAGGAGAAGGTAAAACAGTTAACCGGTAAAGAGCCTAATAAGTCCTTGAACCCGGATGAGTGTGTAGCACTGGGTGCTTCCATTCAGGGTGGTAAACTGGCAGGCGATGCCGGTGCAGGTGATATCCTCTTACTGGATGTAACTCCTCTGTCTCTGTCCATCGAGACCATGGGAGGTGTTGCAACCCGTTTGATCGAAAGAAATACCACGATTCCTACCAAGAAGAGTCAGGTATTCTCTACTGCAGCCGATAACCAGACTGCTGTAGATATCAATGTATTACAGGGTGAGAGACAGTTCGCGAAGGATAACAAGTCCCTTGGACAGTTCCGTCTGGATGGTATCCCGCCTGCAATGAGAGGGGTACCTCAGATCGAGGTTACCTTCGATATTGATGCAAACGGTATCGTAAATGTATCCGCAAAGGATCTGGGTACCGGTAAGGAACAGCACATCACCATCACTGCCGGTTCCAATATGTCTGATGCTGAGATTGATAAGGCGGTAAAAGAGGCTGCTGAGTACGAGGCACAGGATAAGAAACGTAAGGAAGCAATTGATACCAGAAACGAGGCTGATTCCTTCGTATTCCAGACCGAGAAGGCTCTGGGCGAGGTCGGTGACAAGATCGATGCATCTGCAAAAGCAGGTGTTGAGGCAGATCTGACTGCTGTCAAAGACATTCTGGAGAAGACCAAGGATCGTGAGATGACCGATTCTGAGTTAGACGAGTTGAAAGCAGCTAAGGAAAAACTGATGAATGATTCCCAGGCACTGTTCACCAAGATGTATGAGAACATGCAGCAGGCTCAGGGCGCAGCTGGCCCTCAGGCTGGTGATATGGGTGGTGCACAGCAGGCTGACAGCTCCGCACCCAATGATGACATCATTGACGGAGACTTCAGAGAGGTATAATATATTAAAGATACTTTACAGTCAGACAGCGGTCAAAAGCCTGCTGTCTGACTGCGTAATACTATGATTTAGAGTGAGAGAACTATGGCAGAGCAAAAACGTGATTATTATGAAGTCCTGGGTGTGGATAAAAACGCCGATGATGCGACTTTAAAAAAAGCATACCGTGTACTGGCTAAGAAGTATCATCCGGATATGAATCCCGGTGATGCGGAAGCGGAGAAGAAGTTTAAAGAGGCTTCCGAAGCGTATGCCGTATTGAGCGATCCTGAGAAACGTCGTAAGTATGATCAGTTTGGTCATGCAGCCTTTGACAATGGTGGAGGCGGCGGTGGTTATGGCGGCTTCGACTTCAACGGCGCCGACTTTGGAGACATCTTCGGAGATATTTTCGGAGATATTTTTGGAGGCGGACGCAGAGGCGGCAGCCAGAGCAACGGCCCTATGAAGGGTGCCAATGTGCGTACCAGTGTGCATATTACTTTTGAAGAAGCAATCTTCGGTACCACCAAGGAAATTGAATTAAATGTGAAGGAAGACTGTAATACCTGTCACGGTACCGGTGCGAAACCCGGAACCAGTCCGGAAACCTGCCCGAAATGCGGAGGTAAGGGACAGGTGGTATTTACCCAGCAGTCCTTCTTTGGAACCGTGCGAAATGTACAGACCTGTCCGGACTGTCATGGCACCGGTAAGATTATTAAAGAGAAATGCCCGGATTGCCGAGGTACCGGTTATATCCCCATGCGGAAGAAATATGCAGTGGATATTCCCGCAGGTATCGATAACGGACAGTGCAAGCGTCTGGCAGGAAAGGGTGAACCTGGTGTAAATGGTGGTCCCAGAGGAGATGTTCTGGTGGAAGTCATCGTTGGACGTCACCCCATCTTCCAGAGACAGAATACCGATATTTATTCCACTGTACCCGTATCCTTTGCAGTAGCTGCACTGGGCGGTGAAGTGGTGATTGATACCGTAGATGGCAAAGTCATTTATGATGTGAAAGCCGGAACCCAGACTGACACCCGTGTCCGTCTGAAAGGCAAAGGCGTTCCTTCCCTGCGGAATAAAGATATCCGTGGCGACCACTATGTAACACTGGTTGTCCAGACCCCAGATAAACTTTCCAGCGAGGCAAAGGAACTGCTCCGTAGGTTTGATGAACTTACCGGAGACAGCTTAAATGCAGCAAAGCGTGCAACCTCCGATAACACGGATAATACCTCCGGCGGCGGAAAAGGCAAAAAGCATAAATTTTTCTAATCAATAGGCGTCGACTTCTTTTAAAAAGCCGGCGCCTTATTGTGCTTAAAAATTCGACACCACCATTATTTTGTGTTATAGTAGTACCGACTAAATTGCTGTAAAAGGCTTATGATATAGAGATACGGAAAGGAAATCTGCCATGAAATGGACGAAGTTTCGCGTAAAGACAATAACGGATGCAGAAGATATCATTATCAGCACTCTCTATGATATCGGTTTGGAAGGAGCCCAGATCGAGGACAAGATTCCCCTCACTGCCTGGGAAAAGGAGCAGATGTTTGTGGATATTCTGCCGGACGGACCGGCAGATGACGGTATTGCCTACTTAAGCTTCTTTGTGGAGGAAACCGAGGACGGTGCCCTGAAGCTGGGGGATGAACTGGTTTCTGCCCAGGAAATTTTAGACCGGGTCAACGCCGAACTTGAGGACTTACATCAGTTTATGGACATCGGCGAAGGCAGTGTGGTTGTAGATGAAACTGAGGACATCGACTGGATTAATAACTGGAAACAGTTTTTCCACCAGTTTTATATCGACGATTTGCTGGTGATTCCTTCCTGGGAGGAAGTGAAACCGGAGGATGCGGGCAAAAAGATCCTTCACATCGACCCCGGCACTGCGTTTGGAACAGGTATGCATGAAACCACCCAGCTTTGCATCCGCCAGATCAAAAAATATGTGACCCCGGAGACGGAACTTCTGGATGTGGGAACCGGAAGCGGAATTCTTGCCATTCTGGCAATCATGTACGGAGCGAAACACTGTGTGGGAACCGACCTTGATCCCTGTGCAGTGGACGCGGTAAGAGAAAACATGGAGGCAAACGGCATTGATCCTGCCGCCTTCCAGATGATGATTGGTAATATCATCACCGATGAAGAAGTACAGAAGAAAGTGGGCTTTGGCTGCTACGACATCGTAGTTGCCAATATTCTGGCAGATGTACTGGTGCCTTTGACCCCGGTGATTGTGAACCAGTTAAAACCCGGTGGTGTTTATATCACTTCCGGCATTATCAATGACAAAGAGCCGGTTGTGGTAGAGGCAGTAAAGAAAGCAGGACTGGAACTGGTGGAAGTGACCTACCAGGGAGAGTGGGTTAATGTCACAGCCCGGAAACCCTTATGAAAACCGATAAAGGAAAATCCAGAGCGCGGATTATGACTCTGCTTCTACTGCTTCTCTGGATGGCGGTGATTTTCTGGTTTTCAGCCCAGGACGCCACCAAATCCGGTGGACTCAGCAGCAGCCTTTCGGAAAAGCTGGCTTTCCTCCAGAACCGGGTACTGCATCTGGGCTGGACGAAGCAGAAAATCATGGAAATCTCCATCTGGCTGGAAAAACCTCTGCGGAAATGCGCCCATGCTTCCGAATATGCGTTGCTTGGCATGCTGATGCTGGCACATTTGAATACCTATCGCATTCCCAAAACGGTGAC
>OGJJ01001693.1_pt1 | contig 15967 bp, 9 predicted proteins | sample 1572081 | NCBI WGS metagenome assembly OGJJ01 (sample SAMEA2582122, study PRJEB24529) | metagenome | biome: Human gut stool | place: China | collected 2011
CACGGGCTTCATGGTGAAAGTCTTACTTATTGATAGGAGACTTTATGAAATTAACAAAAATGCATGGTCTCGGTAATGATTTCATCCTATTTGCCGACACACAAGGGACTTCTAAAGACTACACAGACCTCGCCATCCGCCTTTGCGATCGTCGTACGGGTATTGGTGCCGATGGTCTTGCCATCCTAGTACCTTCCGAAACTTGTGATGTGCGCATGCGTATCATCAACTCCGATGGTAGTGAAGCAGAAATGTGCGGTAATGCGATTCGGTGCTTTGCCAAATACGCTTATGAACACGGTGAAACTACGAAAGAGACTTTCACCATCGAAACCTTGGCAGGCGTAATGAAGCCTACCTTGACTATCGAAAACGGAATAGTCACACAAGTTACTGTAGACATGGGCAAACCATTCTTCAATGCCCAAGACATTCCTATGAATGTAAACATGGATAAGGTTATCGACGTAGACCTAGATGTAAACGGTGAGACCGTAACGGTAAGCTCCGTATTGCTCGGCGTACCTCATACGGAGGTATTCATCGATGACATTACAAAGGCTCCTGTTACAACACAAGGCCCAATCCTTGAAAAGCACGATGCCTTCTCTGCTAACACAAATGTAAACTACATTGAAGTGGTAAACGACAAACACATCAAGGTGCGCACTTGGGAGCGCGGCGCTGGTGCTACCTTAGCTTGTGGAACAGGCTCTTGTGCCTCTGCCGTTATGTCCTTTGAAAAGGGATTAACAGACCGCGAAGTAGATGTGGAACTCTATTTAGGTACATTGCATATTTCATACTTGGAGGATGGCACGGTGCTCATGACAGGCCCTGCTGAGGAAGTCTTCGAAACAGAACTTCCTATCGACTAAGATGAAGTGGTTACAACTTATATTAAATGCGTTCCTAAGATACCAACAAGGTCGCTCACTCATGCCACGGAATATAGAGCCCCTCTTAGGACTACTTACATCCATTCTCGTCATCCTCATTGCTGTAGCCAATAGCATCGCCATTGGTTACGCCTTGATTGTCGTATGGTGCATCATGGCCTTTGTATTTTATCGCAAAGGATATCAACCAAAGGAACTATTAAACCTATCGTGGACAGGTGCTAAAACGTCCATCGTGGTGATGCAAATCTTCCTTCTTATCGGTTGGCTCATCGCCATGTGGCAAGCAGCAGGCGTTATCCCTATGATCATCGCCACAGGTATCGATTTGATTGATCCGTCTATCTTTATCGTCTGTGCCTTTTTAATAACAGCTGCCGTGAGCATGCTGTTGGGTACCGCACTAGGCACTGTAGGCACGATAGGCATCGTACTCATCACGATGGCAAGAGCTGGAAGTATTCCAGAAAATATTGTGGCCGGTGCCATTATTGCAGGTGCTTACTTTGGTGATCGAAACGGTCCACTATCCTCTAGTGCATCTCTTGTAGCGGCCTTGACCCATACAAAGGTATCGACAAATATTCCCATCATGTTTAAAGATGGTATTCCAGCACTCATCATCTCTACAGTGCTGTATCTATTACTATCTCAGTGGTACCCACTCAATTACGAAAATAGTTTACTATCCGATACAATTCACTTTATTTTTAATATCGATTGGACTTTATGGATTCCAGTCATCATCGTCATTGGCCTATTGCCTTTGAAAGTATCTATCCGTTGGCCTATCGGACTCAGTGCATTAGCGGCGGCCATTCTAGCCTATACCAATCAGGATGTGAGCCTCTCAGAGTTGGGATGGTATACCTTAACAGGCTTTGAACTACCGCACTATAATCCACTAGCTAATATCATTCATGGCGGCGGTCTACAAACGATGTTTATTCCTACCCTTTCAATTTTTATGGCTACTGCCATTTCAGGCATGCTCGAAGGGGTTGGCTTCTGGAACGATATACGACAACTGTTAGAGCGAGCTAAAACACGGAGCGATGTATTTGCTGCCAATGTAGGTCTTGCTTTCTTAACAGGTGCGGTTGGATGCAGCCAAGCTATTGCGGTAGTTATGACGCACTCTATTATGCGTATTACCTACGCACAGCGAGGTATTCAAGACGAAGATGTAATGCTAGACTTTGAAAATAGTGGCATTCTCATCGCTCCATTACAACCATGGAATATCGCTGCCTACGTGCCCATTGTCATGATGGGTACAAGTTCAACAGGTTATGTACCATTTGCCTTCTTCCTATATCTAGTACCACTCATCTATTGGTTACGATTACGGAAGCAAGATCAACCAATCATACGCTAATTAGTATTATCTCAAAAGGGGAAATTGTATGATTTATACCATTACCTTTAATCCAGCTCTCGATTATATCGTGCGCCTTGATCACCTCAAGACGGGTACTATTAATCGCACCATCCAAGAATACGTTCTCGGTGGCGGCAAAGGTATCAATGTATCTATCGTGCTCAACAATCTTGGCATGGATACGACAGCACTCGGCTTCATCGCAGGGTTTACAGGCGAAGAAATCGTAACACAACTCAAGAAATTCGGCGTGAAAGAAGATTTCATCCGGCTTCGCGAAGGATTAACCCGCATCAATGTTAAGGTAAAAGCCTCTGATGAGGAAACAGAGATTAATGGCCGCGGCCCAATCATTGCTACCGACGAATTAGAAGCTCTATACAAACAGCTTGATGCGTTGACCGGAAAGGACACCTTAATCCTTGCTGGCAGCATTCCTTCTAGCCTACCAAGCGATATGTACGAACTCATTATAGAGCGCTTACAACATAAAAATATTCGTATCGTAGTCGATGCTACAAAGGATCTACTCACAAAAGTCTTGCCTTATAAACCATTTTTAATTAAGCCAAATAATCACGAGCTTAGTGAAATCTTTGGGTGTACCTTATCTACAAAAGATCAGCTTGTAGAAGCAGCAAAAGCATTGCAAAAGAAAGGCGCACAACACGTGCTCATCTCCATGGCTGGTGATGGTGCTATTTTGGTGGCCGCTGACGGTACGGTATATACCAGTCCAGCCCCTAAAGGAACACTTGTGAATTCCGTAGGCGCTGGCGACTCCATGGTAGCCGGCTTTATTACGGGCTATGAAAAGACAGGTGCCTTACAAGAAGCACTCTACTGGGGTATCTCCAGTGGCTCTGCCTCCGCTTACTCTGAAAACCTCGCTACCCTTGAAGAAGTAGAAGCACTGCTTTCACAAGTACGAGTTAAATAGTTTTATATTTTATGTGCATCAAGGAGTACACATATGAAAATCACTAATCTATTAAAACCGCAATCTATCCTGCTGAATGCAGATCCTGTCACAAAGGCTGACGCCATTTACACCTTAGGTGAATTGATGGACAAAGGCGGCCACTTGACAGACAAGGCAGAATATTTAAAAGCAGTGTTCGCTCGTGAAGAGTCTGGTTCTACAGGCCTTGGCGACGGTATTGCCACACCACACGCTAAATCTGCAGGCGTAAAAGAAGCAGGCCTAGCCGCTATGGTCGTGCCTAACGGTGTAGATTTTGAAGCGCTTGATGGTCAGCCTTCCCGCCTATTCTTCATGATTGCGGCTCCAGAGGGCGCCGCTGACACTCATGTAGAGGTATTGAGCAAACTAGCAACTATGGTGATTGACCCAGACTTCAAAGAAGCCCTAATTCAAGCGGCTACTGTTGATCGATTCTTAGATCTCATTACAGCTAAAGAAGAAGGAAACTTTGATCCATCTGTAGAAGGATTTATCAAACGTGCAGAAGATCAAAAAGCAACTGGTATTACTGATGCTATCGAAGCGAAGGCTACAGAAGTAATTGAAAAGGTTGCACCTAAGATTTCTGTAGATAACCCGCATTATGATGTACTTGCTGTTACTGGTTGCCCTACAGGCATTGCACATACCTATATGGCGGCTGAATCTTTAGAACGCAAAGCTAAAGAAATGGGTGTTTCTTTAAAAGTAGAAAAGAATGGTGCATCTGGTGTTAAAGACGCTCTTACAGCAGAAGAAATCGAGCACGCTAAATGCATTATCGTAGCTTCTGACCGTCAAGTAGAGATGGCACGCTTTGATGGCAAACCTATGATTCAAACTAAGGTTGCGAACGGCATCAATAAAGCGGAAGAGTTATTGCGTGAAGCTATGGCTGGTACAGCACCTGTATACCATGCTTCCCCATCTGACAAAAATGGTGCAGTGGCTGCATTCGATGCGGCAGATAACTTTGGTCGTCAAATCTACAAACATTTGATGAATGGTGTCTCCCACATGTTGCCATTCGTTATCGGTGGCGGTATCTTAATTGCCCTTGCCTTTTTATTCGATGTATTCGACCCAGCAAATCCTAAAAACTTTGGTTCCGGTACACCTCTTGCAGCTTTCTTAATGCAAATCGGTGGCGCTTCCTTTGGCTTCATGTTACCCGTATTAGCGGGTTACATCGCTATGAGTATTGCGGACCGTCCAGGTCTTGTAGCTGGTTTTGTTGGAGGCTTATTAGCTAACCAAGGTGGCTCTGGTTTCCTAGGTGCATTGATTGCCGGTTTCGCAGCAGGTTATTTGGTATTATTAGTTAAGAAATTAGTATCTGGTTTACCTCAAGCCTTAGAAGGTACAAAACCGGTTCTCTTCTACCCTGTGCTTGGCGTATTATTCATTGGTATCGCCATTACCTTTATCATCAATCCTCCTGTATCCGCACTTAACCACTGGTTGATGGACTCCTTGCAATCCATGGGCACAACGAGCCGCGTATTGTTAGGTCTTATCTTTGGTGCTATGATGTCCGTTGACATGGGCGGCCCTGTAAACAAAGCGGCTTATGTTATCGGTACTGGTGCTCTTGCAACTGGCGAATACGGTATTATGGCGGCTGTCATGGCAGGCGGTATGGTTCCTCCATTGGCAATCGCTCTTTGTACTACATTCTTCCCTAGCCGCTTCACAGAGGCTGAACGTAAATCTGGTATCACAAACTACATCATGGGCCTTTCCTTCATCACAGAAGGTGCCATCCCATTTGCAGCAGCCGATCCAGTTCGCGTATTACCAGCTTGTATTATCGGTGCTGGTACAGCCGGTGCGTTATCCATGTTCTTCGAATGCACACTACGCGCTCCACACGGCGGCATTTTTGTAGTACCAACAATTGGTAATCCACTACTATACCTTGCGTCCATCGCAATCGGTTCCGTTGTGGCTTGCTTTATCTTAGCACTTGTAAAGCCAAGCTTAAAAAATAGTATCACAAAATAAATCATTAAAATTAACCATCAATTATAGCTTATATATGATTGATTGATGGCTGATAATTGTTGATTGTTTATGATGAGTTTCGACGATTAGCAGTTAGTAACTAATAGTTAACATTTAGCGACTAATTGATTAATGACTCTTATCGATGGTGAAAGCTGGTGTCACACCAGTAGATATAGTAAAAGGACTAGAATATACGTATTCTGAACTGACCTAAAATTGGACACAATTTTGGAACAACAATTCAGAAGTATACGTGATCTAGTCCTTTTCTGATATTCAAAAATAATTAATATTATTTTATATTTTATAATCTAGACTACTTTCAAAAGTGGAAGCAAGTCCTCAAAATTGTACAATCACATCGATTTATGTTAAACTATATAAATATTAATAAACTTTAAAATTATAAACTATTATTAGAAATCTAGTTCGGAGAGCTAATTCATGAAATCATCCAAAAATTGTAAGGTCACTGCTGCATTTCTTGCTGCAGCTGCATTGGGTGGTGTTGCCCATGCAGAGCCTACACTTAACATGAATGATTTAGTAGGTACGAGTACCAGTGCTGAATCAACGACACAGAGTCCTACAAGTGTAGCAACTCCAGTCGTGAAACCAATGGCAACTCAGCCAGTCTTACCAGCTACACCACAACCGGCCACCGTTGTACAACAACAAACACCACCGATGGCACAACCTCAACCATCCTACGTGATGCAACCAGCAACGGTTAGCCCTGTACAAACTCAACAAGTTACACCATTGCAATCAGTACTGCAACAAGTAGTACCAATGCAATCTCAACAACAGGTTCAAACTCAACCTCAGTATGTTGTCAATAAAGATACAAAAACTGTCATGGAGCCTACATTAGCAATGCACAGTTTGATAAATGTACAACGAAAAACTGAACCTGTTACTGTAGAGAAACCAGTGGATGGTAAGCAACAAGTACAAACTACACAAGTACAGCGTACGCCTGTTGTTATTCAACAAGAATCCATAGCTCCATTAACTGTATCAAATACTACAGTAACAAAAGCCGTAGTAGCAAAACAGAGGCTTACGATTCGAGATATTCAACGAGCTGAGCGTGAGCGTCTAGCTCAACTAGCCGCTGAAGAAGCATCCCAACAAGAAAATTTATCACAAGCTGATCAACAACAACTTGCTCAAAAACAAGCTGAAGCTCAACGTCAAGCAGCACTACAAGCACAACAACAAGCAGAAGCCCAACGGCAAGCAGCTTTGCAGGCGGAACAAGAACGTGTGGTAGCTCAACAAGCTGAGGCTCAACGCCAAGCGGCTTTACGTGCTGAGCAGGAACGTATTGCGGCCCAACAAGCTGAGCAAGCACGTATTGCAGAAGAACGCCGTCAAGCGGCAGAGCAAGAGCGCATTCGTATCCAAGAGGAACAACGCCGTATTGCTGAGCAACAGGCGGAACAAGAGCGTATCGCCGCTCAGCAAGCCGAAGCTCAACGCCAAGCGGCTATTAGAGCGGAACAAGAACGTATCGCCGCTCAACAAGCTGAGGCTCAACGTCAAGCGGCTATTAGAGCGGAACAAGAACGTATTGCCGCTCAGCAAGCTGAAGCTCAACGCCAAGCAGCTATTAAAGCAGAACAAGAACGTATCGCCGCTCAACAAGCTGAGGCTCAACGCCAAGCAGCTATTAGAGCGGAACAAGAACGTATCGCCGCTCAACAAGCGGAAGCTCAACGCCAAGCGGCTATTAGAGCGGAGCAAGAACGTATTGCCGCTCAACAAGCCGAAGCTCAACGTCAAGCAGCTATTAAAGCTGAACAAGAACGTATCGCTGCTCAACAAGCTGAGGCTCAACGCCAAGCGACTATTAGAGCGGAACAAGAACGTATAGCGGCTCAACAAGCCGAAGTGCAACGCCAAGCAGCTATTAGAGCGGAACAAGAGCGAATCGCTGCTCAACAAGCTGAAGCTCAACGGCAAGCAGCTTTAAAAGCTGAACGTGAGCGTATCCTCGCTCAACAGGCTGAAGAAGAACGCTTAGCGGCTGAAGAAGCAGCTCGCCAACGTGCTGAAGCCGCCGCTAAAGCTGAAGCCGAACGACAAGCAGTTATTAGAGCAGAACAAGAACGTATGGCAGCTCAACAGGCTGAAGCTCAACGCCAAGCAGCTATTAAAGCAGAACAAGAACGTATCGCCGCACAACAGGCTGAATCTCAACGGCAAGCAGCTTTAAAAGCTGAACAAGAGCGTATCGTGGCCGAGAAAGCTAAAGCTGAACGCGAAGCCGCTATAAAAGCGGAGCAAGAACGTATTGCTGCTAAACAAGCGGAACTTGCAAGACAAGCTGTGATCCAAGAAGAACAAGAACGTTTAGCTGCTGAACAACTAGCAAAAGAAGAAGCGGCAGCTGCAGCTAAAGCTCAGGCTGAAGCAGAGGCAAAAGCTAAAGCAGAAGCAGACGCTGCAGCTAAAGCTCGGGCTGAAGCAGAGGCAAAAGCTAAAGCAGAAGCAGACTCTGCTGCTAAAGCGCAAGCTGAAGCAGAGGCAAAAGCTAAAGCAGAAGTAGATGCTGCTGCTAAAGCTCAGGCTGAAGCCGAGGCTAAGGCTAAAGCTCAATCTGAAGCCGAAGCAAAAGCTAAATCTGACGCAGAGACTAAACAGGTTCAAGAAAGTAAATTACCGCAATCTTATGTAAACGCTCGTAATGAAGCTTCCACAAAGGGCTCTACTGTTACAGAAGAGAAAAATATTCTCTCCCAACCAATTGAACCCCCATTGCAAGCTGATGCGTCTGCAAAGATTAGTCTTGCTTTCGACGCGAAAAATTATAAATCCATGTCTACCACAGTAGATAATAAGGAAATTAAATATCGCGCCTTCGAGTATATCCCTTACGTGGCTAATCCAATCGACATAGATCAGCAATACATGAACATTTATGTACCAGAGGAATATTTCAACAACGGTACAATCAATGGTTACAATACCCAAACAGCCCCTATCTTCATGCCAAATGCAGTAGGTGGTTACATGCCGAGCCAAGCTATGACGCCTAAGGTGGAAAATGGAAAACCTAACAGTGTTCTTTACGCATTATCCCGTGGTTATGTAGTAGCTTCCCCATCTACTCGTGGTCGTACCAATAAAGCTTCCGATGGCAACTTCATCGGTAAGGCCCCGGCAGTAATCGTTGACTTACAAGCGGCTACAGCCTACTTACACGCTAACGATTCCGCTATGCCAGGTAATGCAAACCGCATTATCACAAATGGTACAAGTGCAGGCGGTGGTGTATCCTTGTTACAAGGTGCAACTGGTAACAGTTCCGACTTCCAACCATATTTACAAGCATTAGGTGCAGCTACAGCGGCAACTAATGTATACGCAGTATCTGCGTATGCCCCTATCACTAACCTTGATGCGGCTGATATGGCTTACGAATGGAGCTATAATGGTATCACATCCTTTAACAAAGTAACTATGGGCCAAGGCGAATTACCACAAGCTAATGTAGGTGGCAACTCTGCTCCACCACAACGCACGATACAACGTGTAAACTTGAATGCAGACGATCTATCATACTCTAAAATGCTCAGCGAACACTTCCCTGATTACGTAAATAACTTACAATTACGTGACTCTCTAGGTCGTGTACTAAAACTTGACAAGAACGGTAACGGTACTTTCAAAAATTATGTAAAAGAATTTATTGTTGCTGCCGCTAATAAAGCAGCAGCTAAAGGTACTGATTTATCCAAGCATACATACCTTGTACGAGATAATAAAACAGGAACTATCAAAGACATAAACTGGGAAGCATATAACCACTTTGTAAGTCGCTCAAAAGCGCCTGGTGCCTTTGACTCTCGTGCTAATGATACAGGTGAAAACAATCTATTTGGTACAAGTACTACAGATAATAATCACTTTACCATTACTGCTGCATTACACGATTCAACAGCTAACCAAGATGTATACGTAGAAAATGCTAAGATCGTTACTATGATGAACCCAATGAACTATCTTGGTTCTCCTGCTGCGACAAATGCACGATTCTATCGTATTCGTTATGGCACAGCCGACAGTAATACATCTGTTGCAATTCCTTTAATCGTAGGTACACGTGCTCAAAACCTTGGGTACAGAGTAGATATGGCAACACCATTTAATGTAGATCACTCTGGTGACTACGATTTAGAAGAATTATTCAACTGGATGGATAATATCGTTAAAAACGGTAGATAATCACAATTAAATACATACCAAAATACTAAAGGAGCTACCTAGTAGTTCCTTTTTCATATACAATTATAAATTTTCTTGTGTATTCAATTATAAATGTTATTGTGAAAGTCCCTCTCCGACTATGAATAATCTGCACCATTATTTAATCAGTACATCACCCTATTATAATAATAAAAGAATTCAATCAAAAAAGGATGCCCCCTGTAAAATACAGGGGGCATCTATGTGTTTGAGCCAGGTAAAAGCAATTATTATGCTTTCACCATGATAGGCGATTAAACTTCAGGGAACAATGCTGTAGATAAGTAGCGTTCGCCTGTATCAGGGAGAATTACTACAATATTTTTGCCTTTATTTTCAGGGCGTTTTGCCAATTCTTGAGCCGCCCAAAGCGCAGCACCAGAGGAAATACCTACCAATACGCCTTCTGTGTGACCGAAAGCTTGAGATGTAGCAAAAGCATCCTCGTTAGAAACTTGGATTACTTCATCGTAAATGTTAGTATCCAATGTATCTGGAATGAAGCCAGCACCTAAGCCTTGGATTTTATGAGGGCCTGGTTTACCATTAGACAATACAGGAGAATCTGCTGGTTCTACGGCAACCACATGTACATCAGGGTTTTGTTCTTTCAAGTAGCGACCTGCACCTGTCAACGTACCGCCTGTACCAACACCAGACACGTAGATATCTACAGTACCATCAGTATCTTGCCAGATTTCAGGTCCAGTTGTTCTGTAATGAATTGCTGGATTAGCTTGATTTACGAACTGACCTGCTTCAATAGCACCGGCTGTAGCCGTTACGATTTCCTTAGCTTTTGCAATAGCGCCTTTCATGCCAAGAGAACCGTCAGTCAATACGAGTTGCGCGCCATAACCAAGCATTAATTTACGGCGTTCAATGGACATCGTTTCAGGCATTACGATTACAACTTTATAACCAAGCGCAGCACCTACAGCAGACAAGCCAATACCAGTATTACCAGATGTAGCTTCTACGATTGTGCCGCCTGGTTGTAATTCACCAGATTCAACTGCAGCTTGAATGATTGCTGCTGCGATACGGTCTTTTACGGAACCGCCTGGGTTGAAGTATTCCAATTTTGCGAAAATATTAGCGTTTGCACCATATTTTTTACCAAAACGTGTAGCAGCTAATAATGGTGTTTTACCGATTAATTCAACAAAAGATTTTGCAATTTTAGACATAGTGGTCACTCCTTATTAAATAGAACCATCCCAATTATCATATTTTGTATCAAGTTTAGCATAGGTCCCATCGATTACATCTTGAAGGGTTACGTTTTCTAAATAATCATGAATATAGTTTTGTAATCCTGCCCAGAAACCAACAGTCCGTTCGTTGATCACTGTATCAGTACTCACCCCTTCATCAAGGGTAGAGATGATAGCCATAGATTCCTCTGTAGCAAGCAAAATTTCAATAATTGTATATTCTTTAGGACTTTTAGATAAGCGATAGCCGCCATACTTACCGCGGATACTATCCACTAGTTTTGCAGCGCCTAAACGAGCTACGATACCTTCTAGGTATTTTTCAGATATGCCTTGTCGTTCTGCCACAGATCGCAAGGAGACAGGTTTATCTTGACCTTGCTCTGCCAAATCGATGAGGACCATCAATGCATACCGACCTTTTGTGGAAATCCTCATATATTTTGCCTTTCTTTGTAAACGTTAGTGTTAAACACACCCCATATTATAAAGTACTTATATTATATTTATAAAACCTTTCATATTAATAGGAATTAATTTCATTATAGACCACTCACTATAAAAATGCAAGAACTTATTTCCTACTTTTATAAAGGGATATTTACTCATTCTATATTTATTGAGTTTATCCTATATTTTAACTTAATAACTTGCCTCGTAGAAAGCTCAAGTTATAATACTTTTGTTAATTCGCAACACAACGAAGTAAGGATAATCTTATAACACAAAAGGACCAGCCCGAAGGCCAGTCCTTTTGCGTATAGTTTGTAGTTTGTTATATGAGGTTTACCATGATGAATTGGAGAGGGTTCATCTGGTATTGGGACTTACCGTATCGTCAGGAAAACGATGCGCGCCCGTGTTTATGTCATTTGAGGAGTTGTCTAGATTACTCTAGCATTTAAGTATAAGTTTCTTAATTAGATTTTACCTACAAGATCAAGACCTGGTTTCAAAGTATCTTTACCTGGTTTCCAACGTGCAGGGCACACTTGATCACCATGTTTAGCTACAAATTGAGCAGCTTGTACTTTGCGAACTAATTCTTCAGCGGAACGGCCGATACCCATATCATGAATTTCTGCTGTACGCACGAAGCCTTCTGGATCTACTACGAATGTACCACGGTAAGCCATAGCAGATTCTTCTTGGAATACATCGAAGAAATCAGCCAATTCATGTTTTTTGTCAGCCAACATGTAGTACTCGATTTTATTAATGCTTGGAGAAGCATCAGACCATGCTTTGTGAACGAATTCGGAGTCACAAGATACGGAGTAAACTTCGCAACCCAATTCTTTCAACTCTGCATAAGAATTTTGTACGTCTTCCAACTCAGTAGGGCATACGAATGTGAAGTCTGCTGGATAGAATACGAATACAGACCATTTACCCAACACGTCTGCAGTGCTAACTTTTACCAATTCAGGTTTTTTGAAAGCATCAAGTGTAAATTCAGGAAGTTGTTTACCAATAATAGACATGTTATGTCCTCCTTATTTGAGTTCCATATGTAACGAATATATTTACATTGGTGTACTTAACACCATATCTATATCTATCTTTGTCTATATAATAACAAATATCATTCAATATTGCAAGCGTTATTTTTAAATTTATCGATATATTTTTTCAACATTTTCGATGTAGGCAAAAAAAAGAAGAAAAATGCTCATTTCTGAGCATCTTTCTTCTTTTTACGTACTACAACAGACTTACTGTTCACAGTAGCGTGATCAAAAGCTATTAAACCCGCTATATTAGCAAGCCCTCTCCGTGCTATGTGACCAGTTGTAGATTGTTCTTTTCCCGATTTACCATATACAAACTGCTCTAGTTTGAGTGCAGCTAATATAAATAAACCTATAATAGATAAAATAGATTCCATCGCTTTAATCTATTTTTTTAGTTCTAAGATTGCATCTACGAAACCACGGAATAATGGGTGAGCATTATTTGGACGAGATTTAAGTTCTGGATGTGCTTGTGTACCAATGAAGAATGGATGATTTTTTACTTCAATACTTTCAACGAGACGGCCATCTGGAGATGTACCAGAAATTACGAGGCCTGCATCAGTCAATTGTTGACGATATTCATTGTTGAACTCATAGCGATGGCGATGACGTTCATAAATCAAATCTTCTCCATAAGCCTCGTGAGTTTTCGTACCGGCTTCCACTTTGCATGGATAGATACCTAAACGCATTGTACCGCCTTTTTTATCTACATCAACTTGATCACTCATCAAGTCAATTACTTTGTACTTAGCATTTTCGTCGAATTCGCTAGAGGTTGCTCCTTCCATGCCACATACGTTACGAGCAAATTCCATAACTGCAGATTGCATGCCAAGGCATAGGCCGAGATATGGAATATTGTTTTCACGAGCATATTGGATTGTACGAATTTTACCTTCTACACCACGAGACCCAAATCCACCAGGTACGATGATACCTTCAACACCTTCAAATACCTCTTTAGGATCTACAGATGTATCATCAAGTTCTTCAGAGTCAATCCAACGAATATTCACTTTAGTACCCGTAGCAATACCAGCATGATCTAGAGCTTCAACTACGGATAAATACGCATCATGCAACGCTACATATTTACCAACGATAGCAACTGTAATATCTTTATTAGGATTCAAGATCTTATGAACCATTTCTTTCCATGCAGTCATATCGCAAGGACGATCTTCAAGGCCTAATTTTTTGATAACAATATCGTCAAGGCCTTGATCTTGCATCATCAATGGCACTTCATAGATGGAGCTACAAGTTTGATTTTCAATAACTGCTTCAGGTTCTACGTCGCAGAACAAAGCAAGTTTTTCTTTCATATCATCAGAGATATGTTTTTCGCTACGACATACCAAAATATCTGGTTGAATACCAATGCTACGCAATTCTTTTACACTATGTTGTGTAGGTTTTGTTTTCAACTCGCCTGCGGCATTGATGTAAGGCACTAATGTAACGTGAATGTAAAGTACATCGTTACGACCTACCTCTTTTTTCACCTGACGAATGGCTTCCATGAATGGCAAGCTTTCAATATCACCTACGGTACCACCAATTTCTGTAATAACTACATCAGCATTATCCTCTTTACCTACACGGTAAACATTTTGTTTAATTTCATTTGTAATATGTGGAATTACTTGTACAGTGCTACCTAGGTAATCACCTTTGCGTTCTTTATTGATTACAGACCAATATACTTTACCAGCTGTAATATTGGAACGTTTACTAAGGTTAATATCGATAAAGCGTTCATAATGGCCCAAATCAAGGTCAGTTTCGGCGCCGTCATCTGTTACAAATACTTCACCATGTTGGTAAGGGCTCATCGTACCCGGATCGATATTAATGTATGGGTCAAATTTTTGAATCGTTACATTGAAACCACGGTTTTTTAGTAAGCGACCCAAAGATGCTGCTGTAATTCCCTTCCCAAGAGAAGAAACAACGCCGCCAGTTACGAAAATATACTTAGTTGCCATGATGCCTCCCACCTATTACATTTTTTCCGGAGCGGAAATACCTAAAATACCCAAGCCTTGACGAAGAACGAGGGCAATCGCTGTAATTAATCCAAGACGAGCTTGTTGTAATGCTGGATCTACGCCAATGATACGACCTTGACGGTAGAATGAATGGAACATGCTTGCCAAATCATATAGATAACGAGCAATACGATGAGGTGCACGATGTTCGGCAGCTTGAACGACCTCTTCCGGATATTCAGCTAATTTCTTAATTAATTCTAATTCCATTTCACTTGTAAGTGTTGTGAAATCAGTTTCATTATAATCGCCAAATGCAATGCCAGCTTCATGCACTTGGTTATAAATGCTGTGAATACGAGCATGAGCATATTGGATATAATACACTGGGTTGTCATTACTGCGAGATTTTGCCAAGTTAATATCGAAATCAAGTTGGCTGTCTAAGGAGCGCATCAAGAAGAAATAGCGAGACGCATCTACGCCAACCTCTTCAATCAATTCATCTAATGTAACGCTATCACCACTACGTTTAGACAATTTAACAAGTCGTCCGTCACGGAACAATGCTACCATTTGTAATAACAATACTGTTAATTTATCAGGGTCATAACCAAACGCCGCCATAGCCGCTTTTACACGACATACATAGCCATGATGGTCAGCGCCCCAAATATCAATCATCTCTTTGAAGCCACGATCATATTTATTGCGATGATATGCAATATCTGCCGCCAAATACGTAGGAACTCCATTATCACGGATAACTACGCGGTCTTTATCATCACCATAATCAGTAGATTTTAACCATAAAGCACCGTCTTTTTCATAAACTTTGCCAAGGGCCTTTAACGCCTCTACGGAATGATGAATCTCATCCGTTTCATGAACTGTACGTTCAGAGAACCAATTATCAAAAGTAACGCGAAAATTTCTTAAGGTTTCCTCTAAGCGAGCTAATTTTTCTTTTAAGCCCTCTTCCTTAAACAAGGCTATACGATCTGCTTCGTTCATAGCATTTAATTTATCAAAGCCTTCGCGTTCTGCAATTGCTTTCGCTGTTTCAATAATATCTGGACCACGATAGCCATTTTCAGGGAACACTAATGCTCCTTCTGGAATATCGAACTCAGGCATGGAACCGTCTTCATTACGTTTAGGCGGGAATACTAATTTAGCACCTTGTAACTCTTGGAAACGGTACTCAATGGAAATAGCCATGTTGTCGATTTGATTGCCTGCATCATTGATATAGTATTCAGATTGTACATTGTAACCCGCTGCACATAACAAGTTTACAAGAGCACTACCGTATGCAGCACCGCGACCATGACCAACATGCAATGGTCCTGTAGGGTTTGCACTTACGTACTCTACTTGAATCGTATCGCGCGCACGCAATGGTTGAACACCGTACTCAGTACCAGCATTCAAAATGGCTTTTAACGTATCATACACCATATCAGATTTCAAAAAGAAATTAATAAAACCTGCGCCGGCAACCTCAGCACGTTCAAGCCAATCAAAATTCATATGACTAATCAAAGCTTCAGCAATAGCTCGAGGATTTTGACGAGCTACACGAGCGGATTGCATAGCGATGTTTGTAGAAAAATCACCGAATTCCTTTTGAGGTGGCACTTCGAGAACGATTTCTGGATATTCCCCAGCCGGCAAATCACCGCTGTTAATCGTATCTTGTAATGCCTGTTCAATCCCCGATTTCAGGATTTC
>OGJJ01001695.1_pt1 | contig 15954 bp, 11 predicted proteins | sample 1572081 | NCBI WGS metagenome assembly OGJJ01 (sample SAMEA2582122, study PRJEB24529) | metagenome | biome: Human gut stool | place: China | collected 2011
TTATGAAAAAACATAGTGAGCTTGGCGCAGCTATAATTAAGGATATGGACTTTCCGCAAAATCATCCACTGGTGCATACCGCATGGGAAATCAGCAGATGGCACCATGAAAGATGGGATGGAAAGGGCTATCCGGATGGATTGAAAGGTGAAGAAATACCAATCTGTGCACAGGTGGTATCGATTGTTGATGTTTATGATGCACTTACCAGTGAAAGATGTTATAAGAAAGCATTTGATCATGACACAGCGATTCAAATGATTCTGGATGGGCAATGTGGACAATTTAACCCCATCCTTTTGAAATGTTTGAAAGAACTGAGCCTTCAATTTTCAAATATGTTTGATAAGGAAATGGATGAAAATAGCTATTACCATGAAGTACAGAGACTTTCAAATGAAATACTTAGCGACAAATCTTTACCGAGCCAAAACTATTCACAAAGTGTTGTCAAGGTCATGCAGGAAAAAATCGATTTCTTCAAATCGAACAGTGGCATGAATTCGATTGATTACAATGCAATTTCAGGTCAATTAACTATATTAAACAAAAAATAACAGTCAGATGTATAGAATGAAATTGCATACATTGTGGTCGCCTTTAAAGAAGGATGGATACATTGGAATTATTGGATATTTTGACACTGTAAAATAGAAAATGCAAATTTTGTGTAATTACAATGCCACGTAAAGGGGTACAAATGAATATAGTGGTGCCGGACTTGGACTTTCGATTGTAAAAGATATTGTGGACAGGATGAATGGAACAATCAAACTGGAAAGTAAAGAAAATGTAGGTACAATGTTTACCGTCACGATGCCACTTGAGATTAATCATAATGCTGAAAAAGAATCGGGAAAGAAGAATGAATAAAAGTAGAAAAAAATCAGTTGTACTATTTGCATATATATTTGTGATCCTAGGAATATGGATGATGTTATCAGTACACTGTCAGGCAGCTGAAACGAATAATGATGAAAAACAGCCACAGACCATTCGTGTCGGCTCATTTGAGGATACCTTTAATTATGTCGATAAAAACGGTGTCAGACGAGGATATGGTTATGAACTCATGCAGGCTTTATCAGGCTATACCGGATGGAAATTTGAGTATGTGAAATGTGACTGGTCTAACTGCTTTGATAAGCTTGAAAATGGGGAGATAGATATCATGGGCGATATCTCTTACACTGATGAACGTGCACAAAAGATGCTTTTTTCAGATGAACCCATGTGTGAGGAAAAATATATTCTTTATGCTGATTTATCACATACGGATATTGGGACGTCTGATTTCAAGGCTATGGATGGAAAACGCGTAGGTGTGCTCATGGGCACAGAACCAGAAATTATGCTGAGAGAATGGGAAAATAAGAATGGAATACATACAAAACATGTAAATGTGAATAATGATGATGATGTCGAAAAGAAATTAGCAAATCATGAGATTGACTGTTTTGTATCTCTGGAGGAATCTATCTGGTCTGAACAGGGAATATCATCCGTTACAACTATTGGTAAATCAGGCATATATTTTGCAATAAATAAAGAGCGCAGTGATATCAAAACGAAGATGGATCATGCTATGCGTCAGCTAGAACAAGATAGTCCTTTCTTTAAGGCAGATTTGTATAAGAAGTATTTTACACTTGATTATAAACAGAGCCTTACAGGCAAAGAAAAGTCCTGGGTGGAAGAACATGGGGGTATCAAGATAGGATTTTTGAACAATGATCAGGCAATATTTTCCATGGATGAAGAGACAGGAAAACTTACTGGGATGCTGGCAGAATATATTTCCTATGCCAAAGATTGTCTGGGGAATCAAACGCTGGAATTTAATATCTGCGAATATGATGATTACAACGAAATGCTTCAGGCGCTGCAGAATCATGAAATTGACATGATTTTTTATGCTGGCAGAAATCCTGATCTTGCAGAAAAAAAAGGCTATACACTTACAAATACAGCCTGGACCTACAGTCTGATGGCGGTAACGGATGAGAAATATTTCAATGAGGACAAGTCGTATACAGTAGCTGTGCCAAAAGAACAAGAAGCCTTAAAACAGCATATTGCTTTTAGTTATCCCCGATGGAAGCTGGTAGATTATGATTCATTTGCTGATGCGGCAGATATGGTTATGAATGAAAAAGCAGACTGTTTTCTCATGGGAACCAGTCAGGCTCTGAAATATGATAACGAACGAGATTTCAAGAGTGTTCCACTTACAAAAACAATGGAGGCATGCTTTGCAGTAAGAGAGGGCGAGGGAATCCTTTTGTCGATACTGAATAAAACTTTGAAGGACATGCCATCTGATATGCTTACAAGTGCACTTGCTATCTATGATAGTACTACAGATAAGGTGACTTTTTATGATTTTGTAAAAGACAATATGCTTGATTTTTTTGTCACGGCAGGAGTTTTTGTACTCATTATCATTGGAATTATCCTTGTACTTTTACGGAAGGCAAGAAAAGCAGAAGCTGTCGCAAAGCTTGCAGCAAATGATACACAAAAACTTAATGACAAATTGGAAATCGCTCTGAAAAAAGCAGAGGATGCCAGTCTCGCAAAGACTCGTTTTCTTAACAATATGTCTCATGATATTCGTACTCCTATGAATGCGATTCTGGGTTATGCACAGCTTATGGTGAATGAGCTAAAAGGAAAGAATCTGCCTGAAATTTCAGAATACTTAAAAAAACTACAACAGTCAGGAAATCTTCTTTTGTCAATCATAAATAATGTACTTGATATGGCTCAGATTGAAAGTGGAAGGATGGAAATTGATGAGAACTATGGTCGGATTGAAGACATCCGACAGACCTTATTTGAAATATTTGGTGATGAAGCAAAGAAAAAGAATCTTGTACTTCAATACACAATAAACGTAGAACATGAAAATATACTGACAGATACTACCAAGGTAAAAGAAATATTTGTCAACATCCTGAGTAATGCCATAAAGTATACTTCATCGGGTGGTTCTGTTAAGGTAAGCGTAGATGAATTGCCATGTGATGAGGATGGGTATATGATGGTAAGGACCAGGGTGAGTGATACAGGAATTGGTATGAGTCAGGAGTATCTGACAAATATTTTTGAGGCATTCACACGTGAGCAGAACACCACAAAGAGCAAAATCGCAGGAACCGGACTTGGGATGTCAATCGTCAAGAAATATGTTGATCTGTTGGGAGGAACAATAAATGTAGAAAGTGAACTTGGAAAAGGCAGCACCTTTACAGTTACATTAAAGCACAGGATAGCGGACGAAAGCTATTATGTAAAAAAGTATATTGAAGAGTCTGGAACAGGAAGTGAAATCCTTGAAGGCAGGAATATCCTTTTGGCGGAGGATAATGATTTAAATGCAGAGATTGCAGAGGCAATTCTTGAGAGTGCAGGTCTTAAGATAGAGCGTGTGGAGGATGGCATTCAGTGTGTAAACAGGATAGAAAAGATGCCAGTAGACACATATGATATGATCCTTATGGATATCCAGATGCCTCAAATGGATGGTTATAAAGCAACACAGGCAATCAGAAATTTACCAGATGAGGATAAAGCGAGTATACCGATTGTTGCAATGACAGCAAATGCATTTGAAGAAGATAAGAGAGATGCTATTGCAGCCGGAATGAATGGACATATAGCAAAGCCAATCCAGGTTGACAAGATGTTGTCGATATTATCAGAAGTAATAAGGCAACAAGAAAATTACTAGTAAGATAAAAGTGTTATTCATCTGCCACGGCAGGACAGAGGGACTACCCGCAATTCGTCGTGTAATGGGGCAAAACAGGGCGATTCGTGAGTAAATGAGAAGAATAAGACTACCGAAAGACTATTTTTCAAGCACTTTAAAATAAGAATGATTACTGTTATTGACACATAAAAGAACTTCATGTATAATAATCATAAAAGATAAACACAAAACAAAAGGAGGTTTCCAAGATGAATAAAAAAGCGATGTATAAATTAAGTTATGGCTTGTTCGTGCTGACAGCGAAAGAAGAGAATAAAGATAATGGCTGTATCATTAACACAGCAATTCAAGCAGCATCAGAACCGAATCAATTAAGTATTTGCATAAATAAAGCAAATTACACACATAATATGATTCAAAGAACCGGAAAGTTTACCGTATCAGTGTTAAGTCAAGAAGCAACGTTTGACTTATTTCAACATTTTGGATTCCAATCTGGGAGAGATGTAAACAAATTTGAGTCATTTGAAACGTGTGCACGAGGTAACAATGGTATATTCTATATAACAGAAGGAGCCAATGCATATATTTCAGTGGAAGTTACGAAGACGGAAGACTTAGGTTCCCATACAATGTTTATCGGAAAGATCATGGACATGGAAGTTTTAAGTGATATACCTTCTGTAACATATGAGTACTATCAAGAGCATATCAAACCAAAACCACAAGCGGTCGGAGAAACGCAGGAAGGACAAACCATCTGGCGTTGCAGAATCTGCGGTTATGAATATGTAGGAGAAGAGTTACCAGAGGATTTTGTATGTCCTTTATGCAAACATCCAGCATCAGATTTTGAAAAAGTAATCGAGAAAAAGGAGGAAAAGAAGATGGCAGCAAACAAATATGAAGGAACACAGACAGAGAAAAATTTACAAGAAGCATTTTCAGGAGAATCACAGGCAAGAAATAAATATACGTATTTTGCATCGGTTGCAAAGAAGGAAGGATACGAGCAGATGTCAGCCTTATTCTTAAAGACAGCAGAAAATGAAAAAGAGCATGCCAAAATGTGGTTTAAAGAATTAGCAGGAATTGGAGATACAAAAGAAAACTTAGCTGCAGCAGCAGAAGGTGAGAATTACGAATGGACAGACATGTATGAAGGATTTGCAAAAACAGCTGAGGAAGAGGGATTTCCAGAGTTAGCAGCGAAATTCAGGGCTGTAGGAGAAATTGAGAAGCATCATGAAGAAAGATATCGTGCACTCCTTAAGAACATTGAAACTGCACAGGTATTTGAAAAGAGTGAAGTAAAAGTATGGGAATGCCGTAACTGTGGACACATTGTCGTTGGAATGAAAGCTCCAGAAGTATGTCCAGTATGTGCACATCCACAGAGTTATTTTGAAGTACATGCAGAAAATTATTAATCTGAGAAGGAGGAGATCATTACGAAAAAGCAAGTGATCAATTCGAAAAAAGCAGTCATGGTAGGATGTGGCTTTGTTGGTTCAGCATCTGTATTTGCACTCATGCAGAGTGGATTATTTACAGAAATCGTCCTAATTGACGCAGATAAGAATAAGGCAGAGGGAGAAGCCATGGATATCAGTCATGGAATTCCGTTTACCAGTCCAATGAAAATATATGCAGGTGATTATGATGATGTTAAAGATGCTGCGATCGTCATCATATCTGCCGGTGCAGGACAAAAACCAGGCGAGACAAGGCTTGATCTTGTCAATAAAAATGTAGCAATCTTTAAATCCATCATTCCTGAAATAGCCAAAAGAAATTTTGCAGGAATTTTGCTTGTAGTAGCAAATCCAGTGGATATCCTGACTCAGGTAGCAATCAAATTATCAGGACTTCCAGAAAACAGAGTCATTGGATCAGGAACTGTTTTAGATAGTGCAAGATTAAGATATGAGTTAGGAAAACATTTGTCTGTAGATAGTCGAAGTGTTCATGCATTTATCATAGGAGAACATGGGGATAGTGAAGTTGTGGCATGGTCATCGGTCAATGTATCAGGAGTTCCATTAAGTGAAATGTGCGAAATGCGTGGCCATTATAAACACAAAGAAAATACAGAAGAGATTGCTGCAGCAGTGAAGAACAGTGCATATGAGATTATTAATAAAAAACATGCAACATATTATGGAATCGCAATGTCAGTAAAAAGAATCTGTGAAGTGATCATGAGAGACGAGAAATCCATTCTTCCAGTGTCACATATGATGCACGGTGTTTATGATATTGATGGAGTTTCACTAAGTATGCCTGCGATCGTAGGTGCAAATGGAGTAGAATCCGACATTCCACTGAATTTAAATGGGGAAGAAGCATTGAAGTTGAAGGAATCAGCGGATGCATTGAAGAAGATTGTAGATTCTATTGAATTGTAAAATTGCAATATAGAAGTAAATAATAGTATAAAAATGGGCAGTTTTTATTGAAACTGTCTATTTTTAGTTTATAGGATTAGGGTGTCAAAAGGTCACTGACCTTTGATATATAGTTGTATCTTGAAAACTTAACATGATATATGAAATCATATCGATATCTGGTAAAATATAAGTATCAAATATCGAGGTGAAACAAATGGCTTTTGTAGCGAATGATAATCAACAATTAACTCTGACAGACAGCACTCTTAATCTCACACAAAGAGAAAACGAGTTTTGAAGAACAGCCTCTCAGTGATCGTACATTAAGCGGATTTCGGGCAAGAGTATTAGCGTATGAAACGGAGCATGATGCTGAAAAACTTATCGAACTTTGTGATAAAACAGCTGATCTTGATGATACCAGTGAATACCAGCATCTCATAACCTTAAACTGATAACAACAAATTTTACTGGCCGAAAGCCGGAGGAAATGCATGGAATATATAAGAGTGACGAAAGAAAATATTGAAAAAGAGCATATCTGCTGTGCGATTTCAAGCAACAAGGATATACAGGTAATATCAAAGAAAAACTGGCTGAAAGAGCGATTTGATGATGGATTGGTATTTCTCAAGAGTGTAGAGCGTGGAAAATGCTTTATCGAGTATATTCCGGCAGAAAATGCATGGAATCCAATCATAGCAGAGGGTTATATGTATATTGACTGTTTGTGGGTGGCTGGTTCTTTCAAAGGCAATGGTTATTCGACTGATTTACTGAATGCCTGTATAGAAGACAGTAAAGCGAAGGGGAAAAAGGGAATCTGTATTCTGTCAGTTGCTAAGAAAAAGCCTTTTCTGGAAGACCCGAAGTTCCTGAAATATAAGAACTTTACAGTCTGTGATGAAGCAGATAATGGTATTCAGCTCTGGTATCTGCCTTTTTCTTTGGATGCGGCTAAGCCTGAATTTAAGGAGTGTGCGAAGCATCCACACATTGAGCAGGCAGGCTATGTATTGTACTATACCGATCAATGTCCGTTTAATGCAAAATATGTTCCGATGCTTATTGAAATTGCCAAGGAAAGAGAGGTTCCGTTTCAGGCAATCAGACTGGAAACGAAAGAAGAAGCGCAGAATGCTCCGACACCGGTTACAACCTATGCATTGTTTTATAACGGAGAATATGTCACGAATGAGCAGATGAATGATAAAAGATTTATAAAGCTTCTGGATGGGATGGAAAAATAAATGAGCAAATTCAGGATATCAGATGAGGTCGCCTAGTCAAAACAGTAAAGAAAACCGAAACTTGAAGAAGTGCAAGAAAAGTCGAGAATGCTTTCTATAGCCAAAAGGCTTGGATGTTCTACTGCACCGATTTCATGGCGGTTTGGAGGTATGGATGGTTTGAGAACAGAGCTTATCCCGTTTACATACCGTGGAAAACCCGTTTTTTGTGAAACAAAACAGGAAAAGGCATGGTACAATAATAAGGTAGGAAGAAAATCGGATGTAGAAATTGACTTGCATGGTAGAGAGCAGCTGGGAGGATGACTTGAAGAAAATTTTAGAGTACATAAAACCTTTATATTTGCGAATGTTTCTTGGATTTCTGATTAAGCTTGTGGGAACAGTGATGGATCTGGCGATTCCCTGGATTCTGGCACATATGATTGATGATGTGGTTCCCAGGGGAGATAAGAGATCCATCTTTTTATGGGGGATCGGTATGGCAGTCTGTGCAGTGATTGCGTTATCCGGAAATGTGATAGCCAACAGGAGAGCATCTGCTGTTTCCAGAGATGCTACACGGCGGATTCGTCATGATTTATACGAGAAGATAGAGCATCTATCTGCAAGACAGCTGGATGAAATCACGATTCCCAGTCTGATCTCCCGGTTGACCACCGACACATACAATGTGAATCAGACTTTGGGACGTATCCAGAGACTGGGAGTGCGGGCACCGATTCTACTGGTGGGTGGTGTTTTTGTAACCATGCTGCTGGATATCCGGCTGAGTCTGGTTCTGATTGGCACCATTCCTCTTTTAGCCCTAGGTGTTGTCCTGATTTCCAGACGGGGAATTGCTCTGTATGCGGGTGTTCAGCAAAATGTAGATGCCATGGTCCGCACTGTGCGGGACAGTGTTACCGGTATCCGTGTTATCCGGGCATTGTCTAAGGGGGACTATGAGTGTGCCAGATTTAAAAAAGACAGTGAGGCACTGTCTGCCAGTCAGATTCATGCGGATACGGTGATGGCGGCAACCGATCCTATGATGCAGCTGGTATTGAATTTAGGGCTGACTGCGGTGGTAGTCTGCGGTGCCTACTGGGTAAACCGGGGAGTGACGAAGCCGGGAAGTATCATTGCCTTTCTCACTTACTTTACCATCATCCTCAATGCCATGATGTCGGTGAATAAAATGTTCGTGATGGTTTCTCAGGCGACAGCCTCGGCAAACCGGATTGCGGAGGTATTAAATCTTCCGGAGGAAAACACAGAAGGAGAATACGCGCAAGCTCCGTTTCAAGAGGGAATCGTATTCGATGATGTATGTTTTTCGTATGCCCAGCCTGCTAATGGGTATGAACTAGAGCATATTTCTTTCCGGTTAAAGAAAGGACAAATGCTGGGAGTCATCGGAGCTACCGGCAGCGGGAAATCTACGCTTATTCAGATTTTGCAAAGATTCTACCCGGTGGACTCCGGTGCTATTTATATAGAAGGAAAAAATATTAATACCATAGACGAGGAAAGCCTTCACCCTATGTTTGGTGTGGCATTTCAATCGGATGCCTTTTTCCTGGGGACGATTTATGAAAATATCGACATTGGACGGGGACTTTCGGAGGAAGCCATACGATGTGCTGCTCGGTGTGCACAGGCAGAACCGTTTATTCTTGCCACGCAGGAGGGGTATGATCATCCGGTTCATGCAAAAGCCGCGAATTTGTCAGGGGGACAGAAACAACGCTTATTGATTGCGCGGGCACTGGCCGGAGCACCTTCGATTCTGATTTTAGATGATTCTTCCAGTGCTCTGGACTACCAGACAGATGCAGCAGTGCGAAGCACGATTCGGAAAGCGTACCCGCACACTACCGTAATTCTTGTGGCACAGCGGGTGAGCTCCGTACGAAATGCGGATCAGATTCTGGTGTTGGATGAGGGAAAAATGGCAGGACTGGGCACACATGATGAACTGATGAAAAACTGCCCGCTGTATCGGCAGATTGCCAATATTCAGACAGGAGGTGAGGCATAATGGCAGGCAGATTACAAACGCGAACAGGAACCGTGCAGAAACCTCGCGATGCATCCCGGACACTTTCCACGTTGGGACGCTATCTGCTTCAAAGTGCCCCTATGCTGGTTCTGGCACTCTCCTTAAGTATTGCGGGAAATGTATTTCAGCTGATAGGCCCTACCTTGTGTGGACGGGCTATTGATGCAGTTTCTGGAGGCAAAGGCAAGGTGGATTTTGATACCGTCTATTATTATGCCATACGGATGGTGGGATTTTATGTAGCTTCTGCAGTGTTGGCCTACATTGTGCCACAGATCGTATTGCGAAGTCAGCGGACCGTGCGGACGATGCGGGTGGATCTGTTTTCCAAACTCATGCGTTTGCCGGTGAAATATTTTGACACCCATCAGATGGGGGAAACTTTAAGCCGGATCAGTTATGATATCGATACGGTGAACACTTCTCTTTCCAATGATCTGGTGCAGATTCTTACCAGCATTGTCACGGTGGTAGGGGCTCTGGTTATGATGATAAAAATCTCTCCGCTGCTGGTTACGGTTTTTGTCGTTACGGTGCCCTTGTCGGTATTGTTTACCCGTTTCATGACCAGACGGGTGCGTCCCTTGTATCATAATCGTTCAAAATGTCTGGGAGCAATGAACGGTTTCGCAGAGGAATATATTTCCGGACAGAAAACCATTCGCGCTTACCACAGGGAAGAAGAGGTGCTGGCGCGGTTTGATGAAAAAAATGAAGACGCAGTAAACAGCTATTATAAAGCAGAATACTATGCCAGCAGTACCGGCCCTTCGGTAAACTTCATCAATAATCTTTCCCTGACATTGATCAGTATTTTCGGGGCATTGATGTATTTAAACGGAGCGATCACCGTCGGTAATATTTCATCCTTTGTGCTCTATTCCAGAAAGTTTTCCGGTCCTATCAATGAGGCGGCCAATATTTTCAGTGAACTGCAGTCTGCTCTGGCAGCAGCAGAGCGCGTATTTGAACTGCTGAATGAGGAAGAAGAAACTTCGGATGTACCGGGAGCGTTACCTCTTTGCGTGGAACGCGGAGAGGTGGAACTGGAACATGTGGATTTTGGTTACGATCCGGCAAAGATCATTCTCAAAGACATTAATCTGCAGGCGAAACCGGGAAACATGATTGCGATTGTGGGACCTACCGGTGCCGGCAAGACCACCATTGTCAATCTGCTGATGCGATTTTATGATCCGCAAAAAGGAGAGATCCGGATTGATGACCAGTCTATTTACCGGGTGACAAGAAAAAGCCTGCGTAGTTCCTTTTCTATGGTGTTGCAGGATACCTGGCTGTTCAACGGAACAGTCCATGACAATATTGCTTATGGAAATCCGGGTGCTACCAGGGAAGCGGTGATCGCAGCAGCCAAGGCAGCTCATATTCATGGGATGATTACGCGTCTGCCTCACGGCTACGATACTATCATTACAGAGGACGGCGTTAACATATCCAAGGGGCAGAAGCAGCTGATGACCATTGCCCGTGCCATGCTGCAACCGGCGCACCTTCTGATTCTGGATGAGGCTACCTCCAATGTGGATCTCCAGACGGAATTGCTTATCCAGGAAGCAATGCGGACCCTGATGCATGACAAAACCTGTTTCGTCATCGCACACAGACTTTCCACCATTCGAAATGCGGACCTGATTCTGGTAGTGAATGATGGAAAAATCGTAGAACAGGGAACACATGAGGCATTGTTGGAGGATAACGGATTTTACGCGTCCCTGTACCGGGCACAATTTGAATAATGAATGAAGAAAAGAATAGTGAATAAGGAGAAGAATAACATGACAGAACGTTTTATTTTCAGAGACATTAAACCGGAGGAAACAGAAGAGGCGATTGCGATAGAACAGATCTGTTTTCCACCCAATGAAGCATGCACGCCTGCCAGAATGGAAGAGCGGATTGCCTGTGCATCGGAATTGTTTCTGGTGGCAGAAGACAGAGAGACCGGAAAACTGGCAGGCAGTATCAATGGACTTTCTACGAAAGAAACGGTATTTCGGGATGAATTTTTCCTGGATGCCGGACTTTATGACCCTGCCGGAGAAAACATTATGTTGCTGGGTGTGGATGTGCTGCCGGAGTACCGCAGACAAGGACTTGCCCAGGCAATGATGGAAGAATATGCCGGACGTGAGCGTGCAAAAGGCAGAAAGAAACTGCTTCTTACCTGTCTGGACAGTAAGGTCGGCATGTACGAGAAATTTGGTTTTACCGATTTAGGAATTGCCAACTCTACCTGGGGCGGTGAAGAATGGCATGAAATGAGCATGGAGATTTAAATGCTTTACTGAAAAAGTGTTCACAGATTTTTCACAAAAAAATTAGCACTCACCTCTTGACAGTGCTAATAATAGATGTTATAGTACGTATAGAACAAAGGAAGAGAGAAAAGATCGATCCCCCTGGTTCCAGAAACAAGGTTAACAAACATAGATGAATTTAGAAAAGGAGAGATGACTTATGTTAATGCCTAGTATTTTTGGAGAAAACTTATTTGATGATTTATTTGACTTCCCGTTCTATGATGACAGGAATGAACAGAAAGCAGAAAAGAAGCTGTATGGCAGACATGCCAGAAATCTGATGAAGACAGATATTAAAGAAATGGATAACGGCTACGAATTGTTAATTGACCTACCGGGATTCAAGAAAGAAGAGATTCACGCAGCACTGGATCATGGTTATCTGACCATCAGCGCAGCCAAAGGTCTGGATCAGGACGAGCAGGAGAAGGAAACCGGCCGTTACATCCGCAGGGAGCGTTACGCAGGTGCCTGTGAGCGTAGCTTTTATGTAGGCGAAGGAATTTCCCAGGAGGATATCAAGGCTGAGTTTAAGCATGGTATCCTGAAACTCTTCGTTCCTAAGAAAGAAGCCAAACCTGCAGTAGAAGAGAACAAGTATATCGCTATTGAAGGATAAAATGCACGACCTCGCATAGAGGTTACGAAATCCATCCGGCAGAAATGCCGGATGGATTTTTTTCTTGCTATTCAAATGGAAAGGAATTAAAATAAAGAACAAAGCTTTTATCATTTTTTGGTTTAACAAAGTACAGAGGATAACAGACATGAATTACGACGAAAATGTATTCAAAGCAAAAGCAAATAAAAAAGCAAGGCGGATATGGCTCGTATTTGCAATTCTGCTCACAGCCAATTACGGAGCAGATGTTGCGAACGGTATTTATCCTGCGAATCAGTATCTTATTTTTGTGCTGTTGTGTTGGATTCCCTTTTTGATTGGAGAATTGATACTTCGTATGAAAGGGAAGGAAACGGATCTTTATCGTAGAGATCTGGTAATTGGATACGGAATATTCTACACCTTTGTTATGTGTACCACGGCATCACCGATTTCTTTCACTTATATTTTGCCGGTGATGAGTCTGCTGGTATTATACAAAAACCGAAAGTTCATGATTCACTGTGGGATTGCTAATGTATTAAGCGTGCTGATCAGTGCCGTTTATCGTGGTGTATTCCTAGGATGCAATTCCGCTTCCGATATGAAAAACTACCAGCTGCAGGTGGCGTGCCTGGTTCTGTGCTACATTGGATATGTGATGTCTATCCGCCATCTGAATGAATCTGACGGAGCACTGACAGACAGCATCAAGGCAGATCTGCACCGTGTAGTAACCACCGTGGAAAAAGTAAAAACGGCATCAAATATGGTGATGGATGGAATCACAGTGGTACGGGAACTTGCTACGGAGAATAAGCATGGTTCGGATGTTGTGATGCTGGGATTAAATGAGCTTACAGACAATAACAATAGTCTGCAACAGCAGAGTACTTCTTCAAAGGAAATGACCTCTGACATCAGCGAACGGGTGAAACAGGTTGCCGATATGATCGAGGAGATGGTGAAGCTTACCAGTGAATCGCAAAAGCATGCCAGAACCAGTTCTACGGATCTGGACAGCCTGGTAAAAACAGCCGGAACCATGGCAAAGCTTTCCACACAGGTGGAGGATATTTTACAGGAGTTCCGCACAGAGTTCGAAACGGTTATGCAGGAAACCGGTAAGATTGACAAAATCTCAGGACAGACCAATCTACTGGCTTTGAATGCTTCCATTGAGGCTGCCCGTGCCGGAGAAGCCGGAAAAGGTTTTGCGGTAGTTGCAGATGAGATTCGTACATTGAGTACGGAGACAAAGGTTTCTTCTACACAGATCAGCGAAGCATTGAACAGACTGGAAGAAATCTCCGGTAAGATGATGGCTTCCATGGAAGAGACTATAAAGCTGATTCAGCTCACTCTGGAGAAGGTCACGCTTACCGGCGAGAATGTAGGTAAGATTACGGAGGACTCCGCACAACTGGGAGATCATATCCAGGTAATTGACGCAACAATGAAAGAAGTAGAAACTTCCAATAAGCAGTTGGTCGATAATATGGAACAGGTATCCGATATTGTGGAGGTCATTACGGAATGCATAGGCAGCTCCAGCGAGATCAGTAGGAGAATGCTGAGCAAATACAATGAGAGTGCAGAAAATATTAACAATATTGAGGATACCGTTCAGGCATTGATGTGCGAGTTGGGAGTCGGAGGCTTCATGGGTGTGGCAGATTTACAGCCCGGCATGAAGGTGAGAGTTGAGTTGGCAGATGAATCCCAGAAAGCGGAATACCACGGGGAACTTTTGGCACATACCGACAATGTTCTCACGGTGTCTTTAAATACGAACCAGACCTATAAGAAACCTGTGGACTGTATGCTTCAGGTAACCGTCGGAAATGTAATCTATAGTTGGAAGACTGCAAGGTTAAGCGGCGGAAAAGAAGAGAAAGGAAACTTCACAGTAGAGTTGACTTCCAGACCGCAGATTAAGAACCGGCGTAAGTATCCCAGAATGGACATTACCAATAACTGTACAATTACCATGCAGGATTCCGGCGAGACCTTCCGGGGTAAGATGGATAATATCAGTGCAAATGGTTTTGCATTTCTTGTGACAGATCCCTCCTTTATGGAGAACAAGGGTAAGAAGATACGAATAAAGATCGAAGATTTTGCGATTCCTAAGCATGCGGAACTGGAAGGGACGGTGATTCGGTGCTCCGACAATCAGGGCATCTACATTGTAGGCTGCCAGATGCCGGAGGATAACCGTCACATTATGAAATATGTGGAAAAGAATTTAAAAGAAGGCATGGATACGTTTGAGTAATCATCTGATATATTTTTTCAGAAGTTCCAAAGTATTTTCTACACCGTCAATATGACTTCTCTCATAACCATGGGAAGCATAAACGCCGGCTCCAATTAGACCATGGCGGACATCATAGCCTGCAGTCAGTGCAGCATCGGCATCTGAACCGTAGTGGGGATAGACATCCACGGCATAATCTGCACCGGCAGCGGTGGCAGCTTCAATCAGGGCTCCTACGACATCATAGTTGTAGGGGCCTCTGCTGTCCTTGGCACAGATTGAGACCTGATGCTCCGTACATTCCAAACCTTCTCCCACGCATCCCATATCCACAGACAAAATCTCACTGACATCTGCAGGAACCGTGCCGCAGGCTCCGTGGCCTACTTCCTCGTAAACGGTAATATGTTGGTAAATTCTGCGGGAAGGTGTTATTTTTTCTTCCTTCATCCATTTGGCGAGACCTAACAGGATAGCCACACTCAGCTTGTCATCCAGAAAACGGCTTTTGATGTAACCGCTTTTGGTGATGCAGGTACGGGGATCGAAAGCCACGATATCTCCCACCATGATGCCCAGTGCTTCTGTGTCTTTCTTTGATTTCACATCCTCGTCCAGAACAACTTCCATATCCTCGTACTTACGCTTGGTATCATCAAAATCTCCGTTTACATGAATGGAGGCATTGACCAGCTGGAAAGTTCCTTCGTATGTTTTACCGTTTCTGGTAAAGACGCGACAGTTTTCCGCTTCGGCATTATTAGGATTCATACCGCCTAAGGGAGTCAGACGGAGCCGGCCGTTATCCTTGATGGTAGCCACCATGGCACCCAGCGTATCTACATGCGCTTCCAGTAGAAGGGCATTGTTTTCCGGTTCTTTTTCCACAGGACCTAAATCGACGAATACGCCGCCTTTTACGGTGAGGTGTGCATCATAACCCAGGTCTTTGTAGGCCTTGCACACGTATGTTGCCACTTCTTTGGTGTAGCCTGTGGGACTGTCAATGGAAAGAAGCTGCTGCAGTTGTTCTAACATGTAATCCATATACTTTTGATTTTCTGTTTTCATTCTTTTTTCCTTATCCTTTTATTTTGAGAGAAGCCAGACCGGCTTCCCACCACTCAAAGCACATTATAGCACAAAATGAACGACTTTCAGAAAAACTGGCTTTTATTTTTTTGATAGATTTAATAAAAAAATAAAAATGAAAACGTTTTGTATGACAAAAATGTAAAAATATTTTGATTTTTATATAAAATATTGTATAATATAAGCATTAACGAATTCAGATTTCTATATATCTGGAAATATATATGAGGAGGTTTGGGCGATGGCGGAAACTTAGATCGGAAGAGCGTCGTGTAGGGAAA
>OGJJ01001702.1_pt1 | contig 15927 bp, 14 predicted proteins | sample 1572081 | NCBI WGS metagenome assembly OGJJ01 (sample SAMEA2582122, study PRJEB24529) | metagenome | biome: Human gut stool | place: China | collected 2011
TCAAGGACATGCAACGCAACTGGATTGGGAAATCAACTGGTGCCAATGTCACTTTCAAAGTAAAAGGAACAGACAAGGAATTCACAGTCTTTACGACACGTCCAGATACTCTTTTTGGTGCGACCTTCACTGTTTTGGCTCCTGAGCATGACTTGGTAGATGCCATCACAACACCTGGACAAGCTGAGGCTGTATCTGACTACAAACATCAAGCCAGCCTTAAATCAGACTTGGCTCGTACAGACCTTGCCAAGGACAAAACAGGGGTTTGGACTGGTGCTTATGCTGTCAACCCTGTCAATGGTAAAGAAATCCCAATCTGGATTGCTGACTATGTTCTTGCCAGCTACGGAACAGGTGCTGTTATGGCCGTACCTGCCCACGATGAGCGTGACTGGGAATTTGCAAAACAGTTTGACCTTCCAATCGTAGAAGTACTTGAAGGTGGAAATGTTGAAGAGGCTGCTTATACAGAAGATGGCCTTCACGTTAACTCTGACTTCTTGAACGGTCTCAACAAAGAAGAAGCGATTGCTAAAATTGTGGCTTGGCTAGAAGAAAAAGGCTTTGGTCAAGAAAAAATCACTTACCGTCTTCGTGACTGGCTCTTTAGCCGTCAACGTTACTGGGGTGAACCAATCCCAATTATTCATTGGGAAGACGGTACTTCAACAGCTGTTCCAGAAAGTGAACTCCCACTTGTCTTGCCAGTAACCAAGGACATTCGCCCTTCAGGTACTGGTGAAAGCCCATTGGCTAACTTGACAGACTGGCTTGAAGTGACTCGTGAAGATGGCGTCAAAGGTCGTCGTGAGACGAATACTATGCCACAATGGGCAGGTTCAAGCTGGTACTACCTCCGCTATATCGATCCACACAACACAGAGAAATTGGCTGACGAGGACCTCCTCAAACAATGGTTGCCAGTTGATATCTACGTGGGTGGTGCAGAGCATGCCGTGCTTCACTTGCTTTACGCTCGTTTTTGGCATAAATTCCTCTATGACCTTGGTGTTGTACCAACTAAGGAGCCATTCCAAAAACTCTTTAACCAAGGAATGATTTTGGGAACAAGCTACCGTGACCACCGTGGAGCTCTTGTGGCAACTGACAAAGTTGAAAAACGTGACGGTTCCTTCTTTCATGTGGAAACAGGAGAAGAATTGGAGCAAGCACCAGCCAAGATGTCTAAATCCCTCAAGAACGTTGTCAACCCAGACGATGTGGTGGAACAATACGGTGCTGATACCCTTCGTGTCTATGAAATGTTCATGGGACCACTCGATGCTTCAATCGCTTGGTCTGAAGAAGGATTGGAAGGAAGCCGTAAATTCCTTGACCGTGTTTACCGTTTGATTACAAGTAAAGAAATCGTTGCGGAAAACAATGGTGCTCTTGATAAGGTTTATAACGAAACCGTTAAATCTGTTACTGAGCAAATCGAGTTGATGAAATTTAACACAGCCATTGCTCAACTCATGGTCTTTGTCAACGCGGCTAACAAGGAAGACAAACTCTATGTGGATTACGCCAAAGGATTTATCCAATTGATCGCTCCATTTGCGCCTCACTTAGCAGAAGAAATCTGGCAAACAGTCGCAGAAACAGGTGAGTCTATCTCTTATGTAGCTTGGCCAACATGGGATGAAAGCAAATTGGTTGAAGACGAAATCGAAATCGTCGTTCAAATCAAAGGTAAAGTCCGTGCCAAACTCATGGTTGCTAAAGATCTTTCACGCGAAGAGTTGCAAGAAGTAGCTCTTGCTAACGAAAAAGTCAAAACAGAGATCGATGGCAAGGAAATTGTTAAGGTGATTAGTGTACCTAATAAACTCGTTAATATTGTCGTTAAATAACGAGTTTATTAGCCTTATCTGCTACCTTCAACAGTCCACTGGACTATTGAAGCCGAACAAACTTGTCAACATTGTTGTTAAATAAAAATGAATCCTTCAGAGTTAAGCTCTGGAGGATTTTTTACTTTTCTTGACAAGAAAACGATATTTTGTTAATATCATTAACAAAAAGAAGGAAACTATGAATAAGAAAGAACTGCATAAGTTTAATAATCGTTTTAACAGCTTTGTTTTAGCCTTTGAACGGTTGAAAAAGGATCAGCATAGGAATAGTATTGATAAATCAATCACTATTAATGAAGTCCATTTGATTGACCTGATAGGTAGGAATCAGCCTGTGAATCTAGTGAAATTATCTGAGTTACTTGAAGTATCTAGGAGTGCCATTACTCAGAGTGTTAGACGTTTAACCAAGAAAGACCTCGTTTCTTTTGAATTTGCACCGGATAATGAAAAAAATAAATATCTGATATTATCCAAAAAAGGGGTTGAAGTTTTTAACGTCCATAAAGAGCAGCAAGAACATATTGAAAAAGCCATTTTTTCAGTTTTAAGAAACTATAGTGAGGAGGACCTTCAAATGGTTATGAAACTGATGGATGATGTTGAACAGGTATGGCGAGAATTACCGTGGTAAAAATCACGGTAATTTTAAAACTACATTGTTAATCACATTAACAAAAAAGAGGAAGATATGACTATAAAAATTGAACTAATCTCAAAGTCTGAGTTAGCAGACGAATCTTTTAATATTGTCATCAATGGCTTAAAACCAAGAGAAACATATCGAGTCGAGATGTACCTAACTGATTATTATTGTATCAATGCTCCCATGCTTTTAGCTCATGATGTTTTATGGAGATCAACAGGGACTTTTGTATCAGATAAGAATGGTATTATTGATATGTCACAAACTCCATCTTGTTCTGGCTCTTATGAAGGCATTTCAACAATGGGACTATTTTTTAATGCTAAGCCCTTGACCAATGAGAGAAAGAAACTTCCAAACTCTCTTTCTGAAATTCCCTTATTAGATCATTTTTTTGTGGATATCAAAATTATGCAAGGAAATACTGTCATTGCAGAGAGAACTTTCACAAGACATTACATGAGTTCGCAAATTAGTCATAAAGATATTTACGGGGAACATTTTCAAGGGAGACTATTTTATGATAAAAAGTCACTAAAAGCACCAGCATTGATTATTGTGAGCGGTAGTGAAGGACGGATTGAAAAGGCACAGAATATAGCTCAGATTTTATCTTCTAGAGGTTATATTTGCCTAGCAGTTGCCTTCTTTGGTTTAGAAGGGTTGCCAAAATATTTGGAACGTATTCCTTTAGAGTGTCTTGCGGAGGCAAAGGATTATCTACGTCAGCATCCTCAAGTAGATAGTGAAAGAATTGGAATCTATGGACGGTCTAAGGGAGCAGAATTGGTTTTAGCTGAGGAGAGCCTTTTTAATGACGTTCAATGTTTGGTGCTAAATTCACCCTCTGATGTGGTGTATGAAGGGATAGAAGGGAAATGGAACTCTCATACTTCTTCTTGGACGCATTTGCAAAAAGAACTTCCCTATCAAAAGTTTCGACTTAGAGATTATCTGTTCAGTAAACTTTTTAGAAAACCTATCCCTAAAGATTGCTCTGCTAGGATAGACATTAGTAAACTCTCTTCGCCAATTTTATTGCTCGGAAGTACTGTTGATGAAATATGGGATGCCTCGTCAGCAATTGATGATATTGTCTCACATTATAAAGGACACCACATTACATTTAAAAAATATCATGAAACAGGTCACATGTTGACAGTGACTTATCAACCAAATCACCGTTATCGAAAAGATTGGCGTTTATTGATGAAAGAGAGTAAGGACTCTTGGCTGGCTACGATTCATTTTTTTGATAGGCATTTGAAGAAGCAATAAAAATAGCTTATAAATATGCTATAATAGTCCCAACTAAGATAAAAACACAGTTCTGGTTGGTAGTCCAGACGTAGGCAAGCCTATCAGTAACCTTCCTCCTTGGTTGTCCATTCTTAGGGATAGATTTAAGGAGGTGCTGTCGTGGAAACAATTTCAATTGGATTGACAGTTTATTTTGAAGATGGATTTTGGCATGGTTTGTTCGAACAAGTGTATCTAGAAACTTATCAAGTTTGTCGTGTGACATTTGGTCAGGAGCCAAAAGATGATGAAATTCTAGAGATCTTACAGACTCAGTTTACTCAATTATCTTTTAGTCCAGAAGCTATAGTTAAGCAACATGTAAAAGTCAAGAATCCTAAACGATTACAGCGAATGGTGAAGAAACAAGTAAATCAGAAAGTTTCTTCCAAGTCGAAAGAACTATTGCAGTTGCAGTATGAGGAAAGGAAAAAGATTTCAAAACATCAATCTAGTGTCCAAAAACAATTGCTCAAACAAGAGAAATTTGAACGCAAACAGCAAAAACGAAGAGAGAAGCATAAAGGACATTAATGTGTTTCTCTTTATAGAAACAGCTCTTTTCTAAGTAGAAAGGAGCCGTTTTACTAGTATTGAAGCGTCGTTTTTTACTGTTTCCTAATATGGTTACTTGTCGTCAAAAGTTTTACTGATGATAGGTTCAAATTCAGGACAATACTTACTTGCCTCAAATTCAATGACATCATATTGGGCAATCTCATTTTGATAGAATGGATCGTGTGCAATGATTTCTTGAACACCACTGTATTCAACATTCCTATAGTGCTAAGGGATGCCCATATGACAATAGTTGTATAGAGTCATTTCACGCAACGATCAAAAAGGAGTGTATTTACGCCGAAGCTAATGTTGGTTATAAAGATTTTCAGACCTGTTACGATAGTATTTTTAAGTATATCGGAGGTTTTTATAATTCGAGGAGGCGCCACAGCAAACTGAACTATCTTTGTCCGAATGAATTTTAAAAACAAATTGCTTAGTTAATAGCACTCCTTCTACGCGCTTATAAAATTCATTTTATGATCTCGTAGAAGGAGTCCAGCAACCGAAGGGCGCTAGCCTTCAAATTTTTCTCCTAAAATGTGTCCAAAATATTGACAGAATTCCAAAACTCAATTATTTAAAATGGAATGACTGGGTACTATAAGGTAGGTGATTCAATAGGAAGGATAATTTCTGTTTGAAAATATTCTCCTTGTTCACTTGTGATAATCATACTACCTCCATGTAAATCAACAATTTGGTTAGAAATTTTTAGTCCCATACCACTTCTGCGAGCCCCAGAAATATCAAAATTAAATTCCTCAATTTTATTAATATTTTTAAGTCTATCTGTAGAGGTTCCAATTCCATTATCACGTATAATAACTGAAAATTTATTACGAGAAATATAGTTAAGGACAATCTGAATATTACAACCAGAAGGGTTATGCAATACAGAATTATAAATGAGATTGTGAATAACTCTAGACATCAAAGATTTTTCAATGTACATTTTTTTACCCAACAATTTATTATCAGGAATAAACTCAAAATTAAAATTATTCCAAATCTCTTCATTAATAATTTGTATGATTATTTCCCTAAAGAAGGGGATAATATCTGTTATTTCTTGATTTAATTTAAAATTACCGTTTGTTAGTCTAGCGAATATGTTGAGATCGTTTAGCAAATTTTGAATATAGTGACTCTCAACTAGTGTAGGTTTCAAATTTTTTAATAGGTCATCATTGTCTGTTTTTTCAATGGCTAATGATGTATTAGCCATGATAACTGAGAGTGGGGTTTTTATGTCATGAGCTATTCCTGAAATCCAATTTTCTTTAAAATTTTCGTTTTCACGTAATTGTTGATTTGCAGAATTAACAGCAAGAGTCAATTTATCTAGCTCTTTTACAGATTTTACTTGAGTGTTTATACCACTTGGTAAGTTGTTAATTGCGTTAATAATTGGTTTGATATTTCGGTTAAAGAAAGTAAGGCTGTGACAATATAGTAAGAGACAAAATAAAATATTAGCAAATATAATTGATAGGATGATAATCGGAATGATTTGGATTCTATTCAATTCAAAGTAATTATTGCCGTATTGTATAATACTGTCTTTTGGAAATGCGATAATATATATATCATCGTTGTCGTCTTTTAGTTGAGTAAATACAGGATAATCTTTTAGATAACATCTAGAGAATCTAATAGCATCAGTAAAATTAAATTGACTGGCTATTTCTTTAGGTTTATTAACATTGAATTTTTCTTTACCACTATTTTTATCAATAACCATTATCCATAAATTATCTTTATCAATTAACTTTTTTGCGGCTGAACTTACTACATAGTTTCCATTAGAAAAAGTAATTCCATTGGATATCTTGTCAACTATATTTGAGGCAGACTGTTGGCTGCGAATATAATTAGCGGCAGTAATTAGTAGTACGATATCAATTATGATAATAAAAATAAACTTTAGTATAATTTTTTTGAAGATATTCATTGCTATCCCTCAATTATCTATATAACAAGCTTATAACCGAGACCTTTGATGGTAATTAGGTGATTTGGTCTAGAAGGAATGTCTTCGATTTTTCCTCTTATATTTCGAATATGTACCATGAGAGATTTTTCACAGCCATAGCTATCAAGTCCCCAAACAGTATCACAAATTGTTTCAATAGAGACGATATAATTTTTATTAGCATATAATTTTCGGAGAATTTGTATCTCTGTAGGTGTCAATGACAAAATTTCATCATTTTTTTTAACACTTGCGCTACTTAAATCTATAGTACAGTTATCTAACTCAATTATTTCTGACTCATCTTTATATGCCCTCCTTAATAGTGCAATAATTCGATAAGTTAAAGATTTAGGTAAAAATGGTTTCGTAACATAGTCATCTCCTCCGGAGTCAAGTCCTCGAATTTCATCGTCAGGATTATTTTTAGCGGTTAAAAATAAAATAGGAACATCGGAACTTTCTCTAACATACTCTGAAAGTAAATATCCTTCACCATCTGGCAACATAACATCTAAAATAATAAGATCAATATGTGATACTGAGAAAACATTAATCCCTTCACTGATGCTGTAAGCGACATGAATATTTTGAAAACCACGACTAGCAAGAACTTCTTTTATAGACTCGCTTAGCGCTTCATCATCATCGACGATTAGTATACTTTTCTTTAGTAATTGAACTTCAAAATTCATATATTAACTCCAAAAATTTTCTTAATTATACCATAAATTTAAGTAATTATAATGTCACAGAAGAAAAAATTCAGACATTTAAAATTCTTAAAAATAATTTTAAGTTTTCTTTATCATAAATTTGTATTCCTGTCTTACAATGAACTCGTAATAAATAAGATAACCAGTCTATCAAGGTTCGAAAAAGAGGTGGCATTATGCAAAATAAATATGAAGCTGTTGATTCAATTAAAGAAATTAGCCTAGAAGAGCTAGATCAAATTATTGGTGCTGGGAAAAATGGAGTGTTTAAAACTATTTCACACGAATATCGTATGAATTCATTCCAATTTTATTCACTTGTTGTTCTTAATGTTATGAGTCTGGTTATCTTAGATGTTGCAACAAAAAGAGGGAAACCTCTTTTTGTTTTTTCTTTTAAAGGTGGTACTTTTCTATTGTTATCGTATTAGGGATAATAAGAGAGCAAAATTAGAGCTTTATTTTTTCTTAAACTTTTCTTTAACCAGTAATTTTAAAATTATTGTATAAAGTAGCATAGATATGCGTTAAATTTAATATTAAAAAGTGGGGTAGTTAAGATGAAAATAAAATTCGTACCAAAGCTATTGAGGCATTATAAGAATTTCAAGTTTAAGAATTAGATAGTCTTTTAGGCAGTGGTAAAGGGCACGGAGTAAATACAATCTCTGCTGAATGTCACTGGAAAAATTTACAAGTAATTTTTACATGTTACTAATTGAAAGAGGTTAGCTTATGAATCAGAAAGAAGTCTTGTACAGTCAGTTTGACGCCTTTCCTAGAACATTCATTGAGAGATATTTTCCTGAAGTATTATTAAAAACTAAAATATAAGTTATCGAGAATTTATTAATTCGAAACTTTAAGGGAAAATTTCTTGTATCTTAATGTTATCTTTAGGTGGTCAATTTACAATTACAGTATAGAAACAGAATTAAAAGGATAGATTTTTTATTATTGGGCTACATGAGGTTAAAAATGAAAAATATTATTGAATTACACAAGCTTTCTAAAGTGTAGAAGTTACTACCGTGGAACTAGAAAGGTTTACTGTTCGAGAGGGCGAAATCTATGGTTTTCTTGGTCCAAATGGTGCAGGTAAAACAACAACAATGAAAATGATCTTGTCGTTAGTTATGCCAACTTCAGGAGAAATACTTATTAATGGTGAAAACATCACAAAAAATAAACAGTATTTAAACCAAATCGGTTAGATGATTGAAGAACCATCATATTATCCTAATTTAACAGGTTATGAAAATCTACTGGTTTTTCAAAAATAGGTGATTATGAAAAAAAGAGATTTATTATTAGCTAGCACGGTATTGTCAATATTATTGTTTGTTGGTAGTTCACCAAGTTGTGTTCAAGCAACTGACATTGAAACAACTCGGTACAATGTATTATTAAGAGAAACTCAATCAGTTGACGATATGGAGAAAGCATTTGAAAAAGAAGGTATCACAGTTACTGACAAGATCCCTGAGATAAATTTCATGACCATCTCCACAGAGAAAAGTAAGCAGGATGTGAAAGAGGAAAATAGCAGTAAGATTGAAGAGATTGTGGAGGATGATAAGCTAACTGTTAAACCCAATATTAGCTATTCTTATAAAGGTCAAGTCTATACGAATGATAATTCTGATTTTTGGGAAAATCAATGGGATATGCAAAAGAGCATTAGCACAGGGACTAAGTTTACTCATAAATCTTCAGGTGAAGCGACGATTGGAGTTATTGATTCAGGGATTACAAACGATAACTCCGAAATATCTTCTAATATTATTTCCGTGAAAAACTTCGCAGCTGATGCGACCACTGGTCTTGTCGATGACCAAAATGTTTTAGACAAAACAGGTCATGCAACATCTGTTGTCGGTCAGATATCCTCAAACGGTAGTTACCTCGGAATTGCTCCTGGCATGAGGGTGAGAATGTATCGTGTTTTTGACGAGGGAAATGCCCAAGATCAATGGATTTTAAAAGCATTGATTCAAGCGGCTAAAGATGATGTTGATGTCATCAATTTAAGTTTCGGAGAATATCTGCTTGAAAATTCGACTGATGAAAGTGATAAAACAGCACTCATTAACATTTATCAACGGGCCGTTAATTTTGCCCATAAGCAAGGTTCAGTAGTTGTTGCTTCTGTAGGCGATGAAGGATTAAATCTAGACAATCAAGCGGAATTGAAATATCACCTTGGTAGCTCAAACGGCAAGGACTACGCTCAGGTTAATGGTTCAGTAAAAGATATTCCTGCTGAATTAGATAATGTTGTTACAGTGGGGTCAGTGGACGCTGATGATCGCATTTCTAGTTTCTCAAACAGAGGTTCTGAAGTGGATATCTACGCAACTGGAGGCGGTTCTAAAGAGTTGTCAGCAGTTGGATACGACAAATGGATGGCAGAGAGATTATTTGAAAGAGATTGGATTATTGTTCCAACACTTCAAGGACAGTTCACTTATGCGTATGGAACATCAATCGCAGCACCAAAAGTATCTGCTGCCTTGGGATTAATTATGGAAAAGTATCACTTGAAAAATCAGCCTGATGAAGCTATCAAAATCTTGTATGACAATAGCTGGCTGAGTCATGATGGAAATGGCAATTCATTTAGAATGCTGAACATTACAAATTTTGTTCAATAATCAATTAATGAAGGTATTAATATGAATCAAGTGCTTATCATAGAGGATGATTTTGATATTGACTCGCATCATCCTAGGGATAAATAACAATAGTTGTATAATCACATATCAATAATAAAGAGTTGTTCTGAATTTGCTTTATTGTATGCTAAATTTCTGAATAAACTCTAAATGCGTTCGTTTAAACATTTTAAATGGAGTACAAAACTATGAAAAAATTATTTTGGATGACGCGAAGCCAACGTTTCTCAATCAGAAAGTATTCTATCGGAGTAGCTTCGGTGCTCATTGGGATGTTCTTATTGGGAACACCTAAAGGAGCATCTGCAGATGAGTTGACCAACACCAATGATGTAACGACTACAGAAGTAGTTGGAAGTGTGACTAATGATAGTAGTAGCACAACAACATCTATAACTACAGAAGCAGTTTCTACTGCTCAAGAAACACCAACTGTTAATCAAGAAGTAGCGCAGGCTACCAAAGGAACAGGGAGCAGTTTAAATAGTTCTGCTGTATCTGAGGACTCTCATGTAAATGCTGAAGCAACTAGGACTGATTTATCTACAAACACTTCAAATGGTGTTGCAGAAGGACATACTACAAAAGAGATTACCCCAGCTGCACCATCAGTTGATCAGTCTAGCAAAGAAGTTAAAACAGAAAATATTGAAGACAAGGTATCTGAAGTCGTAGAAGCTCCTACGACTCCTGCAGATAATCAAAGCACAGATAAAGCTACTACAAAAGTAGATGACGAAGGAAGTCTGGATGATGATTTAGCAACTGTTGAAGATTTCTTGAATCAAAATCAAAATAGCAAATTATCTGATGGTGCTAATACAAGATCAGGACGAGCTATCGGTGATGACTACCCTGCTTCTTGGAGAAATAATCCCAACTCTGTGGACTCTTGGGGATATTACACAGGAAATTGCACCTCATTTGTAGCTAATCGCTTGCATAATGTTAACCACTTTGAAGTTCCAAGAGCTATGGGAAATGGAGCACAGTGGGGAGCTGTTGCAAGAAGCCTAGGATATAGAGTAGATAACACTCCAGCAGTGGGTTCTGTAGCTTACTATACTGATGGTGGTTACGGACACGTAGCTTGGGTCGCTGAGATTGTTGGAGGTAACATTGTTGTTGAAGAGTATAACTGGATTAGAAATGGAGGAATGGACTACACATATCACACCCAAACACAACCTACTTCTAAACCCGCGGGATTTATTCACTTCAAAGATTTAAGTGGTACGCCTTCAACTCCAATCAGTACAACACCTTCAGCAGGAACAAGTACCGGTGGTTCTTTGCCAAGTTCAGGTACTTATAGATTCACTAATCGCAAAGGGATTAAGTCAGAACCTAGGATTTCTAGCGCAGATATCGCTTACTATGACAATGGAAGCTCTGTTAACTATGATAAGACTGTAATAGCAGACAATTACGAATGGATTTCTTATGTCTCTTATTCAGGTGCCCGCAGATATATTGCCATCAATCAAGTAGCGACCCGACCAACGACTCCAGTCACTACTCCAAGTACAAGTGGTCAAGCGACTAGCTCTTTACCAAGTTCAGGTATTTATCGTTTTACTAGCCGAAAAGGGATCAAATCAGAACCTAAAATTTCCAGTGCTGACATTGCATACTACGACAATGGAAGTTCTGTTAACTATGATAAGACATTAGTAGCCGATAACTATGAATGGATTTCCTATGTTTCTTATTCAGGAGCTCGCAGATATATCGCTATCAATCAAGTAGCGACTCAACCAACAACTAGTGGAACCTCTACGGCCCCAGTGGCTCCAAGTAGAGCTGAACCAACAGGAACAATTTCCATCACAAATAAAAACGACCAAACGGGTACATTTGATGTTATCATTTCAAATGTTTCAAGTCCTAATGGTGTCAAAGAAGTAAAAGTACCAACTTGGTCAAGCGAAAATGGACAAGATGATATTATCTGGTATGTTGCAGCTAAGCAAGGTGATGGAACTTACAAAGTTTCCGTGAATCCAAGTGATCACAAAAATTCTCTAGGAGAATATAATGTTCACTTGTACTATGTTCAAAACGACGGCAAAATGGTTGGAGTAGGTGGTACCACGACTATTGTAAAAGCAGTTGTAAGACCTTCTATCCCTGATAAAGGGCGATATACTTTCTCAGGACATGCTAGTATAAAAGCAGAACCTAAAATGTCCTCACCAGAACTGGCTTATTACGATGCCGGAGACGGTGTTAATTACGACAAGGTACTTTTGTCTGATGGCCATTATTGGATTAGCTACGTTTCATTCTCAGGCAACAGACGATATATCAGCGTAGCAGTAGCATAGATAGGTGACTATGATGAAAAAAACAATTAAAATCGTTACAAGTTTGCTAGTAGCCGTATTGGTTATCTTACTTGCTTTTGTATTATTAAAAGGTTGTGGTAGTAGTAAAGTAGATAAAAGTGGCTTCTACAGTAAGGATACAAAGACCAGCAAAATGTCATCCTCTAGCAGTAAGAGTTTGACAAAGAGCTCTTCAAAGAAATCAAGTAGCTCCTCTAGTTCTACGCAAGTAGACTCTAGTACCGAGGCTAAAAGTAGTGAAGCTAGTGTCGCTTCCAGTGCCGCTTCTAGTGCAACAACTACAGCACCAAAACAAGCGCAAGCTCAAACACCATCTCAACCTGTTCCAAGTCAAGGTAACAGTGCTAATCAAGCTGGAACCACAACTTCTGAATCTGATCCGAAAACAGGTTATGGCGGTTGGGAAGCCACTTCTGGTACTTTGACACTGACACAGGACACCCCTGTTTATACTGAACCTAACAAAGACGGTGGTGTTGCTTATGTGCAACCTCAAGGGGACATACAATGGGATAAATACATCTTCGCTAATGGTGACAATTGGTACAGCTTTGTTCAAAAAAATCGTGACCAAGAAGTTCGATTTTACATTGCTTATTCAGATGTAGGGCATTGATAGAAAAAGAAAAGGACGATACTTATATCGAAGAATGTAAGAGGTAAAAACATCATGAATAAAGTTAATTATCATCATGAAAAACAACGCTATTCCATTCGCAAATACGCTTTTGGTGCAGCATCTGTCTTGATTGGCTGTGCCTATATGGCAAACGCTCAAGTCGCACATGCTGACCAAACAACAGCGGCACCAGTTGCAGAAAGTACAACAACTTCAACAAATGTTGCACCAACTCAACCTGCTACTACAGTAGATACTACCACTCAATCACAACCCTCTACAGTTGCCCAGACAGCGCCATCAACTACAGAAAGTACAACCTCAACACAGCCGCGAGCATCAGCTGTGTCTGACAGTGTGACGCCTGCAAGCTCATCTACTGATGTCACCAAGACTGTTGTGGTTACTTATCCAGATGGCTCAACAGATGAAGTACAAGTCCACTATACTGTTGCTGGACAAACTGACGCTGATAAGATGAACCAACTGTTCGCACACAAACAGTCCGTCAAGGACAAACACCAACTGCAGACTCCTTTATTACCAACAAAGACAGCTTACCAGCAGGTACAACTTATAGTTTCAAAGATGACTCTGCTCTAAAAACAGAAACACCTGCGACTACGCCTACGAGCACAAAACCAACAGAAACACCAGTAACTACTCCAACGACTACTAAACCAAGTGATTCTGAAACAGTAAAAACACCTGAGAAGGCTGAAACACCAACTGCAACGACTACAAAAGACGACACTTCTAAGGAAGAAAGCAAAACTCCCGAAGAACCAGTCAAAGACAAAGTCGTTAAAGAAGTCATCACTGGTCCAGAATTGCCAGCTAGTGGTCGCTACACTTTCACTGAAAAGACAGCCGTGTATACCACACCAAGTACCAATAGTAGCGTCTCTTTCTACTTTAACAAAGGTAACCAAGTTAACTATGATAAAGTCTTAGACGCTGAGAATGCTCGCTGGATTTCTTACGTCAGCTACAGTGGTATTCGTCGCTATGCTAAGGTAGGAGAACTAACTAAGGTGCTTGAAGAAGTGACAGAACCTGAAAGCACTGAAACAAGCAAGAACCGCAAACCACAATCTGCTACTGGAACCTATGTTTTCCAAGATACAGCACAAGTACGCAATGACCCTAAACTTTCAAGTCCAGTACAGTTTGAATTCCGAAAAGGTGATCGAGTCTACTATGACAAAGTTTTAACTTCCGATGATTACAACTGGATTTCTTATGTTAGCTACAGCGGTATCCGTCGTTATGTGTCACTTAACAAAGTAGAAAAGGCAACAGTTGATACTCCAAAGACTCAAACACCACAAAAAGAAGAAAGTAAACCAGCAACTACTACCAAGTCAGAAGCATCGACTTTGCCTGCAAATGGTACTTATATTTTCACTGATAAAGCTGATGTACGTAATGATGCTAAGATTTCAAGCCCAGTACAGTTTGAATTCCGAAAAGGTGATCGAGTCAACTATGACAAAGTTTTAACTTCCGATGATTACAATTGGATTTCTTATGTCAGCTACAGTGGAACTCGCCGTTATGTTGCTCTCAACAAAGTCGAAAAAACTTCTGCTGAAACATCCCAAAAAGAAGAGGCAAAATCAACTACTTTAATGAAGGAAGTTAAACCAAGCCTCCCATCAAGTGGTAAGTATACCTTCACAAATACTGTAGAAGTACACAACGAAGCTAAACTTTCAAGTCCAGTACAATTTGAGTTTAAAAAGGGTGAAAGTGTCAACTATGATAAAGCCTTAGTTGCTGATGATTACAGCTGGATTTCTTACGTCAGCTACAGCGGTATTCGTCGCTATGTAGCGCTTAACAAAGTGGGACAAGATACACCTAAAGCAGAAGCAACAGCAAGTAAACCTAGTGTTGTAACAGGAAACATCAAGGTGGAAAATGTGACTGCTAAAGGCTTTGATGTTGTTGTCAGCAATGTCTCTGACACCCAAGGTGTCAAAGCAGTGAAAGTGCCTGTCTGGTCAAGCCAAGGTGGACAAGATGATATCATTTGGTATGATGCGACTAAGCAAAACTCTGGTGATTACAAGGTGGCGGTTAAGATTAGTGACCACAAAAATAACACTGGTGAATACAATGCTCACTTGTACTATGTCCAAAACGATGGCAGCTTGAAAGGTATCGCTGCGACAAGAACCACAGTTGCAGGAGAATCTACAACTGAAACGACTTCAAACAAAGTGACATCTAATGGCTCTTACTATAGCATTAAGGGTAAATACGACGACATTATCATCGCCAACAAGAAGTACCCATTATCTCCATCTTATAATCCTGGCGAAGATGCCACAGCCAAAGCTGCCTTTGTCCGTCTGCGCAATGACATGATTAACCAAGGGTTTAACGTTGGTCATGCTTACAGCGGTTTTAGAAGTTATGACACTCAAAAAACGCTTTATCAAAATTATGCCAATAGAGACGGATATGCCGCAGCAGATCGTTATTCTGCACGAGCTGGCTACAGCGAACACCAAACAGGTCTTGCTTACGACTTGACCGACAGGTCTGGCAATCTGCTCGAGGATAAAACAGCAACTGACTGGCTCAACAATAACGCCTACAAATACGGTTTTGTCGTGAGATACCAACCAGGTAAAGAGTCCGTGACTGGTTACATGCCAGAAGCATGGCACATCCGCTATATTGGAAAAGAAGCCAAAGAAGTTTATGAGTCTGGTAAAAGCTTAGAAGAATACTTCGGCTTTGACGGTGGCGATTATACCAATACAACGTCATCTAGCACAGCAAACACTAGCACTACTACTAGCCTTACTCAACGAGGTACTTACCACTTTACAAGCCGTTCCTCTATCAAGGCAGAACCTAAGGTTTCCAGTCCAGAGCTTGCATACTACGATGCAGGAAATTCCGTCAATTATGACAAAGTTCTCACAGCAGATGGACATCAATGGATTTCTTACATTGCCTATAGTGGTAGTAGAAGATACATTGCCGTTAGTTAATCGTAGTTAAAAGGAGTGACACTTGGGTATCGCTCTTTTTTTATTAGGAGTTACATAATAAAGTTCCTAAAATGTCAGATTAAGTTAGACTTTTCAAGTAATTCAGAAAAACTTGGTAGGGTGATTGATAATTCAATAATTTTCTAGGAATTCTATTTCTTGAGAGTGGGACAAAAGTCCTAGCCTCTCAATTGTTTTTGGATTGTCGAGCAAGACGCAGT
>OGJJ01001707.1_pt1 | contig 15900 bp, 17 predicted proteins | sample 1572081 | NCBI WGS metagenome assembly OGJJ01 (sample SAMEA2582122, study PRJEB24529) | metagenome | biome: Human gut stool | place: China | collected 2011
ATCATTTTGAATTAGATGAATTCCGCCGCCACTGCCTATTAAACGGCTTAGATAACATCGGCTTAACCCTTCAACATGAAGATGCGATTGCTGCTTACGAGAAGAATATTCCCTCATTTCTTCGCTAAGTTAAACATTGAGCATCAAAAAGCCCCAAATCAAATTGATCTGGGGCTTTCCCGTTTTATTAGCTTATCACGACAACTTTTCTAATGGCGCCATTTTTGCAATCAGCCATTTAATGCCATTGCCTTGGAAAGCAATCTGTAAGCGGGTTGCTTCACCGCTACCTTCAACGTTAACAACGGTGCCTTGCCCGAATTTCGGATGCATCACTTTTTGCCCCATCTTCCAGCTGCTATCATTGAGAATGGAAGCGGTCGTTTTTGTGACCTGTTTTGTAAATGTGTTATTTTGTACAAAACTCGTAGCACGGTTAATGTTACCACGTAAGCGAATTTCACGAATATGCGCTTCTGGGAGCTCTTCAATAAAACGTGATGCCACATGGCGCTCTTCTTTGCCATATAAACGGCGTAATTCCGCATAGCTAATGGTTAATTTGCGTTTGGCACGCGTAATACCTACATAAGCAAGGCGACGTTCTTCTTGCAATCGCCCTTCATCAAAACTCATGCCACTTGGGAAAATGCCCTCTTCAACACCCACCATGAACACGCGCGGAAATTCCAAACCTTTCGCCGAATGTAACGTCATCAGTTCCACATAGTCTTGATTGGGAGAGGCTTGCGCTTCGCCAGCTTCCAACGAAGCATGCGTTAAAAAAGCAGTTAAATCAGAAAGATCTTCTGCTTCATCGGGTTTAGTAAATTGCTTTGTAGCCGTCACTAACTCTTCCAAGTTTTCAATGCGGACTTCTCCCTTTTCGCCTTTTTCTTGCTGATACATCTCATACAAGCCCGATTTTTTGATCACAAAATCAGTCTGTTCAGATAAATTCATCTGTTCCGTTTCTTGATCGAGCGCGTTAATTAAATCTACAAAGCGCAACAAGGCATTCGCTGCTCTGCCTGATAATAACTCTTCATTTACCGCGACTTGAATCGCTTGCCATAGTGTAATTTGACGATCACGCACTAGCTGACGAATGGTTTCTAACGTGCGTTCCCCAATACCACGCGGCGGGGTGTTAATGACACGCTCGAAAGCAGCATCATCAAAACGATTACTAATCAAGCGTAAATATGCCAATGCATCCTTAATTTCTTGGCGTTCAAAAAAGCGCATTCCACCATAAATGCGGTAAGGAATGTTTGCTTGAATCAGCGCTTCTTCAATCACTCGTGATTGACTGTTGCTCCGATAAAGCACAGCACATTCAGATAATTCGCCCTCATCTTCTTTCCACTGCTTAATTTGTGCTGCCACAAAACGCGCTTCATCCAATTCGTTAAACGCGCAATAAATTTCCACTGGATCACCATCACCACTTTCCGTCCAAAGATTTTTCCCCAAGCGGTTATCATTATTGGCGATTAACTCATTGGCAGCGGAAAGAATATGCCCTGTGGAACGATAATTTTGCTCAAGACGAATAGTCTCTGCCTGTTGGTAATCGTTTAAAAAACGCTGAATATTTTCAACTTGCGCACCACGCCAACCATAGATAGATTGGTCATCATCGCCCACAATCATCACTTTACCGGTTTGCCCTGCTAACAAATGAATCAGGTCATACTGAATGTTGTTGGTATCTTGAAACTCATCAATCAAAATATGTTGGAAACGTTGCTGATAGCGTTGCAAAATCAATTTATTGTGTTTTAGCAATTCATAAGCGCGAATCAATAATTCTGCGAAATCCAACAAGCCTGCGCGATCACAAGCCTCTTGGTACAAACGATAAATTTCAACTAATTTTTTCTCATTCGGATCGTTGTGGTGATCGATATCTTTGGCACGCTTGCCTTTATCTTTTTGCGCATTGATATACCACGCGACATGCTTCGGTGGAAAATTTTTCTCATCAATATTATGCAGCTTGAGTAAACGTTTAATCAGACGTTGCTGATCTTCCGTATCCATGATTTGGAAATCTTGTGGCAAGTTGGCGTCCAAATAATGCGCACGCAACAAACGGTTTGCAATACTATGGAAAGTTCCTACCCACATTCCAAATAGACGTTCGCCACTCATTTGATCTTCTGCGGTTTGTGCTAACGTATATTCGATTCGATGACGCATTTCCGCTGCTGCTTTATTGGTAAAAGTCACAGCTAAAATGTTCGATTCTGGCACATTCTCCACGCCAATTAACCAGGCAATACGGTGAGTAAGCACGCGTGTTTTGCCAGAGCCTGCCCCTGCAAGTACTAAATAATTACCAATCGGGGCGGCAACTGCTTCACGTTGCTTATCGTTCAGCCCGTCTAAGAGTAAATAAAAATCCATGATGAAACCTATCTATTGTATTTTTATCCATTATATCGCAAGCGGTCGTTTTTTTGAAATTTTTTGCAAATACCACAAAGAAAAAAGCCATTCTTTCGAATGGCTTAAAATTAGTGTCCGCTTAAAACCTGAGCAGGAGAAAGTTTTGCAGCACGCGATGCCGGATAGAGGCTCGCACACAAACTTAGCACGAGAGTGGCAAGTAATACATAAACAATATCTTGCCAATGTAATTCGCTTGGGAGGAAATCAATAAAGTAGATACCATCTGAAAGCAATTTAACCCCGAAGAATTGTTCTAAAGATTTGATAATTGCGGTTAAATTCAGAGCCAGCAATACGCCTAAAACTAAGCCAATTACCGCACCTTTCATGCCTGAAATCAGTCCATACCAAAGGAAAATCTGCTTAATAAAACGATTATTAGCACCAAGCGTACGCATAATCGCAATATCTCCTTGCTTGTCTTTTACTGCCATAATTAAAGTGGAAATAATATTAAAACAAGCTACGCCAATCACTAATACCATCGCAATATACATCACCGCACGAATCAACTGAATGTCGTTATACATATAGCCAAATTTATCTATCCAAGTATTGAGATAAAGTGGTTGCTCAAAAGCATTTAACTCAGGGAGCGACAATTGATTAACCGCAAACGGCGCTATTAAAGAAAGCTCAACCCCTGAAATTTCTTGAGGACTATATTCCAACAGCTCTTGTGCTTTGGTTAATGGCAATAACGCATAACTGTGGTCTAGCTGCCCTTCTAATTTCAAAATACCCGTTACTGGCAAACTAAAACGTAACGGCTGAGCTAATTTGCCATCTTCGGTCGGTTGCGGAAGTAATAAAGTCACTTCATCGCCTGCTTCAACCGATAAATCTTTAGCAATGCCTGCGCCTAAAATAAGCCCACCTTCTTGGTGAAAGGCTTGCCATTGTTCTGCCGGAATATAGTGACTTAATTGGCTCACTTGATCTTGCTTTTTCGGGTCAACTCCACGCACTTGTGCAATTTTAAGTTGGCTACCGTTTTCAATCAGCCCAGTAAAACTCACGAATGGCGAAACAGCGCTCACATTCGGATTCTCGCTGACTAATTTCTCTAAACGTTCGCCCGCCTGAATTGGCACATTTTCATTTCCATTGTAAGAATAGAGTTCTGCGTGCGGCACAACAGAAAGTACGCGCTGATTAAGCTCACGCTCGAAACCATTCATTGCACTTAAGCCAATAATCAACACCGCAACCCCAAGCGCAATCCCTACGCTTGAAAAAAGGGAAATCAGTGAAACAAGGCGATTTTTCTGCTTGCCTCGCTGATACCGCCAGCTAATAAAAAATGGGGTATTCATTAGGCTTCCTCAGTTAAAATGCCATCACGCATGACAAAACGACGAGAGAGTTTTTGCGCGAGATTTAAATCGTGTGTCACTAATAAGAAGGCAATGTTTTGCTCATGATTTAGCTGTTTTATTAAATCAAAAATACTTTCAGTAGTTTTCTGATCCAAGTTCCCTGTAGGTTCATCAGCCAATACGAGTGATGGGTTATTGACTAAAGCACGCGCAATTGCAACCCGTTGGCGCTCACCACCTGAAAGAGCCGATGGACGATGCGTAATTCGATGTGATAATCCGACCGCTTGTAGCATTTTTTCAGCACGATCTGCCGCTTCACTTTTGTTCTGACGCCCGATTAACATCGGCATCATAACATTTTCCAGCGCAGTAAAATCTGCCATCAAATGATGGAATTGATAAACGAATCCTAAATAGCGGTTACGTAAATCGGCTAACTGATTGGCACTCAATTTTTGTAATGATTGATCCGCAATCCAAACCTCGCCAGCACTCGGTTGGTCTAAGCCACCCAAACTATGTAGTAAAGTGCTTTTCCCCGAACCCGAACTCCCAACGATTGCCACTAGCTCGCCTTTTTCCATCGAAAAAGAAACATTTTTTAATACTTGAACTTGCTGTTCGCCTTCTTCATAAAACTTGCTGATATTTTCACAGCGCAATAATGTTGTCATGGTTTAGCCTTTTTTTCTTGCTACAGCATCTCTAATTGCTTTTTCAATATCGTTGCCGATAAGTTTATATTTTTCAAATAAATGAATATTGTCATCTTTTATATGTAATTGACCTTCATTTCCGTGATTTCCTCGATGTTGTCCTTTAGAAAATAATTCATGAGAAGCAACTTCATCAGAATTCATTATCCATAAAATAATTTCATCCCTAAATACGGCTACCCAAATAAAAACATCACAACACTGTGGTTTTAATTGCTGAAAATTCATTAAAAAAGGCTTATCTGTTTGGCTAGATAATGCTTTAATGTACAATGGTTCATCACTATTAGCATCTACCGCTCTAGAAGCTTTCACTTCAATTCTAATCCCATCTAGCCATAAGTCATATTCACCACTAAACTCGGGGTCAAATTTTTTAGACGGAGTAAGTAAATTATTGCTTTTTCCTTTTATATAGGTTTGTGCAAATTTCTCACCAAATCCACGAGGCGCCGATATCTCAAAAATCCAGAGATTAGGATTTGCGCTGATATATTCCGTCCTGATATCTAAATATTGTTCATAAGTCAAATTATTCTGACTAATTAAAGAAACAATTAAATGTTCATATTCATTAAAAGGATAAACTGCATGATCTTGTTCAATCTCATGCAGAACTTTGCAAAGTTCTTTTTCATCCCCTGAAAATGATTCAATAATTCTACTTCTTAATTCTGAAAGTTCCATTTTCTATTTTCTCTATATTAATATTTTCTAAATATGTAGCTTCATTAAAAGTATCTTCTGTTAAAAATTGAGTAAAAATCGGCATTTTTTCTAGATCTCCTCTTAATACTTTATGTGTATTAAATAATTTTTTAAATAACCAATTCATTAACTCACTATTAAATAGCGCTGCTAATACCTTCATTGATACTGGAAATTCTTCATTTACAATTAACATATTGGCACTATTTAATGGATAACGCTGTTTATCATCATAAAAGAAGCATAAATTTGAAGAAATAAACTTATAAATCAATTTCTCTTTTGCCTTAAATAAATACTGTGGGGCTACTTGCTGATATAAGGAAAAATCATCCGAAATAAAGTGGGAAGGTTCTTTTAATCCTTTTAGAGTAATATCTGAGCCTTTATAAACAGGAATAAATCCTTGTTGAGCATTAGATTTAACATATTTTTCATTATTCCCTGTAACAATGCCTAGTCCCCAACTTGCTTTACCCTCTAACGTTTCATGTAACTGACTATATAAATAAGTGATAACCTCAGATTCTTCTCTGTTACAGTTCACATTTAAAATCTTTTTGGGATTGTTTATAAAAGATTCTATACTTCTTAAAAAAGTCTGATTTTGATAAACACAAACGATATACCTATTTGAACTCATCTCAATTTTAGTTAACTCTAAGGCAACAGCACCTGTTTGCAATCCTTTGAAAGCCTTACCATAGTCCTTTAATGTATCAATCTGATATGTAAAAAGTCTCTCTCTAGCAGATTCAAATGAGGCAATATTAAAAAATGCTTCTGGTAAAAGCAGACCTAATTTTCCCTCTGAATTTAACCTATTCAAACAAGCAAAGAAGAATAATGATGAGGTATCCTGACTTATACCAGCATTAAATATTTCTGCATATTCTATTTTCTGTGATTTATTTATCTTTTTTCCCCACGGAGGATTTGTATAAATATAATCATAGTATCCTAAAGAATTATTTTTACATAATTCAAGAAAGTCATCACAGAGAATATTATTAGTAACATATCCCGTTTCTTTTTTAATTCGCTCTTTAGTAATTTCAACAGCAAGAGGATCAATATCTATACCATAAATATTTTCCGGTTTAAACCCAAGTTCTATTGCTCGCATAATAAAATTACCAGAGCCACAACAAGGATCTAAAAAAGTCTTATTCTCTACATTTTGAGCTGATAATAAGTCTTCAACAATCGCGATTGGCGTATAATATATCCCCTCTTTATTTCGATAAGAGTCAGATAATTGTTCTTCATAAAAATTACCTAGTTGATGAACATCATCTGTTTGCAATGCTTGGTAAATTTTTTCTTCTACCTGTTGGTGATTATGGCTATCTTTTTGGGATTTATTAGCTCTTGCCGAAAGTTTTTTTTTATCGGAAATATTTAATTGCAATGCCAAAATTGATGCTTTGCTTACATACCCTGCCGAATCTAATAATAACTCACCCGTTTTTATCCAATTTCGGATTGTTGCAGAAGAAACATTAAAGTATTTTGCTACTTCTTCTATACGCATAAGCTCTTACTCATATCTCAACGCCTGCGCAGGTTCAATTTTTGCTGCGCGGTAGGCTGGGTAAAGGGTGCAAAGCAGCGATAATCCAATCGAGCTTGTAATAATCACTGCAATTTGTGTACTAGAAATTTCCGTCGGTAGAAGCAGCATTGGATTAAAAAGTGCAACAATTTGGTCTAAGTAGTGGCTAATTAACACGCCTAGTCCACCACCAATAAATGCGCCAATGACACCCACAATAGCACCTTGGAAAACAAAAATGGCCATAACCGATCTTTTCTTAAGGCCTTGGGTTTGTAAAATCGCAATTTCGCCTTGCTTATCCACCACCATCAGGCTTAATGAAGTCACTATGTTAGAAATTGCGACAATAATAATTAGGCTAATCAATAACCCCATCATATTTTTTTCCATCCGGACAGCTTGGAAAAACTCACCTTTTTGTTCACGCCAGTCGCTAATTTGGTAATGTGCTTCATCAAAAGTTTGTGCAAGTTCTGTTACTTGGAATGGGTCTTGCAAGAATAAGCGCACGCCTTGTACTTCTTCAGGCGCAATACGAAGAAGACGTCCTACATCCGTTAAATTCGCAAATAGCGTATATTCGCTGGCACTGCTTTGACTTGGATAGATACCCGAAATTTCAAATAAACGCTGAACTGGAATTCTTCCCATCGGCGTATATTGGCTATTCTCGGTAATCATCAAACGAATTTTCTCGCCTATACTTAAATTTAGTTTATGCGCTAATTGGCTACCGATGAGCACCTTAAATTCACCTGCGGGCAACCGCTCAGCAACTGCTTGTTCATCTAGCAGTGGATCGTCTTCTGCTTTCGTCACACCAATTAGCTGGCCTGCTTGAATACCATTTTGGCTTTGAATAATGACATTCGCGCGGTTAATCGCCGTGCTTTTTTGCACAAAATTTGGCAGTGTTAATTTTTCATTCTGCGTAAAATGCCCTTCTTGCGGGGCAATAATGGCATGCGGTAAATGGGAAAGGAGATTGCGCTTTTGCATATTCTCTAAACCGTTCATCACGGAAAGCACAATCACAAGCGCCATCACACCTAGCGTAATACCAAGGCTGGCGAGGTTAGTTACCAAACGCCCGAAACGATCAGCACTTTTCGTGCGCCAATAACGAAAGGCAATAAATAAAGGGGTTAAATTCATATTTTTGGTCATAAAATAAAACAAGCGGTCAAATTATACTGAATTTTTGCAAAACTCTGCATAAAAATAACCGCTTGTTTTGAGGGAGATAAATTAAGCTGGATGACGCTCAGCGACTTCTTTTAATAAGCTTTGTAATTCGCCTTTTTGTGCCATTTCTAAAACAATGTCACAACCACCCACTAATTCGCCTTCTACCCATAATTGTGGGAAAGTTGGCCAGTTTGCAAATTTTGGTAATTCTGCACGAATATCTGGGTTAGTTAAAATATCTACATAACCAAATGGTACTTGGCAGCTAATCACTGCTTCTACTGCACGCGCAGAGAAACCACATGAAGGGAATTTTGGAGAACCTTTCATGTAAAGTAAAATTGGGTTCTCGCTAATTTGTTTTTTGATTTTTTCAATCGTTTCCATTGTTACCTCTAAGGATTATCTAAAAAATAGCCGAGTGATTGTATCAGATTTTATTAAGAACTAAAGTGCAATCTCTCGTCTACCCGTAAATGCATGAGAAAGGGTCGTCCCATCTACCATTTCTAATGAACCACCAACCGGCACACCGTGCGCAATACGACTGGTTTTCACATTATATTGATGACACATTTCTGCAATGTAATTGGCCGTTGCATCACCTTCAATTGTTGGATTCGTCGCTAAAATCACTTCATGGAAAGATTCATGCTCTAAGCGCTGTTGTAATAGATCTAACCCGATTTCGCGTGGCCCAATACCATCAATTGGCGACAAATGCCCCATCAACACAAAATAACGCCCTGAAAATTGACCGGTTTGCTCAATCGCTTGAATATCCTCTGGCATTTCCACAACACAAAGTTGTCCGCTCATTTGACGGCGCGGGTTTTTGCAGATGTTACACTCCTCTTCTTCGGTAAAGGTACGGCAACTTTGACAATGCCCAATATGGGTCATAGCTTCATGTAATGCTTTAGCAAGGTTCACGCCCCCTGCACGATTACGTTGCAGCAGATGAAATGCCATTCGCTGAGCCGATTTTGGCCCCACTCCTGGCAATGCGCGCAAGGCTTCCATCAAATTTTCAAGTAAAGGACTGGTTTGCATAAAATTTTACCGACAAAACAAAACGGCACATTTTAGTGCTTTTCACCTAATTTTGCTACTTTTTCCAAGATAGGTTGAAGCAAACAAGCTGTCGATTTTTCAGAAAATTTTGCAGAAACTGGCATATACCACCAATTAGATTGCGCAAAGGCTTGGCACTTCACGGCGTCTTTTTCTGTCATCAATAATGGTGTGTCAATTTCAGCTAATGCCTGTAATTGTTTAAGTTCAAAGGGTTGATGATCAGCAAAACCCACTTCATCACGCAATCGAATGCCTAAGCTTTTTAACATTTCAAAAAAGCGTGGGGGGTGACCAATTCCTGCAATCGCAACGCAAGTTTTTTCAGTAAATTCGGTTAATAAACGGCGTTCGTGGGTCACAAGATTGACTGCCCATTCGGGTTCTAATGTCATGAAATGTTCACCAGTTTGCGCCTGCCCACCGTTGCAAATGACTGCTTGCACCTGTTTGAGTCGGCTCGGTAGCTCACGTAGTCCACCTGCTGGTAATAAAAAACCATTGCCAAAACGGCGCACACCATCAACAACAACCCATTCAATATCACGTGCTAGCGCATAATGTTGCAAACCATCATCTGCAATAATCAAATCCAGCGAAAACTGACTGAGCAATAGCTCAATACTTTGGCGGCGGTTTGGAGATATTGCTAATGGCACGTCTGTTCGCTGTACAATGAGCACAGGCTCATCACCCACCATTTCGGCAGAGCTTGAATTTGTGACTAACTGAGGAAACTGTTTTGTTTTACCGCCATAGCCACGAGAAATAACGCCAACTTTTATGCCTTTTGCCTGCAACTGTTCTACTAGCCAAACAACGACTGGCGTTTTACCATTTCCCCCTACGGAAATATTCCCCACAACCAATACTGGCACAGGAGCGCGGTAAGATTTAAAAATATTTTTCTGATATAACCATCGGCGTGTTTGGCTAATCAGCAAAAAAAGCATGGAAAGCGGCGAAAGCAGCCAAGTCAGTAGAGATTTTGTTTGCCAAAGTTTCATTGTTTTTTTAATGTCTCGATCATTTCACGCAGTAGCAATAATTCGCGTTTTTGATTTTCAATAATTTCATTTTTATGTGCGAGCAATTCCTCTTTATGCAAAAGAATCAGCCTAAGCGTTTCCGTTTTTTGATCCGCATTGCCTGCATAAAGGTTTCCTTCTTCACCATAAGATAATAATTGGCAAATATGCATGCCAAAAATTTCCGCAATTTGCTCAAGTCGAGGCAAATTAGACAGCGTTTCGCCCCGCTCTATTTTGGCATAGCCTTTTGTTGTCATATTCAGCTTCTGCGCCATTTCTTCTTGGGTCCATTGGCGTACTTCACGAAGCTGTTTAATTTTTTCATTGATTTTCATATCAAACACCCACAAACTGTAGAGCAAAGGATAACATTTGTTCCCTAAAGGAGCAAATTTGTGGATTGTATCCTTTTCATACAATCCTTAGAATGCTGCCTTCTTTAACTCTACTATTATCATGAGGTTTTATTATGAATTGGTATTTAGCCGTTCTTAAGAAATATACAACTTTCTCTGGTCGCGCAAGAAGAAAAGAATATTGGATGTTCACACTTTTCAATATCATCGCTTCTTGCATTGCCATGGTAATTGATGGCGTATTAGGTGGCACAGGTATCGTGACTATCATTTACGTTTTAGCAACTCTTTTACCAAGCTTAGCAGTAACTGTGCGCCGCTTACATGACACAGGTCGTAGTGCTTGGTGGTTATTACTTGGTCTTGTTCCATTTGTTAGCATCGTTTTAATTATCTTTATGTGCCTTGAAGGTCAACTACAAAGCAACCAATACGGTGACAATCCTAAATTAGTAGATCCAGCATAATCCTAATTTGATTCTCTTGCTAAAACAAAAAACCGCCATTAGGCGGTTTTTTTGTTTTATTACATCGTTACAATCAAACATTCAGCTACGCTACGAGCGTTAGATTGCGCATTGGCTGCAGCGGCACGATCACCAACTGGACCGACAAAGACACGATTCCATTCTCCGCTGCTAACAATACGTGCATTAAAACCTGACATTGCTAAACGAGCCTGCATATTCTCTGCTTGTGCTTTATTTTTAAATGCCCCGCATTGTAATCCAAAACGCCCTGCCGTAGCAGCTGGTTTTTCCGCTGGTTTAGCCGTGGTTTCTTTTGGTGTTTCAGCTTTTTTGGCTGTTTCCACTTTTGCTTGTTCCGTCGCTTTAGCTGCTTCAGCCTGTTTAGCTTGTTCTGCTTTTTTCGCTAATTCTTGCTGTTTTTTGAGCTCTGCCTGCTTACGCTTTTCTTCTGCGGCTTTTTGCTCTTGAGCTTTCTGAGCAGCGATTTGTTCAGCGCTTGGCGCTGGCGTTGCAGAGGTAGTTGGCTGCGCTTTTTCTGCATTTAAGCGGGCTGCTTCTTCTTGCTTACGCTTTTCTTCAAACTGTTGAATCTGTTCTTTAGTCAGTTGAGCTAATTTTTCTTGTGATTTTTTGCTACTATCGGTTATCACTTCTCGAGATTCTAAATCACGAATATAGCTGTACACTTCTTCTGGTCGGCTCGGCAAATTGCTGGACTTTTGCGTTGGCACCTGAACTTGCACATTGTTCGGAATAACAGGGGCTGGTGCATTTTCTTTTAATAGCCATAAACCTAGTCCTGCTGCTAACAATAAAACAATGATGAGCGAAAATAATGTTGATTTGTTCATGCCGCGCTTTTTCTTTTTAGAGCGAGCCATATAGTCACGTTGAGGCACAATGGTTACCTTATCAATTTTATATAGAATGAAATTTGTAAATTTTACTGAAAAAACAACCGCTTGCCTATCGTTTAAAAAACAGTTGTATCAAAATTATTGTAAACTTTTGTGAATAAAAGTTTAATTTAATTTCCCGATTAATGAGAAAGATAAATATCAAAGCGATGATTTTTGGTGGTATGCGAAAAATCTGGCTTCGTATCCGCCATAAACGGCGCATAATCTGGGCGTTTCACAACCACCCGTTTTCGTGCTAAAGCTTTTGCGGGTAAAAATAAACTATCTGCGTCTAAATCCGCTCCAACTAAATGTTGAAAAACACGCATCTCTTTTTTCACTAATGCGCTTTTTTGTTTATGCGGATACATCGGATCTAAATAAACCACATCAGCCTGTTCTTTCTCACAATCCAGTTGTGCAATATGCGAAACCGCCACTAATTGCATCCTTTCTTGCATAAACTCACCGATTTCTGCATCAGCATACGCGCGAGCTAAACCATCTTCTAATAATGCTGCAACCACTGGATGGCGCTCAACCAAACGCACTTTACACCCAATTGCGGCTAATACAAAAGCATCACGCCCAAGACCTGCGGTTGCATCAATAACCGTTGGGAAATCATTCCCTTTAATTCCAACTGCTTTGGCAACCGCCTCTCCTCGTCCGCCACCAAACTTACGGCGATGAGCCATTACCCCTTCGACAAAATCCACGGCAATCGCCCCTAATTTAGGCTCATCTAGCTTACGGAGCTCTAAACGTTTATCTGTTAATACTAAAGCAAGCGGACTTTCTGATTGATGTGTAAGTTGCCACTTATCACAAATCGCTCGAAATTTCTCTTTTTGTGCAGACTCGTTAATTAGCTGAATCATACAAACCACTCATCCAAATGTTCTAGTAAACAATCTTTGCCTGCAAGCGGTTCATTTTGCCAAGCGATTTGCAACATTTCTGCATTAAATTGTTTTTCATATTGCGCTGAAATCGATTGATAACTGATATGCCAAGGTTCAAAGCCAACCTGTGTATTGTGAATGCCATCAAATGGAAAATAGAAGCCAAAATCAACGGCATGTTGATGTAACCATTGCGCTAACGGTGCAAAATATCCCCCTTCTTGATATTCCCAAGGCTCAAGCTGCAAAGTTTTGCCCTCAGGGAGAAGATCTGGGTCGAAAATATCAATTTCAGTTCCCCAATGATGACGACTCATTCCGGGCACCGCTGACCAACGTAAAATCGCTTGAATTTTCTGCCATTCAGCCAATTTGCTCACATCTATTGGGTTACCAGCATCATCGTGCACCTTGCGTTGCCCTTCAAACTTCGCATTCCAGATTAACAGTTGACGCTCGAAGTCTCGATACGTAGAAGCGGGTTGCAAATTAAACCCTGCTTGTTTTGCCGCTGCTTGTAAAGCAAGAAATGCTTCTACTACTTCAGCTTGTAAATAATGGTTATCTGATAATGGATTGGGTAAAGCAACCAAATGTGCTCGACTTTTGCCTGTTAATAAAGCCGTTAAATTATCCATATACTTTCCTATGCTTCGAGTAAATTGGTTAAAATTTGATAATAAACTTCACCACATTTTGCCAAATCTTCAATACTGACACATTCATTGACTTTATGAATAGTGCGATTTAATGGCCCGAATTCCACAACTTCTGCGCCCATCAAAGCAATAAAACGACCATCAGACGTCCCACCACTAGTATCTAATTTCGGTGTAATTTGCGTTACATTTTCGACCGCTTGCTTAGCGGCTTGAACCAACTTTCCGTGGCCAGCAAGAAATGGCTTACCCGATAAATTCCAACTGATTCGATATTTCAAACCATGCTTTTCTAGCATTTTTTCAACCGTGGCTTTAATGATTTCATCAGTAACTTCTGTGCAATAGCGTAAGTTAAATTGAACATAAAGTTCACCTGGAATCACATTATTACTGCCAGTTCCTGCTTGAATATTCGCAATTTGCAAACTTGTTGCTGGGAAAAATTCATTTCCCTGATCCCATTGATACGTAGTTAATTCGGTTAAGAAACCTAAGGCTGTATGCACTGGATTTTCCGCTAAATGCGGGTAAGCGACATGGCCTTGAATCCCTTCTATATAAAGGTTACCTGTGATTGAACCACGGCGTCCGTTTTTAATCACGTCCCCCAACACTTGGCTACTTGAAGGCTCACCTACCACAGCATAGTTCACAATCTCTTGACGTGCCATTAAGGCCTCAACCACTTTAACTGTTCCATCTTTAGCTGCCGCCTCTTCATCAGAGGTAATCAACAGTGCAATTTTGCCACGATGATTAGGATGATGCTTTACAAAATTCTCAGCGGCAATCACCAAAGCTGCCAGTGAACCTTTCATATCTGCTGCACCACGCCCATAGAGCATGCCATCCACAATTTCTGCTGAAAATGGTGGATATTGCCAAGCTTGTAAATCACCAACTGGCACAACATCAGTATGCCCAGCAAAAACCACACAAGGTTCAGTATCACAACCGTGGGTCGCCCATAAATTTAATGTTTCACCAAACGGCATCCATTCAATTTGAAATCCTTGTGCTGCTAGCCTACTCGCAATCACTTGTTGACAACCCGCATCTTGAGGGCTAATTGATTCTCTGCGAATTAACTCTTGAGCAAGCCCAATAATTTGTGATTTCATCTTCTGTTGATTCCTTATCTCAAGCATTAGGAAAAAGCTACACTATACGCTTTCTCATCAAATCCAATCAGAGCAAGCTCATCTTGTAAAATAATTGGGCGCTTAATCAGTGTCGGTTGTTCAGCTAATACTTTTAATGCGCTAGCGCGATCTAGATTATCCTTAACCACTTGATCGAGATTTCTCCAAGTCGTTGAACGCTTATTGACTAATGCTTCCCAACCAAAAGCCTTTTCCGCTTGATTTAACCAATTTACATCTAATCCATCTACGCGATAATCATGCAAACGATGCTCAACATGATGCGCTGAAAGCCAATTAAGCGCTTTTTTTACCGTGTCACAATTTTTAATGCCATAAACAATAATCGTCATATTATGTCCTTTTAATTAAAATTATATTTACCCATCACTTCTAGTCGGATTTCTTGCTATAATTGATTCGATCTACAAAATGAGGAAATATTATGAATAAAATTCTGCTTACTTGCGGAATGATATGCTTACTCAGTGCCTGTTCTAGTGAAACATACACGAGGGCTAATCATACCGCAAATCAACCCAAACCAGCCACAAAATATAAAATATCTGATGAATTAGCAAAAAAATGGGTCATCGAGAAAAATAAGGCGCAACAATGCTTGTTTCCTAAAGAGAGCAATCGCATTGCTGCTGCGCAACCGTTTCTCTACCAAATGGCTATTTACAATCACCCATTATTACAAGTCATTGGTGAGCAAAATTATCAAATCTTAAGTTTAAGCCCATCTTCACAACAATATGCGGCGGCAAAACTACGTAAATTTAACCACACCAAAAAAGCAAAATTTGGCAAAAGTTGGTGTAATGAATTACGTAAAGAATATGGCACTTTAGTGAAATTGGCGCAAGCGCAACCACAAGCAACCAAAACGCTTGAGAATAAAGTTACCAAAAAGAAAAATGTACAACTAAACCGCCAAGCAATTAAGATTAAATTGCCACCAATACCAAACATATATAGCGAAAGTGACATTTTAGATGAAGAAATTACCACACAAGATACTGCGCCAATGTTGCCAATGCCACCGGCTCAACCAACAACGCCAACGGCACCAGCAACGCCAGTAACACCGCAAAAAACGGAAACGACACCAACAGCACCAGCTGTGGGACCTGCTCCTTCAAGCTATGATGGTGATGAGCAAATTCGCATCAATAACGAACCGTTTAAAAGCGAAGTAATTCATTTCTAGTTTTAAGATACAAGCGGTTAAATTTACTGGCTGATTAACTAAAACTCACAAGCGGAAAAGAAACTATTCTTTTCCGCTTTTTATTATACATTTGTTAAATGTTAGATAAGAAAAAACCGCTTGTAAAAACAAGCGGCTTAAATAATGGCGGAGGAAGTGAGATTCGAACTCACGGAGGGCGTAAACCCTCGCCGGTTTT
>OGJJ01001708.1_pt1 | contig 15899 bp, 12 predicted proteins | sample 1572081 | NCBI WGS metagenome assembly OGJJ01 (sample SAMEA2582122, study PRJEB24529) | metagenome | biome: Human gut stool | place: China | collected 2011
TTTATGATATACTAAGGTATTGATAAAAATCAATATGATAGGAAGTGACAGAATGCAAATAAATCGTTTTTGCTCTGTAATTGCTATCCTTGGCGTTATGATTATGACACTCGCTATTGCGGGATGTGGTACGAAAACCGTATCCGTCGCAGAGGTAACGTACAAGGATATGCCGTTGCAGATTCATAATGATGCCAATGTAACGGCCCTTAATAAGGCGACGATAACGCCGACCTTGACGGGGCAGGTCGTGTATGCCGTGAAAGTAGGCGATCAAGTACAGCAAGGTCAAACTGTGGCAACTGTAGATACATCGGCTTTACAACAACAGCTAGCATCCTTGCAAGGACAATTAGCGCAAGCCCAATCACAATCATATGCCACAGCTGTGACGACTACGACTGCAGCATCTATAGACAGTACTCAACTGGAACAGGCTCAACGCATGCGTGAAGCGGGCATAATCACACAAAAAGAATATGATCGTATTTTGGAACGATCTCAACCACAAACTACAACAGTTACAACCGGTGGTGGCGGAGGCATCAATACGGCAGCCATTGAGGCACAAATCGCACAAGTATCGGCTCAGATGGCGGCATCTACAATCGTGGCTCCTATAGCAGGTACTGTAACATCTATCTATAACGAAGACCGTCAAATGGCGATTGCAGACCGTCCATTTATGATGATTCAGCAATCTACGCCGATGGTTGCATCCCTCAGCATTCCTCGTGATGCGGCTATGAAATTAGGTACACCTGAAGCGAAGAATGGCATGAAGGTACTTCTCAAGGTAGGTGACCAAGAATTACCAGGTGAATTGACTTACGTAGATATTACTCAACCTGAAAATGTGCCAAGTGTTCTTGTGAAAGCCACTTTCAATAATGAGAAAGGCCTAATCAAGGCTGGTGAATTCTATACACTCGTTATTGAATCTAATGTGAAAGCCAAGATGCTGACCGTTCCAACTAAGGCGGTTCGGGAAAATCAAGATGGGAAATATGTATATGTATTGACTGAGAATAATACAGTTGATGTACGTGTTGTTGAGGTAGGCATCACTGAAGGCGATGACGTAGCCATTATTTCTGGCTTAAACGAAGGTGATAAGGTTATTACGACGGATGGCACCTTTGTGTTAGGTGAATCTGTAAAATTGTAATTATGAGACCTAAGATTTTAGTACTAGATTGTTAGGATTATGTTTAAATGTGATGGAATCAAAACTTTCACAGATTGTGAAAGTAACCTCAAAAGAGGAATCTGATAGGAGGGATTATTATTTTAGAATTTAAACGTTTTGAATTGAGAGATAAACCATTAATCGACAAATATTTTGAACAACATCATTATGAAGCATCCGATAATTGCTTTACTACATTGTTTATGTGGCAAGATCCGTACGGTATTCGCTGGGCTGAAGAAAATGGCGTATTGTACATCCAAGGTGGTGGCAAGCGTGAGCCATTCCTTTTGCCTCCATTTGCTGGTAAAGATGCAAAGTTCCTTGATGGTTTGTTGCGTGCTAAAGAATGGTTCGTAGAAAATAAATTGCCGTTCCGATTTAAAGGCGTTAGCAAAGATGTAAAAGAACGCATGGAAGACCTATGTCCTGGTCGCTATGCATTTACACCTGACCGCGATAACTACGAATACATTTACAAGTCCGAAGATCTTATCAATTTGTCTGGTAAGAAATTCCGTCAAAAGAAAAACCATTTAAACCAATTCCGCATGCAATATTCTAACTATGAATATGTGCCAATTACAGAAGACATCATTCCATTGTGCCGTGAAACAGCAGCGTCTTGGGTGGAAACCCATCACGAAGAAGGTATTGAAGATGAATTAGTGGCTATTAATTTACTCTTTGATCATTGGGATGTCTTGGGCTTAAAAGGCGGCGCTATTAAGTTGTTTGGTCGCGTAGAGGCTTTCAGTATCGGCGAATTAATGAATGATAGAATGGCTTTAATTCACATCGAAAAAGCCAATCCGGATATTCGCGGTTTGTATCAAGCAATTAATAATGAATTCATCCGCCATGAATTTAGCAATGTAGAGTTTATCAATCGTGAAGAAGATATGGGCTTGCCTGGTCTTCGTCAAGCGAAGGAATCTTATAATCCTGATCATTTTGCAGAAAAATATGATGCTGTATATGCTAATGAAGCAGATAATGCAACGGGCGGTAAATAATCAGGTCAATCTAATAACGAATATGAGAGTGGTACTGTATGGTGCCACTCTTTTCCGTTATAATAAAGGGTAGAGTGTGTGAAATACATTCTACTATATGAAATATATAGCTTAGAGCTGTTTAGGATAGAAAGGAACTAGTATGGATTTTAGAATTGCTACATCACAAGATACGCCACAAGTTGAAGCACTTTGGGCGTATTGCTTTGAACCAAAAGAAGATCCGTTCTTTCAATATTATTTTTCTAACTGTTATGAACCGGAGAATACTGTCGTAGGTATCCAAGAAGGTCAATTGCTCTCCACTGTTCATTTGCGTCAATATAACATCAATGTGCGCGGCGCTATCTTGCCTACTAGTTATATGGTTGGTGTTGCTACTCATCCAGCTGCACGTCGTGGTGGCGTAGGTGGTGCATTATTGTTGCACTCCTTAGAAGAATTGCGCCGTCGTGGTCAAGGCATTACCATTTTAATGCCTTCAAAGGCCGGTTTTTACCAACAATATGGCTGGGACTTGTATGCTCATCAATGGGTACAGACCATGCCATTAGAAAATTTGCGTCCTTTGACGGATAAAACAGTATCCTTTGGATTGTTAAATGATGTAGAACAATGGACATTGCTTGATCCTGTTTACAAAGCCTATACGAAGGATTTATGTGGCTATGCGGAACGGGGTGAGAAGGAATGGAAACGTCTATTAGGCAGTTTCTTTGCTGAAGGTGTGAACATTGCGGTCGTGAAAAACGATGAAGGTCAAATCGAGGGCTACGCTGTATATCGTTTGGGTGCCCCTGAAATTCCAGTTACAGAATTTGTATATACAACACGTCGTGCTCAACGTGGTTTGCTTAATTATTTTTATAACCATCGTTCTCAAGGTGAAAGCATTCGCTGGAATGAAGGGTTGCATGATACGGGTTATAGATTTGTTCCTGATGGAAAAACAGGTCATACAACGATGCCGTATATGATGGTGCGTATTGTAGACCTAGAAACAGCGTTGACTACGGTACCTGTTAATCCAGAAGCCGTTATGATGCCAATTACACTAAATATTAAGGTTACCGATACATTATGCGATTGGAATGATGGTGTATTTGTCCTTACCCTAGGTGAAAGCACTTTACCTAACGTAAAACGCATTTCTCATGAATCTGTGGATGAAATCGATATCACTATAGACATTGGCGGTCTAACAGTCCTGTTGATGGGGGCTGTATCAGCTAAAGATCTTGTGTTTGAAGGAAAATTGCAAGGCGAATCTCATTGGATTGATTATTTAGATATGGTATATCCTAAACAAAATACATATATCAACGAATGGTGGTAATATGAGCTGGAAAACATATACAGTAAAAGAAGAGATAGATACAACCGTATCTGCTTATGTAAAAGAGCGATTTTCTTTATCCTCTCGAAATGTGCAGATGATATTCCGTAAGAAACGGGTGAAGGTAAATAGCCGTGTTGCTCATTCCGAGCGTACGCTAAAAAAAGGGGATGTTATTACTATTGAGTTACCACAAGATAAGGATTATGGTGTAGAGGTTGAAAAAGGACCTATAGAGGTTCTCTATGAGGATGAACACACACTTGTGGTGTATAAGCCTCCATTTATGCTAGTTCATCCAGCAGGTCAAACGAAATATCATACATTGAGTAATCTGGTGGCTGGCTATTATGCTAAACGCGGCGAAGTTCATAAAATTCGGCCTGTTCATCGCTTGGATCGAGATACAACAGGTGTTATTATGTTTGGCAAAACCCGTGAGGCAGAACAATATTACACTAAACAGCTACAAGAAGGTCGAATTCACCGTGTCTATCGCGGTCTCGTAGAAGGAAAGATTACATCTGATGGTGTGGTGAATGAACCTATCGGTGTGGATCCGGTATTTGATAATCGCCGCTGTGTTGATGAATTTGGTCAAGATGCTGTAACTGAATATCGTGTGATTGAACATGATGGTGTACAATCGTTGTTAGAGTTTACATTACTAACTGGACGAACGCATCAAATTCGAGTTCATATGGCCCATATTGGTCACCCTATCATCGGTGATGCTATGTATGGTACGCGGAATAACCCGTATACGAGACAGGCCTTACATGCCTATTCGTTGACATTTATACCATATGGACAATCTGAGCAGGTGACTGTTATCGCACCTGTACCTTCTGATTTAGGTCGTGAATTGCAAAACAAAAAGCTGCCCTAGGGCAGCTTTGTTTGTATAAGTGTATAGATTTGGCAACGAAAAAAAGGACTCAATATGGAGTCCTTTTTCATGTAAGGGGAGTGTTAGTATTAACATCAAATGACCTATGTATTTAAACAAGTAGTAGGTTTGGGGTTAGTATTACTTGTCGGGAGATAAATACACGTACGGTAACCAGGGAATTGTTACCTCTATTTATCATTTGACATTATCATTATAGGAAGGGTAAATGAGTTAAAAATGAAGAAATTTAATAAATTTCTTTAAGTTTCTTATATTTGTAAAAAACATGGTAATTAATTTTAATTATTGTTGATAAATATGGGACAATTTTGGTATTATATAAAGGAGAAGTTGTATATTTTATAAAGGTTTATCCACATTAAGCTTTTATAAAATATACAGCTCGATAGCACGAGAGGGGCAGTCATATGAGTAAAATATTAACCATATTAACACTTTTGTGGCTACTCAGTATAGGGGGGACTACTAACGCAACGGACTGGTACTATGTTGGACCAGATGCATCAGGAAACCAATTATTTATTGACAATGACAGTGTGCAAAAGAGTGATTATGATGCGCTTTTGTGGCTGCGAGTTAATGAACTGGGTGGCGACGAATTGCGATATAAAGTTTATATCAGTAGATATAATAGAACCATGGAAACATTGAAAGTAGATGCGTACATGTCAGACGGGACGCCGTATGAGAATGTAGAATTTAATGAGAACCCTGAGCCGATTGCAGGGAATACGAATGGTCAAGCCATTTATATTTTATTATGGAAATAAAAGAACCATCTAGCACAGCAAACTAGATGGTTCTTTTTATGTGTAAAATATTTATAAATCATTAGGAAATTGTTTATATACTACATCCTCAAAATATGAAGGATGGTATATACATGAAGTTTATTAGACTTGAGCAGAGTTGCGAGTCAATTCCAAGTCTTGAATCATTTGGAGATCGTCTTGAGGAGAACGACCGCCAGTAGTTAAGTAGCCACCAACCATGATACCATTTAAGCCACCTTTTAAAGCGTAAGCCTGTAAGTCTCGTAGATTTACTTCGCGACCGCCAGCAGTGCGAATCAATGCAGTTGGCAAGATGAAACGGAATACGGCGAAGGTGCGTAAGATATCCAATGGACGTAAAGCTTCGTTGCTTTCAAATGGAGTCCCTTTAACAGGATTCAAAATGTTTAATGGCACGGAGTCAATATGTAAACGTTTAAGTTCGAACGCCATTTCTACGCGTTGTTCTAATGTTTCGTTAAGTCCAAGAATGCCACCAGAGCAAACACGGATGCCTGCTTTTTGTGCATTATCTATGGTAAACATTTTATCTTCGTAGGAATGTGTAGTACAAATATCTGGGAAGTGACTAGGTGCCGTTTCGATATTGGAGTGGTATCGAGTAACACCAACTTCTTTTAATTTAAGTGCTTGTTCGTAAGTTAACAACCCAAGAGAACAGCAGATTTCAAGACCAATTTCGTTTTTGATACGGCCTAATACATGGATGATTTGATCAAATTCATCAGGGTTATTAGTATTACGACCACTTGTTACGATGGAAAAACGAATGGCACCAGCCTCTTTAGCTTTACGTGCTGCTTGGAGAATGCTTTCTTCATCCATGAAAGGATACTCCTGAACGCCTGTGTTGTGGTGTGCGGATTGAGCACAGAATTTACAGTTTTCAGGACATTTGCCGGATCGAGCATTAACAATGGCGCATACATCCACAGAATTATCATTGAAATGTTGGCGAATTTTATCAGCCATAGCGAGTAGAATCATAGTATCATCATCTGAAGTATGAATTAGCTCGATTGCTTCTTCTTTTGTAATTTCGCCGCCGTTCATGATGCGGTTTGCAATGGTAAGTATTTTTTCGTATGTACCCACTTGGGATGGTTGTTGATCTATAGGCAAAGCCATAATAGCCTCCAGGAAATTGTTAACTTAATAAAAACATAATATATTGACAATTTGATTGTAAACGTTCGCGCATAAATTGTCAACTTAATGCATGAATTGGTTAACAAAAAATATATTATGATTTATATCTTATGATGAAAGAATATGTGCTTATCTTATAATTTATATTTATTAATAGTTAAGAGAAGTTTAGTTTAACTATATCTTTTTGATGCTAAATGATAGTTATTTTTAACTTATCTTTAAGGTTTTGTAGTATAATAAACTATTGTAATTACTATATATAACTATAATAAGAATATTAATGGAGGAGTGGATATAGATGCAGCCGTTTCGATTTATACACTGTGGTGATCTGCATTTAGGGGCACCCTTTCAATATGCTACAGGTATTAGCAGCGCTGTTGATCGCGTTGTAAGTGAAGCAACCTATGTAGCCTTAGATAAAATTATTGATACTGCTATTACAGAACATGTTCATGCTGTTGTAATAGCTGGTGATATTTATAATAGCGAAGACCATAATTTAGAGGCTCAAGTCCGTTTTGTGCGCGCCATGTATTGCTTGGCGGAGCATCGTATTGATGTCTATATGGTACAAGGTAACCATGATCCTGCTGAAAGCTGGAAAGCACAATTACAGATGCCAGATAATGTACATGTATTTTCTAGCGAACAGGTACAGCGTTTCCCGCTCATCGTTAACAATATAGAAATTGGTGGCGTATATGGCATCAGCTGTGGTCATGGTAATGAAAGTGACAACTATGCTCGTCAATACAGAGCTTTTGAACGGGATGAATTTTCTCTTGCTGTCATGCATGGTACTGTAGGTTCTAGTGTAGGCTCTGAAAACCACAATGTAACAGGACCTTGTAACTTAACTGATTTAACAGAGGCCGCTATGGATTATTGGGCATTGGGCCATATTCATAAATCTCAAGTTCTTAGCGAGGAGCCTCTCGTAGTTTATGCTGGTAATTCGCAAGGATTGCATCGTAAAGAACATGGACCTAAGGGGTGTTATCTTGTATCTGTATCTCATAATGGTCATTGTGATTTGCGATTTATCGACACCTGCGCTGTCCGGTTTGAGGAAATCAAAATCGATATTGCTGGCATGCAAAATGAAACAGATTTCTTAGAGATTTTGCGCCGTAAAAAAGAAAACTTGCGAAAGCAGCATAAGAAAAACATCTTGCTATCCATCGTTTTGTCCGGTACAGGACCTCTACATCGCCTATGTACGCAAGAGGGAATTCGAAAACTATGGTTGCAAGAGTCTCAAAATGAAGAGAAAGGCAAATCTATATTTGTTATGCCTTACCGTATCATTTCTAATACAAGACCTAGTATTAATCTAGTCGAACGACGTCTATTAACAGATGTAGTAGGTGATTATTTGCGTGCTTATGATGATATGGTAGATGGGAATGCAATACAGACTGCGCGCCAAATTATGGCGAATCGTCCTGAATTTAAGCGCTTAGGCGCATATGCCGATTTATTAAGTGATGAATTATTGGCACGAGCTTTGAAACGTTGTGAAATTGAAGGTGTTACTGTATTGATGGGGGCTAATGATGAACATTAAACGCATACGATTTGATGAATTTGGCCCGTATCGCGACTGGTCTTTCACTACGGGTGACAATGGGGTTCAACTCATGTATGGCCCTAATGAAAGTGGTAAGACATCCTTGCTCGAAGGGATGCGCACCTTGTTGTTTGGTGGTACTCATAAGGCTTATGGTCCTATGACGGGGGCCCTTGATGTGGACCGTAATGGTGAAAGCTATTATATCGGTCGTAAGGGTAAGCAGTTAGACTTTTACAGTCCTGGTAATCCTGCCATCCATGAAGAGCCGGCTCAACATTGGTGGCATGGCATCGATAAAAAAACATATAACCGCATATTTGCGTTAACATTAGACGACCTACAAGGCCTTGATGTATTACAAGAGGTAGAGGTTCGTTCCCGATTCTTTGGCGCTGAAGGGGGAGAACACTTAGGTGGCGCTGTTAAGGATGTTGAAAAAGGGGCTACAGACCTACTTGTAGCATCCTCGAATGGTAAACGTCGCATCAATGTATTGATGGATGAGCTTAAAGAAAACCGCCAAAAGCTGAGTCAGTTGGCGGAGCATGAAGCGCAATATGTGGAATTACAAACCGTCTTTCACAGTACGGAGCAAACCGAAATGGAATTGCAAAATCAGTTGAAAGAATGGAAGGAATATCGGGATGGTATCGATGTAGTATTGCGTGCGTGGGATACGTATCGTCGCAGTGAAGAGGCACGTATGCACATGCAGCAGTACAATAGTGAGCTCGCCTTGAGTCGTGATGAGTTTCTTCGCCTTGATGAAGAAATTAAACGGGCTCGTGACAATATGCAATTATGGCAGGAAAAGGAAGCGGCATTGATGCCAGCTAACTTTAGTCCTGATAGCCCATTTGGAACTTATGGCCAAGATATTGAAGATCTTATTCAACAAGGTGCTAAATGGGAGCAGTTACGCCGTGAGTGCGAGGAAGGCGATGCGTACATCCGTAAGGTTAGAGAACAATTGGAGTTTTCACGCACCCTACATTCTGCGTGGCGTCATGATGAGCCAATGGCAGAAGACATCAATTGGTTTGATGGAGAACGTTTGGCAAGTCGTTTGCGCACCGCAAAAGAACAACTTTTACATTGGCAAGACCGCAAACCTGCAGAGGCTACCGATGAGGTGCCGACGGCGAACCTTGAAGGGGCATCCTTACCTAACTTTAGTGAAGAAGAATTAGCTAAAAAAGAATATTTAGAACGTGAATTAGATCGTATCTTAATGGATATAGATCGAGTAGAGGCTAGACGGAATAGTCCTGGTTCAGATGCACAGCCTACAATTCTGCCAAAATGGCTACAACGCATTAGTGGTATAGGTGCTGTTATTGCTGTATTGGTAGTATTAGCAGGCCTATTGGTTCTTGAATCTGCACTATATACTATAGGTGGTTTTATTTTCTTGATTCTATCTATGGGGCTATTCTGGTATGCAACTTGGAGGCTTCATAATGGTAACTCTGATGTGTCTAAATTAAACTATGAGTTACAAATTTTATCCTCCCGTAAATCCGATGTAGAGCATCAGCTAGAGGCTTTGATCAAGGCTGCTACGCCTACAGCGAGTCCTGTACCATCCTTAGAAGGGGTGGCACATCTTGAACGTTGGATTCAAGAAGGTCATACATTACAAGGCATTTACGATGAAGCTCTCGCAGCATGGCAAAACTGGTTACCACAAGGGGCGGCTAAGAGTCTCGATGAAGATGATTTCTTTGGCCTCAAACATGAATATGATCAATATCATGAGCAACTACGTACTATAGAAGGCTATGAAAAGCGTTTAGCGGAGCATAAAGAAGGCCTACGTATTATTGAAGACCAAGCGATGGCTTTGTGGTATAACCTTGGGATAGAGGCGCCAGTATCTCCAACAGAGCTAAAACGCATTTATAACCAATATAAGAACTTCCAACAAAATAAGATTGTATGGGAACAAAAGGAAGCACAACGTAAAAGCTTCCGCAATGAATACGATAATTGGCATCGCAAGGAAAAAGAGCTACTCCTTCGTCAACAAGAACTGCTCCATAAAGCTGGTATGGAAAGCTCTAACGAGTATCGTCAACATCTTATCGATGAGGACCAATATAAACAGTGGCAAACCATCTACAAACAAAGTCAGGTACAGCTTGATTTGCTTGCTCCTGATGCGGAGAATAAAGACTTGTTCTATCGTCGTTTGCGTGAAGGGAACAAGGATAACTGGTTGGATGAATTGGCTCATTCTGAGCGTGAAATAGCCTCTATCGAAGATAAATTGGCTACCTTGTACGAGCGTCGCGGCCAAATCGTTGAAGCCATGCGTACACTTGGTTCTGACCAGGAACAACACCAAATGTTGCAAGAACGAGAGGCTTTACAAAGTGAATTAGAGTCTGCTCTCGAAGATTGGGCTACGCAAGTATTGATAAGTCATTGTATGGATAAGGCTCAACAATCATATGAACAAGAAAAACAACCTCATATGTTAGAGCTTGCCTCCTCTTATGTTGAAAGACTAACTGGTGAGAGGTATACGCTTGATATTCTAGGTATCAATAAAGGGGTAGCACTTATCAACAACAATGGGGAACGACTAGAACTTAAATTCTGGTCTAGTGGTCTAGCTGACCAAGTATACTTGGCATTGCGTCTTGCCCTAGCCAAGGTATTCTCTTATCAAGTAGAATCCTTGCCGATTATCTTGGACGATATTTTGGTGCGTTTTGACGAAAATCGTCAACGTAGTGCCTTGGAACTGTTGGCTGAGCTTGGAAAGAATCAACAGATTTGGCTCTTTACCTGTCAACGCTCCGTATATGATATGGCTCAATCTATTATGGGCATCGATTGCCATAGACTAAGTCGTAGCTAAATTAATTTCGGACTGGAATTAAAGACTAGTTGAATTAAAGACTAATTAGATTAAATAGATATCAACGAGGTAATGAAATAATCCCTGTGGTCGCTACAAGCTTTCACAGGGAATATTAATGGCATTGTTGTGTGTGATTGTAACCAAAGTAACTGTTTTAGTTACCATAGTGTGTTAGTATACATTTAGAACGAAAGGGGTTGAGTACTTGAACACAGCTTATTTGGACATGATCCAAGGGAAGAACCCTGGTGTAACGCCTGTGTGGTATATGCGTCAAGCTGGTCGTAGCCAAGCGGAATATCGCAAAATCAAAGAGAAATATTCATTATTTGAAATTACAAAAGAGCCCGAGTTATGTGCTCGTGTTACGGAATTACCTGTTAAGGAATACGGCGTTGATGCGGCTATCCTTTACAAAGATATCATGAGCCCAATGGTGGCTATGAATGTAAATGTTGAGCTCAAGGCCGGTGTGGGTCCTGTGTTTAGCACGCCTATCCGTTCTATGGCTGATGTAGAGGCTCTAGATTCCTTTGATCCTACCAAGGTAGAGTATATCGGTAAAACGATTACACTCTTAACATCTGGCATGCTCGACGTGCCGCTCATTGGTTTCTGCGGGGCACCGTTTACTATTGCGTCCTACCTTATCGAAGGGGGACCAACGAAAAACTACAATAAGACTCGTGGCATGCTCATAGGTGCTCCTCATGTGTGGAATGCACTGATGACTAAACTGGCGGACATGTCCATTGCGTACTTGTCTATGCAAGCCGAAGCGGGTGCTAATGCACTTCAAATCTTTGACTCTTGGGTAGGTGCTGTTAATGCAGACCAGTATAAACAAGGAATTTACCCTCATATGGAGCGGATCATAAAGACTGTGAAAGCTAAATACCCTCATTTGCCAATGGCCATGAATGGCGTTGGTACGGATCATTTGGTGTCTATTTGGTCTCACTTGCCTTTAGATGTCATTGCCCTTGATTGGCGTAGTTCCATTGTTATGGCAAACGAGCGTGGCGTAACACAAACGGTACAAGGTAACTTAGACCCGGCGTATTTGTTCGGAGACGAAAAAACATTGGCCCGCGAAGTCGATCGCATCTTGCTCGAAGGAGTTCGCTATGGTCGCCATATCTTCAATTTAGGTCATGGCGTATTCCCAGAGGCAGATCCTCAAAAACTTCATTGGCTTACTGACTATGTACATGAACGTAGTCGTGAACTTTGGGCTCAAGAGGGGTAAACTAGTGAACGTAGAAAAAAAAGGATTATTATTCCTGTCTTATGGTAGCCCTTCAAGTAAGGATGATTTAGTACCCTATATGACGAGTATTCGTCGTAGCCGTGTACCAACGGAAGCAGAGCTTACAAATCTCACTAAGCGTTATGATACAATCGGTCAATGGGAAAATGTTGAACTCCAAACTATGGCAGAGTGCCAATATAAAACCTTGCTTACTCTTTTGCCAACTATGCCTTCTGCTATTGGTTTTTTACACATGAAACCATCCATTGCAGATGCGGTTGACTCCTTAGTCCAGCAAGGAGTGGAGCATATTATCGCTATTGTAACAGCTCCATTCTTTACCGCTCTCGGTACAGGGGCTTATGAAAAACAAGTACAAGCAGCTATTTCAAATTATGATAATGTGACATTCGACTTCATCCGTTCCTGGTGGGACCAACCAACTTTCAAGGAATACTGGGTAAAAGCACTTTCAGAGTGTGTGCATAATGCTAAAGATGTATTCGTTATTTTTAGTGCGCACAGTATACCTCTTATCAATAATCATGGCGGAGATTCGTATGCGTTAGCTTTAGAGGAAAGTGCTAAAGAGATTGCTGAACATTGTAAATTACCGAAATGGACTGTAGCATGGCAAAGTGCGGCTCCTCATGGCCAATGGTTGGGCCCTACTGTAGAGGATGCAATCAATGAAGCTTTACAAACTGGTGCTACTTGCATTGCTTTTGTACCATTTGGATTTGTAAGCAATCACGTTGAGGTATTGTACGATAATGATGTGGAGTGTAAAGAACTCGTTGAAGCAAAGGGCGCAACATATATGCGTACACCCATGCCAAATTGTAATGAAACATTTTTACAAGCAATGGCGAGTGCAATAATAGAAAGGATTCATTCGTGAACGTAACAATTGTGGGCGGTGGCTTAACAGGGCTAACAGCGGCTTATTATTTAGGTCATGCAAAGCCAGAATGGACCATTACTCTTTACGAACAAGCACCACGATTTGGTGGGAAAATACAAACGCAACGTGTGGATGACTTCGTAGTGGAACTCGGTCCTGACTCCTATTTGGGTCGTAAAACAGAAATGACAGATCTCGTGCATGATCTTGGGCTAGGGGATACCCTTGTGTCTAATGAAACAGGTCAAGCCTTTGTATATGATAAGGGCTCTACCCACCCAATTCCAGGCGGCTCTATCATGGGCATTCCTACGGAAATGATGCCCTTTGTGAAAGCAACGCTCATTTCATGGCCTGGTAAATTGCGTGCTGGCCTAGATTATTTTAAGAAACCATATCAACTCGATGAAAATGGGGATGTATCCATTGGTCATTTTTTCAAATACCACTTAGGACAAGAAATGATGGATAAACTCATTGAGCCCCTATTAGCGGGTATCTATGGTGGCGATATTTATAAAATTAGTCTATTGTCGACATTCCCTCATTTTATTCAAGTAGAACAAAAATATGGGAACATGGTAAAAGGTATGATGGCTGCTAAGATGAGTCACTCCAAAGCCGGTGTCTCTAAGGCCACCAAAGGGGCTGTTACTGAAGGTGATGTGCCTCGAGCTGGTAAAGGCACTATGACGGACCGTCAATTTGAAAGCCACGAAGCTAAGACTAGTCAAGATAATGCTGCTAGTAATAGTGTAAACGGCTCTAGCCATATGACAAAGACTAGTTCTAATCATCAGTCTGTTAAGGCGCAAGCGGATATGGAAAGTCGAAAGGGTACTGCTGCTCAATCTGGTATGTTCCGTCAATTGACAGGCGGCCTTGAAAGCGTGATTACCGCTATCGTCAAGGCTATGCCTAGTAATGTACATTTGCATACAGGTGCGCTAGTTTCTGATATTCGATATATTGATGGTGTATATGCAATTGATGTAGTGAAGTCGTGTAACGATTCTTGTGGCTGTCAATCTACGGCAGACCATGTGATTATCACTACACCGCCGGCAACATATACTCAATGGTTTAAGGATGATGCGGGTTTTGATTTCTTGCGATCCATGGAGCAATCTAGTTGCGCCATTGCTATTATGGCCTTTGATAAAAGTACCTTTGATGGTGATTTAAAAGGATCGGGTCTGCTTATTACCCGTAATACGGATACACCTCTTACAGCGTGTACCATTCTTAATCAAAAATGGCCTCAAACTACCCCTGATGATAAGGTGGTTTTGCGCGTCTTTATTGGTAAGCCAGGTAATGATGTAGTAGAACGACTCAGTGAAGAGGAACTTTCAGAATTGGGAGTCAAAGAAATTCAGCATATTATGAATTTTTCTGCCAAGCCAGAGTGGGTGCGCATCAATCGCCTCATTCACTGCATGCCTCAATATAATGTAGGCCATCGTGCAGGTATTAAAGTCGTACGTGAACATGTAGCCGAGCAGTATCCAAATCTACACCTCATCGGTACACCTTTTGATGGAATCGGGATCCCTGACGGTGTAAAACAAGCAAAAGAACTCGTAGAAAAACTTGTGAATGACAAGTAAAATAGTGACTTGCTTAAAAGAGTTAGTATAGTATTAAGCGACATAGGATTATCTCAGCCTAAAAGCAGTAATTTAGTCTTAACTAAAGAATATACTAATAAAAAATCTCATTAGAAACTAAATTGAAAAGACTCTATATGCTATAATAGTAAGTGGAGTCTTTTGATTTCCGTAATTATAGATATACATTATTATTTTGATATAATCACCATAGATAGGAGTGATCATAATGGGAAAAGCAATCCCTACAGTAGAAGGTTGGCATAGCCAACATATGGTATTTGCCATGGATTTCAGCGCATGGAACTGCTTCACAGCTGATGAAAAAGCAGCCGCGCGTAACGAATTAAAAGCATTCTTAGCAGAACTTGAATCTAAACATCAAGCTAAAGAAGGTAGCTATGCATTCTATGATTGTAATGGTGCAAAAGGGGATTTAATCCTATGGATTCTTGGTCCATCCCTTGAATACTTGGCTCAAGTAGAACGCAAGTTCCGTCGCCTTGCAATTGCAAGTGTATTGGTACAAACTTACTCCTATACATCTGTAACAGAAGTAAGCACCTATGTTAAGGCTAAACTTGATACAGAAGAAGTTAACCAAAAACTTTACCCTCATGTACCTTGCGATAAATACATCTGCTTCTACAACATGACTAAAAAACGTGAAGGTGCAGATAACTGGTTCATGTTACCACCGCAAGAGCGCGGTGCTTTGATGAAAGCTCACGGTGAACTTGGTAAAACATACTTGGATGTATTATCTGAATTCACTACTGGTGGCTGTGGCCTAGACGACTGGGAATGGGGTATTACTATCTTTAGTAACGACGACATCCAATTTAAAAAAATTGTATATGATATGCGCTTTGAAGAAGCCAGTGCAAAATACGGCATCTTCAGCGATTTCTACGTTGGTACTATCATCGATGATGCACTACTAGAAGAAATCTTTGGATAATAAAAAGAGCCTGCATTGCAGGCTCTTCTTTATTATTTAATTCATATATATCGATAAATAACTGCTTATTGTATCGTATATTTGTTCAATTTATAATGTTGTTAAGGTAGTCGGCGAGGTTGGGCCTCTCTTCGTTATAGAAGGGGGTGAGCTTATGAGTGACTTTGAACTTATTACAGTTATTACTGGAATCTTGACGCTAGTCGTTTCCTTTGGAGCACTTATAGCGCTTATTTGCCTCACAAAAAGCAAATAGCCCTCCGTTACCAAGTGTAATTAGATAAACAGAAAGGCCATTTCCTAGATAATTAGTTTTTGAGATGCGCC
>OGJJ01001717.1_pt1 | contig 15850 bp, 13 predicted proteins | sample 1572081 | NCBI WGS metagenome assembly OGJJ01 (sample SAMEA2582122, study PRJEB24529) | metagenome | biome: Human gut stool | place: China | collected 2011
GGCTCTTGCCGGCAGCGTCGAGCAGATACCACTTGCGCTCGACTTCAGCGGGCTTGACGAGAGTAGTGCTCATATCTATTTCCTCCTGATAAGTGTTTCAACGGTTCAATGCACCTTTTGGGGCGCGAGTGTCAGTATACATCACAAGAACGCCCCTGTCAACATCATTTTTCGATTTTTTCAGCTCAGTTTTTTGAACCTCTCGTTTTCTCTTGTTTTCTCTTGAAATCTCGTATTTTCTCAAATCGCATTTTCGTTTCTGTTTTTGCGGCAGAGCGCTACAATTTCAGTCCCGAGTATGTTATACTAATAAAGATGCAGCCCCCACCCCCGGAGCTGAGCCTTACATTTATAAGGAGGACATTCCTTCATGCCGAAAGACATCCACCAGCGCGACACCGCGCAGCAGCGCTCTTCCCGCCTGCTGCTGGCCATGGGCATCATCGTCCTGCTGGGCGCACTGGCCTATTTTGTACTGACCCTCGTGGTCAACCGCCGCACCCCCGTTTCGCCTGACACCCACTACACCGCCGAGAACGGCATCTCCGTCTACTACGAGTCCGCCGTCTGGCCGGTGTGCGAGATGACCGAGGACGCCACCCTTGGCCGTGCGCTGGAACTGGCCTCTGCCCAGAGCAGCGACGACGCCAACTATCAGGTCGTGCTCTTCCAGAAAGGCACGAAAGACACCTATGAGGACTTCATCGGCCAGTCGGAAAAAGAGCTCAAGCAGGCTTACGGCGTCATCAGCCCCCGAAAAGTCAATCTGAGCATCGACGGTGCCGCCGTCACTGCCGTGCGCTGTGATATTCAGGCTTACTACGCCGTGCTGGCCACCATCGAGTACGACAACGGCGACGTCATCTATGTCTCCGGCCTGACCAAGCTGGCCTCCATCAGCGACATCGTCAACCTCGTGGAGAGCGTGAGCCTGTCATGAGCGACACGAAAGCGATGCAGCGGCTCTGCGGCCTGATGCGCAAAGCCGTCCAGCAGTACGAGATGCTGGCCCCCGGCGACCGCGTTCTGGTGGGCGTTTCGGGCGGCAAGGATAGCGTAGCTTTGACCATCGGTCTCGCGCGGCTGCGGCAGTACCTCGGCTTTCCGTTCGAAGTCGTAGCCGTCACCCTCGACCCCCAGTTTGGCGGCAAGCCGGTGGATTACTCCGCGCTGGAAGCGCTGTTCCGGCAGTATGATGTTTCCTATGAGGTGCGCCGCACCCTCATCGGTCCCATCGTCTTCGACTACCGGAACGAGAAGAATCCCTGCTCCCTCTGCGCCAAGATGCGCCGGGGCGCGCTCCACGCCGCTGCCGAAGAGCTGGACTGCAACAAGGTGGCGCTGGGGCATCATCTGGACGACGCCATCGAGACGTTTTATATGAACCTCTGGCGGGAGGGCCGCATCGGCTGCTTCTCGCCGGTGACAGAGCTGTCCGACCGGGGGCTGACCCTCATCCGGCCTCTGCTGCTCGCCACAGAGCAGGAGGTGCGCTGTGCAGTGAAGGAAGAAGGATTTCCCATCGTCAAGAGCCGCTGCCCTGCCGACGGCGTGACCACCCGGGAGGACACAAAAAACTTTGTCCGGGAGCGGTGCCGCACCGACCGTGCTTTCCGGCAGAAGACCCTTCGCGCTCTGCAGGAGAGCGGCATCGACGGCTGGCGTCCTTTGCACCCGGCCCGTACATCAAAAAAGGAGGACACAGCCCATGCAGATGCCCACATTTGAAAAACACGTCTGGGCCGAGATAGACCTTGATGCCCTGCGCCACAATTTCCGCGCCGTGAAGTCCCGGGCCGGGGAGATGCCTCTGTGCGCTGTCGTCAAAGCCGACAGCTACGGCCACGGTGCCGTAGAGTGCGCCAAGGTCTTTGCCGAAGAGGGGGCCGCGTGGCTGGCTGTGAGCTGTCTGGCGGAAGCCCGTCAGCTGCGCAAAGCCGGGCTGACGCTTCCCATCCTCATTCTGGGCCATGTGGAGCCGGGCTGCACGCCCGTCCTCATCCAGAAGGACATCACCGCAGCCTGTTACTCCCTGCCCCAGGCCAAGGCCCTCAGCGAGGCCGCCTGTGCCGTCGGCGGGAAGGTCAAAGTCCACCTCAAGGCCGACACCGGCATGGGCCGCATCGGTTTTGCGCTCCGCACCGACTTTGACGCGGCGCTGGCCGGGATGCTGGATGCCTGCCGCCTGCCGGGCCTTGACGTGACCGGCCTGTTCCAGCACTTCGCTGTGGCCGACGACGACAGCGCCGACAGCGTGGCTTATACCAGCCAGCAGCACGAGCTCTTCGTCCGGGCCTATCAGGGCCTTGCCGAGGCCGGTTTTGAGCCTGCCGTCGTCCACTGCGACAACTCCGCCGGGGTGATGCTCCACCCCGACTGGCCCGCCGGACTGCCCCGCACCCACTGCATGGCACGCCCCGGCATCATCCTCTACGGCTTCGACCCCAGCGATGAAGTCCGCTTCGGCATCTTCCGCCCGGTGATGAAGCTCAAGACCATCGTCAGCATGGTCAAGGAGATGCAGCCCGGTCAGTCAGCCAGTTACGGACGCCGCTTCACCGCGGAAAAGCCCACCAAAGTCGCCACCCTCTGTGCCGGTTACGCCGACGGCTACCCCCGCCTTTTGAGCTGCGGCAAGGGCATCGTGGAGATAAAGGGTATGCCCTGCCCGGTTCTGGGCCGGGTCTGCATGGACCAGATCATGGTGGATGTCTCGGCTCTGCCCGACGTGCAGGAAGGGGACGAAGCCATCCTGTGGGGCGGCGAAGTGAGCGACAGCGCCGAGACCATCGCCCACAAGACCGATACCATTTCTTACGAGGTGCTCTGCGGCGTTTCCCGCCGGGTACCCCGCGTTTACCTGGAAAACGGCGGCATCAAAGCCGTCGAGGACTGGATCCTATAAATTTCGGAGGAACTACATGGCAAGAGACAACATCCGCAACTTCTGCATCATCGCGCACATCGACCACGGCAAATCCACCCTCTCCGACCGCATCCTCGAGCTGACCAAGAGCGTGGACGAGCGGACGATGGAGGACCAGATCCTCGACAACATGGACATCGAGCGGGAACGCGGCATCACCATCAAGGCCCGCGCCGTCACCATGAACTACACCGCCAAGGACGGCAAGGTGTACGAGTTCAACCTCATCGACACCCCGGGCCACGTGGACTTCGCTTACGAAGTCAGCCGCAGCCTCGCCGCCTGCGAGGGCGCTATCCTCGTGGTGGACGCCACCCAGGGTGTGGAGGCCCAGACCCTCGCCAATACCTATATGGCGCTGGAACACGACCTCGAGCTGGTGCCTATCCTGAACAAGATCGACCTGCCCTCTGCCCACCCGGACGAAGTAGCACAGGAAGTGGAGGACGTCATCGGCCTGCCCTGCCTCGACGCGCCCCGCGTCTCGGCCAAGACTGGCCTGAACATCGATCAGGTGCTGGAGCGTGTGGTCAGCGACATCCCCGCCCCCACCGGCGACCCGGACGCTCCCCTCAAGGCCCTCATCTTCGACAGCATCTACGACAGCTACAAGGGCGTCATCGTCTATATCCGCGTCTTTGAAGGCACGGTCAAGCCCGGCGACACCATCCGCCTGATGGCCACCGGCGCACAGTTCACGCTGGTGGAAGTGGGCCACATGGGCGCTACCAGCCTGACCCCCTGCGACCAGCTGCAGGCTGGTGAGGTCGGCTATCTGACCGCCAGCATCAAGACCGTGCAGGACACCCGCGTCGGCGACACCGTCACCCTGGCCAACAATCCCACCCCCGAGGCTCTGCCCGGCTACCGTCAGGTCAAGCCCATGGTCTTCTGTGGCATCTACCCCGCCGACGGCGCAAAGTACCCCGATTTGAAGGACGCGCTGGAAAAGCTGCAGCTCAACGACGCCTCCCTGACCTTTGAGCTGGAAACCAGTGCTGCACTGGGCTTCGGCTTCCGCTGCGGCTTCCTTGGCCTGCTCCACATGGAGATCATCACCGAGCGTCTGGAACGCGAGTTCGACCTCGACCTCATCACCACCACACCCAGCGTCCGCTATCGTCTGACCCTGACCGACGGCACCGTGGAGATGATAGACAACCCGTCCAGCTACCCCGACCCCTCCAACATCGTCAAGCAGGAGGAGCCCTTCGTGGACGTCCACCTCTACACCCCCAACGAATACGTCGGCAGCCTGATGGACCTGTGCCAGAACAAGCGCGGCGTCCTCATCGACATGAAGTATATGGATGATGTGCGTGTGGACCTGCACTACGCCCTGCCGCTGGGTGAGATCGTCTACGATTTCTTCGACGCCATCAAGAGCCGGAGCCGCGGCTATGCCAGCTACGACTACGAGTTCAAGGAGTACCGCGAGAGCGACCTCGTCAAGCTGGACTTCCTGCTCAACGGCGACCCCGTGGATGCTCTGTCCATGATCGTCTTCCGCGACAACGCCTACGCCAAGGGCCGCCGCATCTGCGAGAAGCTGCGGGACAACATCCCCCGTACCCTGTTTGAGATCCCGGTGCAGGCGGCCATCGGCGGCAAGATCATTGCCCGCGAGACCGTCAAGGCCATGCGCAAGGACGTGCTTGCCAAGTGCTATGGCGGCGACATCTCCCGCAAAAAGAAACTGCTGGAAAAGCAGAAAGAGGGCAAAAAGAAGATGCGCCAGCTGGGCAGTGTCGAGCTCCCCAGCGAGGCCTTTACCGCCGTGCTCAAGCTGGACAGCGACGACGATTGATCTTAAAATTAAATTGCAAAGCGCAAGAAGCCCCGCGGTATTGCTACTACCGCGGGGCTTCTTGTTGCGTTCATGAGAACCATGCACACATACTTCGTTCGTACTTTTTATTATACGCACCCTTACCAAAATGTCAAGAACCACATGCCATTTACGCCAAACGTCCGCAATGGAAAAAGTCCAAAATTTTCAGTGATAGACCACCATGCCCAGCACTGCGGAGACTAGGATCATCGCAATGGGGGAGGGGGCTTTGCCTTTCCACTTCTGCCAGCCAAAATGGAGCAACAGCAGGGCCGCCAGAATGCCGATGCCCTGCCAGGCAGGGGCGGGGGTGTCCGCCAGCGTGGAGACGCCCAGCAGGCTGCTCAGGCCCATGGTGACGGCCGTGGCCAGAATGAGGGCCACCACACAGGGCCGGATGCCGGAGAGGAACGCGTTGACCCCCGCGTACTGCAACAGATTATGGATGAGCGCCGCAATGAGCAGGATGATGAAAAACGAGGGCAGCACCACCCCCAGCGTGGCGCAGATCGCCCCCGCCATACCGGCCTGCGAGGCCCCGATGAATGTTGCCATATTGATGGCCAGCGGCCCCGGGGTGGACTCCGACACAGCAATAAAGCTCAAAAACTGCGCCTCCTCCAGCCAGCCGTGGAGAAGCACTTTCTCCCGGATGAGAGAGATCATGCCGTAGCCGCCGCCAAAGGAGACGGCACCGATTTCCAGAAACGTCCAGAACAACTGCCAGAGCATCCCGCTCACCTCCCGCCTTTCTGATTTCTGCCCGTCCACCAGACGGCCACGCCCACCATGCCGCTGAGGAGGATGAACGCGATGGAGGAGAACTTGACCGCCAGCAGAGAGAACGCGATCATGCAGGCCATGACCACCAGCAGGATGCCCACATTGAGGGGCGTGCGCTCCAGCGCCTTGAGCATCCGGACGCCCGCCAAGAAGATGAGGTAGATGACACAGACCTGAATGCCCTGAAAAGCGTGCGCCACCACCGTCAGGGATGTGAACTGGTCAAAAAACAGGGAGATGGCGTAGATGATGCCAAACGACGGCAGGGAGACGGCCACCGTGGCCACGGCTGCCCCCGGCACCCCGGCCAGCTTATAACCCAGATAGGTGGCACTGTTGATGGCCACCGGCCCCGGGGTGGACTCGGCAATGGCGGCCATGTCCAGAAACTCGTCCCGGCCCAGCCAGTGCTTTTTGGTGATGAACTCATTTTCCAGCAGGGCGATCATGGCATAGCCGCCCCCAAAGGTGAACAGACCAATTTTAAAAAACGTGCCAAAGAGCGTCCAAAGGCTTCGCTCTTCTTCCTGCAGTGCGCGGTGCGGCATGGGCTCTCCCCTCCTTTTCCGTGTGATATTGTAGCACAGTCTCTTTTCTTTGCCAAGGCCTCTCCCTTTGAAAGACTCCCCCGGCCGGGGGAGGTGGCACGAAAGTGCCAGAAGGGGGCAAGGTGGCATTGCGAAGCAATGACGGAGAGGGCAAGGATGCTGACAAAAAGCAAAAAACACAGCGATACGATCTCTGTTTGTCAGAGACATCGTATCGCTGTGTTTTTATGTTTTATTTTACCTGGCTTGCCCTCTCAGGCGCTGACGCGCCAGCTCTCCCAAAGGGAGAGCCTTTGGCATAACCTTAAACGAATGCAGAATACATCCAGCCATCCAGCACACCGGCCACGAGCAAAATAGCCGCGGCGGCGCAGAACAGCACCCCGAAGAGACCGAAACGGCCAAAACGGGCGGTCCAGCCGTCCTTTTCGCGGACGGAGGCCGCTTTTTCAGGCAGGAGGAGGGCTCCGGCGCTCACCAGCAGGGCCAGTGCCCCCACGATGAACAGCCCCCGCCGGGCCAGCTCCAGCCCGGCCAGCGCGGAAAAGCCATGGCTCACTGCGCCCACTGCAAGCAGCAGGATGAAAACGCCTGCCGCCACAGCCAGCCCAAGAAGAAAAGCTTTCCCGGCGTCTTTCAGGAGCGGGGCAAAGCGGTTCCCAGCTTTTTTGTCTTGCATGGAGCCGCCCCGCTTATTCGCCCGTCACCCGGAAGCAGGCCACCTCGTGGCCGGTGCCCACCTCTTTCAGGGTGGGGGTCGCTTCTTTGCAGCGGGAGGTGGCGTAGGGGCAGCGGCTGGCAAAGCGGCAGCCGGGAGCCGGGTCGATGGGGCTGGTGACCTCGCCCTCCAGATGGATGCGCTTGGTCTCCCGCTCGGCCTCAATGATGGGGTCCGGGATGGGGATGGCCGAGAGCAGCGCCTGGGTATAGGGGTGGAGCGGGTGGCTGTACAGCTCCTCCGAGCGGGTGATCTCCACGATCTGGCCCAGATACATGACGGCCACACGGTCCGAGATGTGCTTGACCATGGAGAGATCATGGGCCACGAACAGGTAGGTCAGGCCCATCTCCTTTTGCAGGCGGATCAGCATGTTGATGACCTGTGCCTGAATGGAAACGTCCAGCGCCGAGATGGGCTCGTCCATCACGAGGAACTTGGGCTCCATGGCCAGGGCACGGGCAATGCCGATGCGCTGGCGCTGGCCGCCGGAGAACTCGTGGATGAAGCGGTTGGCGTGCTCCTTGTTCAGGCCCACTTTTTCCAGCAGGCCGTAAATTTTCTCGGCGCGCTCGGCCTTGTTTTGATACAGGTGGTGGACATCCATGCCCTCGGCGATGATATCGCTGACGGTCATGCGGGGGTCCAGGGAAGCGTACGGGTCCTGGAAGACCATCTGAGCCTCCCGCTTATAGGCGAACAGCTCACTGCCTTTCAGGGCGTGAACGTCCTTGCCCCGGTAGAGCACCTGTCCATCGGTCTTGTTGTACATGCCCAGGCAGGTGCGGCCGCAGGTGGTCTTACCGCAGCCGGACTCGCCCACCAGGCCCAGCGTCTCGCCCTCACGGATGCTGAACGAAACGTCGTCCACCGCGTGCAGGGTGCGGCCATGGCCGAGATCGAAGTATTTTTTCAGGTGGCTGACTTCCAGCACAACATTATCCTTCATAGTGGGCCTCCTGTGTAAAGGGTGCGTCGGCGGCAGGCGTTTCCAGCTGATACAGCCAGCAGCCTGCCTCGTGGCCGTCGCCAAAATTCAGCACCGGGGGCTGCTGCTCGCAGCAGATCTCCATGCAATACTTGCACCGGGTGCAGAACGGGCAGCCCTTGGGCGGCGCGATCAGGTCAGGCGGGGTGCCCTCGATGCTGGCCAGCTGCTGCTTGTTCTGCAGGTCCAGGCGGGGCACTGCTTCCAGCAGGGCGTTGGTGTAGGGGTGGCGCGGGTGGTGGAACACCTCAATGCTGGTGCCCCGCTCCACGATCTGGCCGGCGTACATGACCACGATGCGGTCCGCGATATTGGCCACAACGCCCAGGTCGTGGGTGATGAGGATGACCGAGGCGTTCTTTTCTTTCTGCAGCGCCTTGATGAGGTCGATGATCTGGGCCTGAATGGTCACATCCAGAGCCGTGGTGGGCTCATCGGCGATGAGCAGCTTGGGGTCGCAGGCAAACGCAATGGCGATCATCACGCGCTGGCGCATTCCGCCCGAGAACTCGTGCGGGTACTGGTCCACCCGGCTCTCCGGCTGGGGGATCCCCACCATCCGCAGCAGCTCCACGGCACGGGCCTTGGCCTCTTTTTTGCTCAGCTTGGTGTGGTGGCGCAGGTTCTCAATGATCTGGTTGCCCACGGTCATGGTGGGGTTCAGGGCCGCCAGCGCGTCCTGGAACACCATGGCCACCTCGCCGCCGCGGTAGGCGCAGAGGCGCTTTTCGTTGAACTGGAGCACATCCTCGCCGTCAAAGATAATTTCACTGCCCTCTTTGATCTCAGCGGGCGGCGTTTTGATCAGCCGCATGATGCTCTTGGCCGTAACAGACTTGCCGCAGCCGGACTCACCAACAACGGCCACCGTCTCGCCCTTGTTTACCGTAAAGCTGACGCCGCGCACGCTCTGTACCTCACCGGCATAGGTGTGGTAGGAGACCCGCAGGTTTTTGACTTCCAACAGTTTTTCACTCATGTCGCAGCCTCCTTATTCAATGGTGCGGGGGTCCAGCGCGTCGCGCAGACCATCGCCCAGCAGGTTGAACGCCAGCACCGCAATGCAGAGCACTGCCGCCGGGAAGAACAGCTGCCAGGGGTAGAAATCCATCTTGGCCTTGCCCTGGCTGATGAGGACGCCCAGGCTGATGACATCGCTGGACAGGCCCATGCCGAGGAAGCTCAGGCTGGCCTCGGTAAAGATATAGCTGGGGATGCTGGAGCAGAGGTTCAGGATCAGGATGCTGACGGTGTTGGGCAGCAGGTGCTTGATGATGATGCGGACCGGGGAGGCACCGATCATCTGGGCCGCCTGCACATACTCGGATTCCCGCAGCTGCATGAGCTGGCCGCGCATCTGGCGGGCCGTGCCGCACCAGGAGGTGATGCACATGGCAAACAGCAGGCCGCCCACGTTCTGGCCCACCACCATCATGATGAGCAGGGTGATGAGCAGGGAGGGGAACGAGGTGATGACCTCAATCACACGCATCATCACGCTGTCCACGGTGCCGCCAAAGTAAGCCATGACACCGCCATAGGCGCAGCCCACCACGATCTGGATGGTGGAGCAGACCAGTGCCACGATGAGGGACAGCCGGGCGCCGATCCAGACACGGCAGAAGATATCACGGCCCATGGTATCGGTGCCAAACCAGTTGGCACTGTTCGGAGCCGTATTCTTGATGGACGCGTTGATCTTGATGTACTCCTGGCCGTTGATGGTGGGGCCCAGCAGCACGAAGAAGAGGACCACGGCTAGCATCACCATGGCGACGACAGCCAGCGGGTTCTTCTTGAGTCGGCGCCACGCGCCCTGCCAGTAGGTGATGGTGGGACGGTCGATCTTTTCCGCGTCAAAGCGGCTGTGGTCCACCCGGGCTGCCTGCTCCGGGGTGAGGAATTTTGCAGTTTCACTCATAATGCCGCGCCTCCTTACCGCTTGCCGCCGCGGATCCGGATGCGGGGATCGACGACGGTGTACAGAATATCGGTCACAAAGACCACGATGATGTAGAGCGCCGCCAGAATGACTGTCTCGCCCATGACGATGGTGACATCCTGTGCCGCCACGGCATTGACGTAGTACAGGCCCAGGCCCGGGATGGAGAAGACGCTCTCAATGAAAAACGAGCCGGTGATGCACATGGCCACGCTCATGGGGAGGTTGGTCACGATGGGGATGAACGAGTTGCGCAGGACGTGGTGCAGGATGACCTCCCGGTGGGTGAGGCCCTTGGACTCGGCAGTCAGGATGTAATCCTGATTCATGACATCCAGCATACTGGCCTTGAGCAGGCGGGCATAGGACGCGATGTAGCCAAAGCAGCCCGCCAGCGTGGGCAGCACGGTGTAGTTCCAGCCGCTGGTCCACAGGTGGTCACTGGGCCAGCCGATGACCGGGAACCACCCCAGCTTGCCCGCAAACACCTGTTGCAGCAATAGCGCAAACACCAGGTTTGGCACGGAGATGAGCAAAATGGACAGGGCCACGACGAGATAATCCCAGAACGAGCCCTTTTTCACGGCTGCCAGCACGCCCAGTGCCAGACCGAGGGAAACGCCCAGCAGCATCTGCTGGATGCCCAGCCGGGCCGAGATGGGGGCTTTTTCCTTGATGATGGACTGGACGGTCTGGCCCTCATAAATGATAGACTCGCCAAAATCGCCGTGGACAAGGCCTTTCATGGTGATGACGTAGCGCTCCATCACGGGCTTGTCCAGGCCGTATTTCGCATACATGCGGGCAGCCACGCTGTCAGGCAGCTTTTCCACGCGGGCCGAGAGGGCATCACCGGGGGTGGCTGCCAGCAGGAAGAACGTTGCTGTTGCGATGATGAACAGGGTGAACAGCATGATCACAAACCGTTTCACCGTATATTGTAGCATTTTCATAGCAGCTAAATCCTCTTTTTATCCGGGCATCGGGGGGACCCCGGAATACAAAAATAAGCGAGGAGAACGCTGTGGCTCTCCCCGCTCTCTCCAAAAGCGAGAGTTTTATCGGGATCAGTGTGCCAGGATCTTCACGCGGGAGAACTCATGCTCCGCGCCAAACATGGGCATGCTCAGGCCCTGCACATAGCTCTGGACATACATCTGGCTGTTCTCATAGTACAGGGGGATGCAGCCGCCCTCGTCCATCAGCAGAGCCTCTGCCTTGCCGAACAGTTCCATACGCTCAGCATCGTCCTGGCTGGAACCAGCCTGCTCGATCATGGCATCATACTCCGGGTTGGAGTAGCCGCCCATGAACTTGGCGTAGCCGTTGCCGGTGACGAACAGCTCCATAAAGGTCATGGGGTCGTTGTAGTCGCCGCCCCAACCCATGGTGTAGAAATCGTACTGATAGGAGTCACGGGCAGTCTTCCAGGTGCTGACATCCGGGTAGGTGTCGATCTGGACATGGACGCCCAGCTTATCCTCCAGCTGCTGCTTGAACCACTCCTGCTGGCTCATGTTCTCCGCATTGGCGTTGTACAGGAAAGAGGTCAGAGTCACATCGGAAGCGCTGCCGGAAACGCCAGCCTCTTTCATGCCCTCCTCAAACAGGGCTTTCAGTGCCTCGGGAGAGGTATCCTCACTGGCCAGGGGCTCCTCATTTGCAGCGCGGAACTCCTCCTCGCCCACGGTGATGCCGTAGGGGATCAAGCCGTAAGCGGGGGTGTTGAGACCTTCCTTGAACATCAGGTTGAACTCGTCACGGTCCATAGCCAGCGCCATGGCCTTGCGGCACTTGGGGCTGAGCATCAGGCCGGAGGGGCCGCCGTTGCCAGCCGGGTGCTGGTCGATGACCAGGTAAGTAACGCTAGGCTCTGCCTTGCTGAAGTACTGGAACGTACCGTCAGCCACCTTGCTCTCCCAGCGGGTGACATACTCGTAGTCGGTCAGGGTCAGCACATCGATCTGCTGGCTCTCCATCAGCTGTGCCTTGGTGGAGGACTCATCGACCACGCGGAGGTTGATCTGGGTCAGGGTCACTTCATCGGCATTCCAGTACTTCTCGTTCTTCTTCAGGGTCATGCCGTTCTCCAGCACACGGTCGCTGATGTAGAACGGTCCGTTGAAGACATGCAGGGTGTAATCGTTGGTCCAGTTACCGCCTGCGGCCTCAGCTGCATCGATCAGGTCTTTCCGGACGGGGTAGAAGCAGACCATACCGACTTTCTTGATGAAAGCGGGGTCCGGAGCGATCAGGGTGGCCTTGAACGTCAGGTCATCCACCAGCTCCACAGCCACATCTTCCAGCTTGCCGCCGTTCTCGCAGTAATCCTCCGCGCCCACGATGCCGTAAGCCAGGAACGCGTAGCTGAAAGCCAGGTCGGGGTTGACCAGACGCAGCCAGCTGTCCACATAGTTCTGGGCGGTCACGGGCTGGTCATCGCTCCAGACCATGCCCTCACGCAGGTGGAACGTATAGGTCAGGCCGTCGTCGGAGACATCATAGCTCTCGCAGCCCGCGTTCTCGACCACATCCACACCGTTCTCATCGGTAAAGGTGCGGAACAGACCCTCCTGCACAGCCGTCAGGACATCAAACTCGTTGGCGTTGCGGACATCGTTGACATCAATGAGGCTCAGATCGGTATAGGTCAGGTTCAGCACCTGCTCTGCTGCCAGCTCCGTGGTAGCAGGTGCAGTGGATGCTGCAGAAGAGGATGCGGTGCTGCTGGAAGAGCCGCCGCATGCGGACAGGACACCTGCTGCTGCAACAGCGGCAGAGCTTGCGCCGACAGCCTTGAGGAAGCTGCGACGGCTGATGGAATGTTTGGAAGCCATGGTGTTTTCTCCTTTTTACAATCATCGGGCCCCTACTGGACCCTGACCGTGATTTTTGACCCTCACTAAAACCTGTCAAGTAAGTATGTTGTTCCGTTTTTAGATTCAGGTAATTTTAATGATATCATCCTCCCGATGGACTGTCAACAAAAACGCGTTTTGGTTGCGCATTTTTCATCTTTTTTGCCTTTATCTGCTTTACAATTCACGAAAATCGCGTTATTCTTTCTGGTATACTAATATAATAGGAATTTATTCAAGTTCTATCAACGCTACTTTTTCAGGAGGAGCTCATGGATATCCGCCAGCTGCACTATTTTCTGGTCCTGTGCGAAGAGATGAATTATACCCGCGCCGCCCAGCGGCTGTTTTTGTCGCGCCAGGCACTGCGGCAGTGCATCACCGCGCTGGAAGCCGAGCTGTGCGGCCCGCTGTTCGTCAGCGCCCACCACAAGCTCTCCCTCACCGACCGGGGCGTGAGCCTGCAGCGCCATGCCGCGCCGGTGGTGGAGCAGTTCCAGCAGATGCAGGCCGCCCTCCACGCGGAGATCCAGTCTGCCCAGCCAGTCCGCATCGGCATCAGCGTGTCCCTCGTGCCGGACTACCTGCCCGGGCTGGAAACGCAGCTGGACAAATTCCGCCAGCAGTACCCCCACATTGCAATGCGGTTCCGCCTTTTGGCCAACGATGCCGTGGCCGATGGCGTGGAGCAGGGAGAGCTGGACGCCGGTCTCGTGATGGACCTGGGCTGCGCCGCCAAGGTGCTGGCCCGCACCACCCTCCGGGCCGACCCCGCCTGCCTGCTGGTGCCCCGGGGGCACCCGTTCTGGGAGAAAGAGAGCGTTCCCCTCGCCGAGCTGCGGGGCCAGCGCGTGCTGCTGCCCAGCCTGCGGCAGGATCTGTTTGCCCCCCTGTGGGACAGCTGCGCCCGGGCAGGCTTTGCGCCAGACGCCGAAGTAGGCCCCAGCTTCTATCAGGCCTACTATTTAGTCCAGGAGCAGCTCTGCACCTGCTTGACCCGGTACGAGCCGGGGGCCCGGCGGGAGCTGGACCGGGTGCGGGACGTCCTGCTGGAAGACCTGCCCCCACTCTGTGTCTCGCTGGTGCAGCGCCGGGACCACAGTTCCGCCTACATCGACCTGCTCCGCAGCTATCTGATGGAGGTGCTGGGCGGGGCCGCCAGCCTGCCGCCCCGCCGCGGACGCCCGGCCAAGCCGTTCTACAACTTCCCGGTGCTTTCCAGCACCGCCCCGGCCGCTGCCGCACCCGTGCACCCGGCACCCGGCACCCCCCTGCCTTTTGCGGGCGGACACAATTTCCGGGAGCTGGGCGGCTATGAGGCCGACGAGGGCAAGCACGTCAAATGGGGGCAGATCTACCGCGGCATCACCACGGCCTGCCTGACCAGCGCGGCGGACCGCAAGCTGCTGGACAGCCTGGGCCTCCGCCTGATCCTTGACCTGCGCAGCGGCACCGAAGCCGCCGCGGCCCCGGACTATGTGCCGGACGGTGCCCGGCTGGTGCAGATCTGCGGCCTCTGCCTCGAAGACGGCAAAGAAGTGGATTTCTCCCCGGAAGACCGCTTCACCCTGCTGAAAGGGATGCCCGACGAGGGCAACCGGATGGCCCGGGCCATGTACGAGCGGATGCTCCACGGCAACAAAGCGTTCAAGGAGCTGTTCCGGGCGCTGGAAGCCGGCGAAACGCCGGTGCTGTTCCACTGCTCCGGCGGCAAGGATCGCACGGGCGTGGCCGCCATGCTCATCCTGATGGCCCTCGGCGCTTCCGATGAGACCATCTGCGCCGATTTCGTCCAGTCCAACACCTGCCGCAAGGAAGAGATCGAGGCCCTGTGGGCCGAGCACGCCGAGGAGATCGCCGCCCGGCCGGAGCAGAAATACTTCTACCTGGGCATCTCGGGCGTCCACCCGGACGACGGGCCGTTCGTCTTACAGACCATCCGGGAGCAGTACGGCACCACCGACGCTTACCTGGAAGCCGAGTACGGCCTGACCCCCGCCCGCCTCATGCGGCTGCGCCGGATGTATCTGGAGTAAAATATTTTTCAAAATAATTCGCCTTCAAACAAGCTTCTCCCTTGACAATGTCCGGAATCTCTCGTAATATAGATAGTAGTATGGAATCCTTGACGCTGCGTGCCGGGGCATTCCGCAACCAATATTTCAATGGGGCTTCATCTGCCCGTTTTTATAAGATAAACTTGTAAATCAAAAAGCTGCATCATTCCGCCCGCAGGGGGAGTTTTCTCCTCTGCGTATCGTTTTGTTGTCACTTTTCCGTTGAAAGCTGGATTTTTTCAAAAACCCACGCCCTGTTTCGCAGCGTCTCATTAAATTTGATTTTTTGAGGAGAGTGAACACGATGCCCACAATCGCAGTGATTGTGGTCGTAGTCGTGATCGCCGTTGTGGCAGGTGCCGCGGGTTATTTTATTGGTTATAACAACCGTAAAAAAACCGCTGAGGCTCAGATCGGCAGTGCCGAGGCCGAGGCTACCCGCCTGGTGAACGAAGCGATCAAGACCGCAGACCAGAAACGAAAAGAAGCCATCCTGGAAGCAAAAGACGAGGCATTCAAGCTGAAAGCCGAAGTGGACGCCCAGAAAGCCGAAGCCGACAAGGAGATCAAGCAGCGCCGCGCCGAGATCAGCCGCCAGGAAAACCGCGTGGACCAGAAAGAGACCGCCCTCGACCGCAAGACCGAAGCGCTGGAGCGCAAGGAAGAGGAACTGAAAAAGAAGCACGAGGAAGCCGACGCCCATCTGGCTGAGGTAGACGCCCTGCGCGCCAAGGAGATGGAGCGGCTGGAAACGCTGGCCGGCCTGAGCCAGGAGGATGCCCGCGAGGTGCTGCTGCACAAGGTGGATGAGGAGCTCACCCACGAAAAGGCTGTCCGTGTGGCCGCCTATGAGACCGACCTGAAAGAGAACTGCGAGAACATCGCCCGCAATCTGGTGGGCCAGGCCATCAGCCGCTGCGCTGCCGACCACTGCAGTGAGACCACGGTCAGCGTCGTCCCGCTGCCCAGCGATGAAATGAAAGGCCGCATCATCGGCCGCGAGGGCCGCAACATCCGCGCGCTGGAAACCGCCACGGGCGTGGACCTCATCATCGACGATACCCCGGAGGCCATCACCCTGTCCTCCTTTGACCAGACCCGCCGTGAGGTGGCCCGCATGACGCTGGAGCGCCTGATCGGTGACGGCCGCATCCACCCCGCCCGCATTGAGGAGACGGTGGAGAAGTGCCGCCACGACC
>OGJJ01001725.1_pt1 | contig 15816 bp, 10 predicted proteins | sample 1572081 | NCBI WGS metagenome assembly OGJJ01 (sample SAMEA2582122, study PRJEB24529) | metagenome | biome: Human gut stool | place: China | collected 2011
GATTATACTATGAAATCCTTGAGAATAGGCTGTCAACTTTATTTATACACCATCAATTACAGTTATTGAATAATGGTCTGATAACAGCGGATAGATTCATTAATAAGAATTATTTGATTAATATTTCGGAACAGAATATTGTTCCGTTAAATGAATATGAAAAAACTACTAATTCGATTCGATTATTCCAAATCATCAAATTGGTTTATGATAAAACAGAAAATATAAATGATAAATTGATCAGTGTTTATAGTGCGTTGCAAAATGTTGACAGTTCAGCGCTGCTTGTGATTAATGGAAATGGAAAAGAAGTAACATTTTATATAGGTATCCGCTCAGTTGATAATGCGGCAACTGCAAGTAAGATTTTAGAAAAGAGTTTTGTTGGCAACTTTCCCGGTAGTACACTTAGAAGTATGAAAAATGGCGAAATTGCTGAAGTGATGGAAACTGTAGCAAAAACGGAAAATTACAATACATCTCGTAATGTGTCCTGTGTTACAGTAATTCCTTCAATGAGAGATGCGGATAAAGATAAATTTGTACAAGGAATTGAAAAATTCATTGATACAATGCAAGGAGAAAAGTTTACTGCTGTTTTTATAGCTAAACCAGTTCCAAAAGATGATCTGGAAATGAGAAAGAGGGGATTTGAAGAACTGTATTCTTCATTGTCTCCATTTATTAAAACATCATTAGCGTATGGAGAGAACTATAGTAAAGCAGTAACAAGTGGTATGTTTGAAAACTTTTCTCACTCTGTGAATAATAGCATATCAAATACTACAGGTAAGAACTCTAGCACGAGTTCATCACGTACACATGGTACAAACAGTGGAAGTAGTATTGGGGGCGGGGGATTCAGCATTAATTCCGGAACCACTAATAGTACAACAAGCGGATATTCATCAGGTTCCTCATGGTCAAAATCTGTAACTGAAGGAACTGCAGATACAACTGGTTCAGGAACAAACCAATCAGATACGGAAACAAGAGGAAATACAAGAACATTAACTGTTGAGCATCAGAATAAATCTGTTTCTGTTTTACTTGATAAAATAGATGAGCAGTTGGAAAGAATAAAAGCGTGTGAAGCCTTTGGTGTATGGGAATGCGCAGGTTATTTTATAGCAGATGATATTCAAACATCAGTAGTAGCCGCCAATACATATAAGGCATTAATGCTTGGAGATGAGACTGATGTTGAGAATTCTTTTGTAAATGTGTGGGGAATTAAAACTCCAGAAAATACAGAGCGTGTGTTGGAGTATATTCAGCATGGACAACATCCGTTAGTTGAGATAGCACCGGAGATGGGATATGAAATGCAATATGTTACTCCAGGCAATTTCATTAGTGGAAAAGAACTACCATTGCTTATGGGATTGCCTCATAAATCGGTAACTGGATTGACGGTAAGTAGTATTGCAGAGTTTGGTAGAAATGTTTTTATTCAAAATGAAAAATCTGACCAGAAGAAAATACAGTTAGGAAAGGTTTATCATATGGGTAATACTGAGGACAGTATTGTTAGATTAGATTTAAACAGTTTTACTTCTCATTGCTTTATCACGGGCTCAACAGGTTCTGGTAAATCTAATACGACATATGGATTGTTAGAAAAGTTTATTCAAAACGATATACCATTTTTAGTTGTCGAACCAGCAAAGGGTGAGTACAAAGAAGCTTTTGGGGCTGTAGAGGGAATAAATATATTCACTACAAATCCTCTGATTGGCCAGATGTTAAAGCTTAATCCGTTTCGATTTGATAAAAATATTCATATTCTGGAGCATTTGGACAGACTGATAGAAATTTTTAATGCATGTTGGGAAATGTATGCCGCGATGCCGGCTATTTTGAAGGACGCAGTGGAAAAGATTTATATTGAAAAAGGTTGGGATTTATTAAATTCTGTTTATATGAGAGTCGGAGAACCAACGTATCCAACCTTTCATGATTTGATGAGAACATTACCTAATGTTATTAATAATTCTGGTTATTCTTCTGATACAAAGGGAGACTATATTGGAGCATTAGTTACAAGAGTAACTTCTTTGACAAATGGTATTTCAGGACAGATTTTCTGTGACAGTTATGACATTCCAGATGAAGTAATGTTTGATCAAAATACTATTGTTGATTTAAGTAGGGTTGGTTCATCAGAGACTAAATCGCTTATAATGGGTATTTTGGTATTGAAGTTATCTGAATACAGAATGGCAAATGCAAATCAAGCAAATTCTGGATTGAGACATATCACAGTATTAGAAGAGGCGCATAATCTATTGAAACGTACGACACCAGGTGTAGCAGGAAGTAATGTGGTTGGTAAGTCAGTTGAAATGATTTGTAATAGTATTGCAGAAATGAGAACATACGGAGAAGGATTTATCATTGTTGATCAGTCTCCAACAGCTGTTGATATTGCAGCTATTAAAAATACTAATACAAAGATATTGATGCGTTTGCCTGAAAAGGGAGATTGTGAAGCCGTTGGAAATGCAGCCGGATTAAATGAAGAACAAGTAAGAGAAATGTCAAAGCTTGGAACAGGTATTGCTGTGGTAATGCAAAATAATTGGCTTGAAGCTGTATTGACACACATAGATGCTTTTTCAAATCAGTATGAGAGAAAGATTCCGGTTGCAGAATATAGTTCATTAAAGAAATTGAAGGGCGCTGTTATTCAAGAACTGATGCAACAGTATATTGTTGACAAAACAATGAATATGGATAGGATGATGGCTGTAATTGATGGTGTTGACGCTGTCTCATATAAAAAAGAAGAAATTCGCTGTTGTATGAGATATGTAATAAGTCGATTGCAGAAAGGAAGAGATATAGATTTCTTTTGTGAGACACTATTAAATGTTTCTGGAACAAAAAATCTTTTTGATATTATTGAAACAACAATAAAGAAGTCAAAAGTAGAAGATGAAAAATATGACAATTCAAGCGTAGTAAAGTGGAAATCACGTTTTAGAAGTGAACTTACTAAGTATGTAGACTTACCGGATAATTATAATAATACTATTCTCAAATATTTAATTCATGCACAGGAACTTGAACAAAATGGAATAGATTATTTTGAAGTAAAACGAATTTTATACTAGGAGGGCTGTGGTGTGAATACACTGAAATTAAAATTAAACCCATATAAAGATATTAATATTGCATCATTAGATGATAAACCATTGTCACCATATAGTGAATTAAATAACTATATGAAGGAACCATTTTTAAGTTGGGCATCAAAATTGTTGGATGCAGCTGAAAGGGAAATTAATGATGACTATTGCTTAGAGGTAGTTTCAGAATCTTTTGAAGCGTTATTTCTTGAAGGAATGCAGAACAATTTTGATTCTTGTAAAGAGTATAGAACAGCTTCTTTTCAAGTAAATACATCAACAAGCGAACGATTTGATTTAATTAGAAAACTTGCATCAAAATACGCCGTTAATTATTCTATAGAAGCATTTAAGCTTCCAGTTTATACAAATATTCAGCTATCGTTAGATGCAACTATGGTTAAATCTGTAACACTCGAGGATGCAAAATTGATTGTTACAAAAGAAAAAGAAATAAAAAATCAACTAAGCGCTGCGTTAGAAGGTTCCATTATATTATTGATATCAGATAAAAGTGTTGTTACTGCTATTGGAAATCAGAAATATATATGGGAAATCTGTGAATCAGATTTGGATAAAGTTGTAAATTGTATTATTGATAGATTTGTAAAAACACCTATTATAGTAAAGATATCTGAGTTATTGAAAAATGTTATGGACACGATGAATGACGAGGATAAGAAATCATTAAATCTTGCGACAGAAATAGATCCATTTTTAGCAATTTCAGAATTACCAGAAATTGAGGTGGGTCACTCAATTACTCTTGGTGTAGAAATGATTCCCGAGGGAACGGAGTTGCCTAATTTAAGAATAGTTGCTCAGAACAAAAGCATAATCAGTATAGATGGATTATCGATTACAGCTTTAATGCCTGGGACAACAAATATTGATATTTATAGAGCAGAAGAAAATATTCCATTTGTCAGAAAATGTGTTAAAACATATCAAGACAATTTTGTTAAGAAGATTGAATTGAGTTTGTCTGCAGGAAAAATGGGAATCGGAAGAAAACAAGAAGTAAGTATTGCATTGATTCCAGAAGATGCGGAAGATATAAACTCAGTTGAATGGTCTGTTGATAATGCGGATGTAATAAGGGTAAGTCAAGATGGGGGTATTACAGCATTAAAGGATGGTGTTGCAACAATCACTGCAACAACAACCAAAGCATCTTCAAGTATTTCAGTAAAAGTTTTGCCTAATATAAGGAATATTGTATCCACTGTTACACAAAGTCATTTATATGTTGGTCAAACAGAGTCTATTTCGGTTTTGGTTGAACCCAATAATTGTTTTGATTCTTCATATGAATGGAAATCAAGTGATAAGTCAGTGGCAATTGTGGATAAATTAGACGATGGACAAACTGTAATTAGAGCAACTGGAATTGGTAATTGTACATTAACTTGTATCGCAAAAGAAGGCGGTTGTTCAACTACATGTAATGTATTGGTAGAAAGTACATTTAAAAAAAGAGAGAATGCGCATGGAATGCTCAGTTTAACAGCAATGTTGGCTGTTGCGTGTATTTTCTGTGCTGCACTATCACCGGTTCTTTGCGTGCCAGTAGCTATTGCAACCGTTGTTTGTGGAGTATTGGCCATTGCTCGAAATAAAGGAGATAGATTTTGGGCGTTTATTTTGATGGCGGTGGCTGTCTTAACGGCATTAGAAGTAACGGGAATTACTAATTGGCTATAACATAAGAAGTGTGAAAGGAGCTACCGATGGGAATAGAAGGCGGTTCTAATAGTGAAGTACAAAATCAAGAAATAAATCAAGCAAACAATGAACAAAACGAGATAAATCAAGCGGAACATCAGAGAAGCGGAGAAGAACTCGAGGGTAATTCGACAATTGATAATGAAGGTGAAAGAAAGCAGATAGAAGGAAAAGATGATGCTACTGAATCGACAGAAGATGAATCATCACAGTTAGATAAAGAAGATAATATTGAAGATGATCCAAATACTGAACAACCTCTAGAATCAGATAATGTAGCTCCGGAACAACAGCTAGATAATCAAGATACTATTGAGTCAGATCCATCGGGAGCTGATGAAATGGGTGAAGACGATAATGAAACTGTTGATTCGCTTGATAATGATGGTGAAATAGAGGACGCTGAGGATTTAGATGATAATCAGGACTCGACAGAAGGAGATATCCAAGATTCATTAGACGCAGAAGATTCAATTGATTCAGATGATACTGATGATTCAGTTGAAGAGGATGATAATAACGAACAAGATCCCCTTGATTCAGAAGATTCGATAGAAGATGATGGCGAAGAATCAGAGAGTCCAGAAGGAGAAGAAAATACCGAAAGTCCAGAGGACGATGAAGAATCAGAGACTTCGGAAGGAGAAGAAGACAGCGAGAATCCAGAGGATGATGAGAAATCAGAGAATCCAGAAGGAGAAGAAGATACCGAGAATCCAGAGGACGGTGAGGAATCAGAGAGTCCAGAAGGAGAAGAAGATACCGAGAATTCAGAGGATGGTAAGGAATCAGAGAGTCCGAAAGGAGAGGAAGGAACTGAGAATCCAGAGGATGATGAGGAATTAAAGAGTCCAGAAGGAGAGGAAGATACTGAAAATCCGGAGGATGATGAAGAGTCAGAGAGTCCAGAAGGAGAAGAAGGTACCGAGAATCCAGAGGACGGTGAAGAATCAGAGAGTCCGGAAGGAGAAGAAGACGGTAAGAATCCAGATGGTGGTGAAGAGTCAAAAAATCCGGAAGAAGATACCGAGAATCCAGAGGCGAGTGAAGAATCAGAGAGTCCAGAAGGAGAGGAAGATATCGAAAATCCAGAGAAAGATATTGATGTTGAACCAACATTAGACAATAAACTGGATGACATTAAAGATGCTGCATATGAAGGAAGAGATGCCGAAGGAAATATGACTCCTGAAGCTAAAGAAAAGCTTGTTGATGACATGAAACAAGCATATGATAACACTCCAAAGGAAGATAGGGGAGATACACTAGTTCCGGAGAAATCAGAATACTTAAAGGATCCTCCAATTGCAGAAAATAAAAATACTGGTGAAAGATATAATGATGTAAATTATGATTGGCCAAGTAATGGTGGATTTGAAGGAAAACCAGAAGAGGTAACACCACAAGTAGGGGATAGATTTGATAGAGTTGGAGCAGAAAATGGAAGATATGTTGCCCCAATTGAAGGTGATACACCGCAACCTGTAGAAAATAGAGGATTGCCATATCATTTTACAGAAGATAATATCACGGACGAACCCTCATATCATTCTTATGAAGTAGATCGAGATTTCGGACAACTTCAGGATGCGATTAATGAATATAATAATCCAGCGTTAACAGCGGAAGAGAATGAATTTATGCGTGGTGAATTTCAAAAGGAATATGACAGGAATAATTGGCCATCTGATGAATATACGCATGAACCCGGAAAAACATATTATGGGGATATTGCTGAAGCTTTTGATAGTGGAGGTGGAACACAATTGGAGTTACCAATGTCAGTTGAAAGCTTAAAAGAACTTGGAATGATTCATGAAGTATAGGAGGCGAGATTAATGAATAGAAAAGAGTTTTATAATATTGTTAAAACTGAAGGATTAAATAAGTTCAATATAGGTGATTCTTTTGAAATACCCAAAGTAGCAAACGTTGTAGGTTGTATCAATGATAATGGATGGGTTGTATATGAGACAGATGAAAGAGGCGCATATCATGTTATTTCAAAACATTTATCAGAAGAAGAAGGCTTAGAGGCTCTACTTATTGAATTGAGAAATAAAAAGAGAAAAGAGGCAATTATGAAAAAATTGCGTAAATAAAGAAATTTCGTTGTTTTTTCTGTAATCACGATTTTTAGACTCCGCGTACATATCAGAAGATTGAGCGGACCTTACTAATACGAGGAGCCTTTTGGTTATTAGTGAACAGAAGAAGCAGAATCTTCTTGATTAGAGTGTGCGAAAAGATTTGTTATTTAAAAGCCTGCTAATAAAAAGTCAAGTGCTTTTTGAAGAAAATTTCAAAAATTCCATTTGATAGTTTAGGGCATAACTTTTAAGCCGCCAGAACTGCCGGCTTTGAAAGGGGTGATTTAGAAAATAACGGTTATTCTGTCTGTCAGTTTAGAAAGAACCGTAAAAAAATCTTGACAGCTTGTTAAGACTATGTTAATTTAAAAAGTGTGACCACTCAATATATTGAGTTAAGCCCAGACGGACAGGCGGGTCAGAAGCCGAAAGTGGGAAACCACATTATTGATTGGGTTAGAAGCCCAAATTTTATAAGTCGATACGCAGTATGCGTAATTTTATCAGTGCAAAAAGGCACGTCACTTGTGAAACGGTCAATAAGAGCTTCTGGCAAAACAGAGCGGAGAACTGGGAAAGTAGGGTCACTTTTTTTCTGCCTGTTAAAAGGACAGAGACATTTAAAGACAAAACACATACAGCAGGTGATGGAATATGCCGTCACCTGTTTTTTTATGGATAAAAGGGACGGCGAGTATGAGGAGGCGGTTAAATGGACCTGGAAGCACAAAAGCGTGCACCTATTTATGAGGCATTAGAGCGTTTTAGAAAGAAAAGGGTAGTGCCCTTTGATGTACCGGGACACAAAAGAGGACGGGGAAACCCGGAGCTGGCAGCTCTTTTAGGGGAAAAATGTGTTGGATTAGATGTAAATTCCATGAAACCTTTAGATAACCTGTGCCATCCGGTATCTGTGATCCGGGAGGCAGAGGAACTGGCAGCAGAGGCCTTTGGTGCCAGTCATGCATTTCTTATGGTAGGAGGAACCACTTCAGCTGTTCAGGGGATGATCCTTTCAGTCTGTAAAGCAGGAGATAAGATCATTCTGCCAAGAAATGTACATAAAAGCGCCATCAATGCCCTGGTACTTTGCGGGGCAGTTCCGGTTTATGTAAATCCGGAAGTAAACGGAGATCTGGGGATCTCTCTTGGAATGGACATTCATAAGGTGGAAAAAGCGATTGAAGAAAATCCGGATGCTGTAGCAGTTCTGGTAAATAACCCCACCTATTACGGGATCTGCTCTGATCTGCGGGGCATCGTAAAGCTGGCCCATGAAAAAGGAATGAAGGTGCTGGCAGATGAAGCTCATGGAACTCATTTGTACTTTGGAAAAGGCCTTCCGGTAAATGCAATGGCAGCAGGCGCAGATATGGCAGCTGTTTCCATGCACAAGTCCGGAGGAAGCCTGACACAAAGCTCCATGCTTCTGTTAAATAAGGGCATGAACCAGGATTATGTGCGTCAGATCATTAACTTGACGCAGACTACCAGTGCATCCTATCTTCTCCTCTCCAGTCTGGATATTTCCAGAAGGAACCTGGCACTGCGGGGGGATGAATCCTTTGGGAAAGTGATCCAGATGGCAGAATATGCCAGAAATGAGATCAATTCCATTGGCGGCTATTATGCATATGGAAAAGATCTGGTCAATGGTACCAGTGTCTATGATTTTGATGTGACCAAGCTTTCTGTGTATACACTGGGGATCGGACTGGCAGGTATCGAGGTTTATGATCTGTTAAGAGATGAATATGACATCCAGATTGAGTTTGGAGATATCTGCAACATTCTGGCGTATATTTCTATTGGGGACCGGATCCAGGATATTGAACGTTTAGTGGGAGCTTTGGCAGATATTGAACGGCTTTACCGGAAAGACAAGACCGGTATGCTTACAGGGGAATACATTTCACCGAAGGTAGAATGTTCACCACAGAAGGCGTTTTATGCGGAAAAGATATCTCTTCCCATTGCACAGGCAGCAGGAAAGATCAGTGGTGAATTTGTTATGTGTTATCCGCCGGGTATCCCGATCCTGGCGCCAGGCGAGGTGATCACCCAGGAGATCGTGGAATACATTCTTTACGCAAAGGAAAAGGGATGTTCCATGCAGGGAACGGAAGATCCGAAGATTGAACGGCTGATGGTTTTAGTATAAATTGCCCCCGCTGTGGGAGAACATCAGGAGGAAGAAAATGGAACTTTGGTATTCGGAGTTTCATACGGAAAATGTAAAGCTTTCTGTCCGTGTGGACCGTCAGCTGTTTTCCGGTGAAAGTGAGTATCAGCGGATCGACGTATTTGAATCTGCTGAGTTTGGAAAATTTGTAGCTTTGGATGGAGAAATCGTATTTTCTGAAAAAGATGAATTTATTTATGATGAAATGGTGACACATGTGCCTATGGCTGTCCATCCTAACGTGAAAAATGTGCTGATCATCGGTGGCGGAGATGGCGGTGTGGCAAAAGAACTGATCCAGTATCCGGGAATTGAATCTATTGATGTAGTGGAAACCGACAAAATGTTTGTAGATGTGTGCAGGGAGATCTTCCCGGAGGTAGCCTGCGGATTAGAGGAGGAACGGGTCCATGTATATTATGATGACGGACTGCGTTTTCTCCGGGGAAAGAAAAACTGCTATGACCTGATCATCAATGACTCTACAGACCCGTTTGGACATACAGAAGGTCTGTTTACCAAGGAGTTCTACGGCAGCTGCTATAATGCACTGCGGGAAGATGGGATCATGGTGTATCAGCATGGAAGTCCATTTTATGATGAAGACGAAGCTGCCTGCCGCAGCATGCACAGAAAGGTATATCGTTCCTTTCCTGTAAGCCGCGTATATCAGGCCCATATTCCTACCTGTCCGTCAGGCTACTGGCTGTTTGGCTTTGCCTCAAAGAAGTATCATCCTTTAAATGATCTTCAGGCGGAAAAATGGAACGGGCTTCATATACCAACATGGTACTATACAACAAATCTCCATGCAGGCGCGTTTATGCTGCCAAAATATGTGGAAGACCTGTTAGAAGAGGAGGAAAATAACAAATGAGTAGATTAATGGTAATTGGATGTGGGGGTGTAGCTTCCGTAGCAGTACATAAGTGTTGCCAGAACAGTGGTGTATTTACAGAACTTATGATCGCAAGCCGCACAAAATCAAAATGTGATGCTTTAAAAGCACAGTTAGAAGGAAAAACAGATACAGTGATCACAACTGCCCAGGTGGATGCAGATAAGGTGGAAGAACTTGAGGCACTGATCCGTTCCTATAAGCCGGATGCGGTATTAAACGTAGCTCTTCCTTATCAGGACCTTACTATTATGGAAGCATGTCTGCGTACAGGTGTGGATTACATTGATACAGCTAATTATGAGGCTGAAAATACAGATGATCCACAGTGGAGAGCTATTTATGAAAAGCGCTGCAAGGAAAAAGGCTTTACTGCATACTTTGATTATTCCTGGCAGTGGGATCTGAATGAACGTTTTAAAGAGACTGGTCTTACTGCTCTTTTAGGAAGCGGATTTGATCCGGGTGTTACCAGCGTATTTTCCGCTTATGCTTTAAAACATTATTTTGATGAGATCCATACCATTGACATTTTAGACTGCAACGGCGGAGATCATGGATATCCATTTGCGACTAACTTTAATCCTGAGATCAATTTACGTGAAGTATCTGCAAACGGCTCTTATTGGGAGAATGGCCATTGGGTAGAAACAGAGCCAATGGAGATCAAGAGAGAGTATGACTTCCCTGAAGTAGGAAAGAAGGATATGTATCTTCTTCATCACGAAGAGATCGAGTCTCTTGCAAAAAATATCCCTGGTGTAAAGCGGATCCGTTTCTTTATGACCTTTGGACAGAGCTACTTAACCCATATGAAATGTCTGGAAAACGTAGGAATGCTTTCTACTTCTCCAATCCAGTTCCAGGGACAGGATATCGTACCGATCCAGTTTTTAAAGGCCCTTCTGCCTGATCCGGCTTCCTTAGGTCCAAGAACTGTAGGAAAGACCAATATCGGCTGTATTTTTACCGGTGTGAAAGACGGAAAAGAAAAGACCATTTACATTTATAATGTATGTGATCACCAGGAATGCTACAAAGAAGTTGGTTCCCAGGCAATCTCCTATACTACCGGTGTCCCGGCTATGATCGGTGCTATGATGGTAGTTACCGGTGCATGGAAGAAGGACGGCGTATTTAATGTAGAGGAATTTGATCCGGATCCATTTATGGATGCATTAAATAAGTGGGGACTTCCATGGCAGGTATGCGAAGATCCTCAGATCGTAGAATAGGGAGAACAAAAAATGAGAATGGATCAGCTTCCCACTCCCTGTTATGTGATCGATGAGAAGAAACTGAAAGAAAATTTACAGATTTTAAAAGAAATCCGGGAAGAAGCCGGCTGCAAGATCCTTCTTGCCCAGAAAGCTTTTTCATGTTTTTATGAATATCCTCTGATCGGCCGGTATCTGGACGGCACGACAGCCAGTGGTCTGTATGAGGCAAGACTTGGAAAAGAAGAAATGGGAAAGGAAAACCATGTTTTTGCCCCGGCTTACAAGGATGCGGATATAAAAGAGCTGGGAGAGATATGCGACCATATTATCTTTAATTCCTTTGCCCAGCTTCGCCGTCATAAAGACGTTGTTTCAGGGAAAAGCCTGGGACTGCGTATTAATCCGGAATGCTCCACTCAGGGGGATCATGCAATTTATGACCCCTGTGCTCCCGGTTCCCGTCTGGGAGTTACAAAAGAGGTGTTTGTACGGGAAACAGAGGAAGAACCAGAGCTTTTTGATGCTCTGGATGGCCTCCATTTCCATACTCTTTGCGAGCAGAACGCAGATGATCTGGCTAAAACCCTGGAAGCAGTGGAAGAAAAGTTCGGCCCATGGCTTTCTAAGATAAAATGGCTGAATATGGGTGGTGGTCATCATATTACAAGAGATGACTATGACAGAAAACTGCTTATAAAATGCATCAAACATATAAGAGACACTTATGGAGTGGAGGTATATCTGGAGCCGGGAGAAGCCATTGCATTAAATGCCGGTTATCTGGTGACAGAGGTAATGGATATTGTGGAAAACGGGCTGTCTGTGCTGATCTTAGATGCCTCTGCTGCCTGTCATATGCCGGATGTGCTGGAAATGCCATACCGGCCGCCATTAAAGGATAGTGGAAATGCGGGGGAAAAAGCATTTACTTACCGTCTTTCCTCCTGTACCTGTCTGGCGGGAGATGTGATCGGGGATTATTCCTTTGATAAACAGATCCATGTGGGAGATAAGCTGTATTTTCAGGATATGGCCATTTATTCCATGGTGAAAAATAATACTTTTAATGGGATCCCGCTTCCGGGGATCGCTGTAATGAAAGAAGACGGAGACTGTGAACTTATCCGTACTTTTGGATATGGAGATTTTAAGGGGAGACTGGCATAATGGTGATGGTGGAAAAGACAGATATGACCGTTGAAATGGATCAAGCAGATAAAACAGTTCAGGTAGAAAGACTAAAAACACTGCCGGCAGCAGATGGATTTCACATGCCGGGAGAGTTTGAACCACACGAAGGAACCATTATGATCTGGCCGGAACGTCCCGGCTCCTGGGCTTATGGGGCAAAAGATGCCAGAAAAGCCTTTGCAAAAATCGCAGAGGCTATAGCAGAAGGAGAAGAGGTTTACATGTTAGCAGGACCTTCTTCCTTGGCGTCTGCAAAGGCAGCTTTTTCCGAAAAGTCAGAAAAGATCCATATTTTGCCTATAGAAACGGACGATGCCTGGGCAAGGGATGTAGGACCTACCTTTGTTAAAAATGCCAGAAAGGAAGTTCGTGGCATAAACTGGCGTTTTAATGCCTGGGGTGGAGAAGTGGATGGCCTTTATGCAAGCTGGGAAAAGGACGATGCTGCAGCAGAGGCGATCTGCGATGCCCTTGATTATCCGGTGTATGATGCCGGTGATTTTGTGCTGGAAGGCGGTTCCATCCACAGTGACGGGGAAGGAACTTTATTAGTAACAGAGGCATGCCTCCTAAGTCCCGGAAGAAACCCCCATCTTACAAAAGAAGAGATTGAAAAGAAGCTTTGTGAATATCTGGGAGCAGAAAAGGTCATCTGGCTGAAAAATGGCATATGGCAGGATGAGACTAATGAACACATAGATAATGTGTGCGCCTTTGTAAAGCCGGGAGAAGTTGTTTTAGCCTGGACAGATGAGAAAGAGGATCCACAGTATGCTCTTTCTATGGAAGATTACCAGATTCTGGAAAATGAAACAGATGCAAAGGGCAGAAAGTTTATGATACATAAGCTGCCAATTCCTGAGAAGCCGGTATGTATCCAGGAACAAGACTTAAAAGGGCTTATGTTTGAGCCGGGAGAAGATACCAGAGAAGCAGGAGAACGGCTGGCAGCCAGCTATGTAAATTTCTATATTGCAAATGAAGCAGTTCTGGTTCCGCAGTTTCAGGATAAACATGATAAGCTGGCCTGTGATATATTAGGAAAGCTGTTTCCTGATCGCAGGATCTGTCCTATTGACGCCCGGGCAATCATTATCGGGGGCGGAAATATCCACTGTATTACACAGCAGATACCTTCTGGCATTGGGAAATAAGGCGTGACAGCCAGCGGTAACAGAAAAAATTGTCAACTGATGTAAAAATGGTGAGAACCTTTTGAATGTTGGAAAAACAACGGATCAAACATAAACAGGAATGTCAGATCGAAGGAAAGAAGGAGAAACAGCAAGTGAGAAACGTAAGATGTGCCGCAGTTCAGATGTGCTGCAGCAGAAATGTAGCAGAAAACATAGAAAAAGCAGAGGTTCTGGTACGTCAGGCAGCAGCAGAAGGAGCGCAGGTGATTCTTCTTCCGGAGCTGTTTGAACGCCAGTATTTTTGCCAGGAGCGCAGATATGATTACTATCAGTTTGCCACACCGGTGATGGAAAATCCGGCAGTGCGCTATTTCCAGGGAGTTTGCGCCAGCTTGCAGGTAGTGATTCCAATCAGTTTTTATGAAAGAGATGTAAACCGTCTGTTTAATTCCGTTGCCATGATCGATGCAGACGGTTCCATTCTGGGAGTTTACCGGAAAACCCATATCCCAGATGATCATTTTTATCAGGAAAAATTTTATTTTACACCGGGAGATACTGGTTTTAAGGTATTTGATACAGCTTACGGAAAAGTGGGTGTTGGCATCTGCTGGGACCAGTGGTTTCCGGAGACTGCCAGAGCTATGGCAGTGGAAGGCGCAGAAATCCTTCTGTATCCAACGGCCATTGGCAGTGAACCCATCCTTTCTACAGACAGTATGCCTCACTGGAGAAGATGTATGCAGGGACATAGCGCCTCTAATCTGGTGCCTGTAATTGCAGCGAACCGTGTAGGCGAGGAACGGGTAGAGCCATGCGCAGAAAATGCAGGCCAGAGTTCTTCCCTGGTATTCTACGGATCATCTTTTATCACAGACGGCTGTGGCGAGGTACAGGTATCTATGGGAAGACAGGAAGAAGGTTTTATCGCAGCTACCTTTGACCTGGACCAGCTGATGGAAGACCGCCTTTCCTGGGGACTTTTCAGGGACAGACGGCCGGAGATGTATGGAAAGCTTCTGTAAAAAGATCACAGATAACACTATGAAAAATAGTAGTGACTTATAAATTGACTAATATCTTCCAGAACAGTAGCAGATCCGATAAGATAAGTACTGTCAATAAGCAATGCAGACATGCAAAAGCAACGAATGGAGGTATATTCAATGTTAAATGAGTCAGTGATCAAAGTTTTAAAAAATAGTATGTGGGATCTTGCTACCTGCGCAAATGGAGAGCCAAACGTAGTTCCAGTTGCATTTAAGGATGTAACAGAGGACGGAAAGCTGGTTGTAGGTGATGTTTTCCTTGAAACAACTTTAAACAACATTAAGGCAAATGACGGAAAAATTGCTATTTCTGTATATGACACACAGAGCCTGGAAGGATATCAGATCAAGGGAACTGCTGAGTACGTAACAGAGGGCGATGTTGTAGATACCTTTAAGGCTATGGTAGAGAGCATGTTTAAGGGTGCTGCAACTGCAAAGGGAGCGCTTATCATCACACCTGCCAAAGTGATCGTTACCACACCTGGTGCTGACAACAAGAAAGAAATCTAAAGCACTGTAAACATATTATAAAGCTTTAACAAACGTATATCTTCCCGGGAGACTTTAAGGCCCTGCAACAGAGCTTCGTCTTCCGGGAGTTTTGTTTTTGAAAACAGCATTTTAGTAGCGATGGGCATCATGGGACGGCTGGAAAAACCATTAAACAGTCCCCATTTTGTATCTGTATCCAGATAGGAAGCAAGGATCTGTGCGCTGGCTTTTTCTACCGGGCTGTCCTGGTTGGTCAGCTGGATATTGGTCAGGGCGTCAAAATGCTCAATATAGCCCCAGTATGTATTTTCACACAGCTTGTAATTTTCAAAATCTTTAAAATTCATATACATCATGATCTTATAACTTGATGTATCAGTTTCTGAAAGCACATCAAAGACGCAGCGGATCAGCTGCTTATTTCTTCCGTCATATACATAGGCATAAAACTGGGAGCAGCCTGCGAAAAAGGCGGGACTGTTTTTGCTGTCCGGCAGGTTGGCATGGCGTGGCGGACAGTAGAGCAGCTGCTCTACGTGGATCTGCAAAGCAGAGGCAATTTCATATAATGTTTCAATATCTACCGGAATCTCCCCGTTTTCATACTTGGAAACAGTAGATTTGCTTTTGCAGATAACAGCCGCAAGGGCTTCCAGTGTCATTTTGCGTTTTTTGCGGAAAGTGCGGATCTGTTTTCCG
>OGJJ01001729.1_pt1 | contig 15785 bp, 21 predicted proteins | sample 1572081 | NCBI WGS metagenome assembly OGJJ01 (sample SAMEA2582122, study PRJEB24529) | metagenome | biome: Human gut stool | place: China | collected 2011
AATTCGTTGTGCAGTTCAGCAGGTTTGCACAAAAGTAGGACATTCTGCTGTCCGTGTGTGGTTTTTGCGGTTAGGGCTGGCCGTGCGCCTTACTTTCTGCCGTGCAGGATGGGAGACAGCGGCTTGTAAATCAGGAAGCAGAGCGCCGCGTCCAGCAGCCCCTTAAAGAGGGTAAACGGCAGGTTAAAGGTCAGCAGGCAGGCCAGAAGTCCGTCCACGCTGGGGTTGATGGCCTGATACATGCCGATGATGGCCTCCAGCGGCAGGTGGTACAGCACCACATAGGCCGGGTAAACCACAAAATAGTTGTACGGCACACTGACAAGCGCCATGACCAGCGCACCGGCGCCTGCGCCGATGAGTGCGCTGCGGCGGGTCTTGCTGCGCTTATAGACGAAGCCGGCCACACCGACAAAGAGCGCGCCCATGACAAAGTTGAACAACTCGCCCACGGCAGCGGTGCTTGTGCTGGGCAGCTTGATCAGGTTTTTGATCAGGCAGACGGCAATGCCGGACACAGGGCCGTAGGCATACGCCGCCAGCAGGGCGGGCAGCTCAGAGACATCCAGCTTGATAAAGGACGGCATGATGGGAATGGGAAATTCCAGATACATCAGCACGGCGGCTACCGCGCCGAGCATGGCGGTCCCGGTGAGTTTGCGGACTTTGGTGACAGAGTTTTGCATGGTGAGATTCCTCCCGATATAATTTGTGAAAGCCGATTCACGAACCCGGGAGGCTCCGCGCATTGCAAAATAAAACGCCCCGCCGTATAAGCATACAGCAGGGCGCACAAAAAGCAATACAGACAGCTTTCCGTTTCTTTCATCCGGACTATACCGTCGGCCCCGGAATCACACCGGGTCAGCGGCTGCTTACACAGCCGGTCGCGGGCTTGCGGCACAACGCCGCTCACCGCCGGTGGGGAATTGCACCCCGCCCTGAAACAGACTTTCTGCTAAAGATTATAGCACAGGTTTTACAAAATGCAAGAGGTTGTGCTATAATTGGATAGAAGTTTTTCCGTTGCCGCCGCGCAGCGGCGCACAAATATGAGGGTTTCACTCCATGTCTGAAATATCTGAACTGGCCTTTGACTTTGGCACATTGATCCCGGCGCTGGTATTTGCAGCGCTGGCCGCCGTACTGCCGGAGCTTTACAAGCTTCTGGCGCGCAAATTCCTTAGCCGCATAAAAAAGCATATCGCATCCTGGCTGCACATTCTGCTGGAAAGCTATATCGTGCCGATTGCGATGATCCTGCGGGTCCTTCTGGCCTGCTTTGCTGTCACACTCCTCCCCTTCAGCTTTGTGCATGGGGAGGTGTTCAGCAGGCTGCTTGGCACGGCATCCGGCCTTCTCGTCACCGTTTTCATCGGCCTTGGCAGCTGGCAGGCCGCACCGGTAACACGTCTGCTGCTCCACAGCGCCGAAAACCACCTCGATATGACCACCAACCAGACGATGGGGCGCTTTTTTGAGAATATCTTCCATGCGCTTGTCGTGCTTTTTACCGGCATTGCGATGCTGGACCAGCTTGGGGTCCCGGTCAGCGGTCTGCTGACCGGTGCCGGGGTTGCCGGTCTTGCGGTCTCACTGGCGGCGCAGTCAACGCTTTCCAACCTGATCGCCGGTGTCACCCTTGTGCTGGAGCATCCCTTCGGCATCGGAGATTATGTGGTGCTTGGCAGCTATGAGGGCACGGTCGAGGATATTTCCTTCCGCTCGACCCGAATCCGCACAGCAGACAATGTGGCGATCACGATTGAAAATGCAAAGATCTGCTCCGAATATATCCAGAACTGCGACCGCCGCACCAGCCGCCTGTGGGCCTTTACCATCGGCCTGACCTACGATACGCCGCGCAGTAAGATAGAAACGCTCTGCCGCAAGCTGGCTGCGCTGCTGCAGGCGCACCCCGATGTGCTGCCCGACGGCGTCAGCGTAACGCTGGATAAATTCAACGACAGCAGCATTGACCTGCTTTGCCGCGTCTATGTTTCAAGGGTCTCTCTGCGGGAGTTTCTCAAGGTCAAGAACTGTCTGAACCTGCAGATTCTGGATCTGGTCCGCGCCGAGGGCTGCAGCTTTGCCTTCCCCACGGTGACGGTGGACATGCCGGAAAACGCATAAAAGAAAACCGCCCATCGGCCTTTTCATGGCTGGTGGGCGGTATTTTTATCCCGTAATATCGCTTCTTCTGCTCACAACCAGCAGGGTATCGCTCCCCTGCTGTGTTTTTACGGTAAACTCAAAATTGTAGGCTGTGTCAAGTCGATAGGACACGCTGTCATCCCCCTGTGTCAGCCGATAATCCAGTTCGACCTGTGGCTTTACGCGGTCATAATCAACATACAGCTCACCGATGCTCTCAAGAAAGACGAGGCTTATATCATCTGCCTTGACACCGTAAAATGTTACAACCGGTGCCCCCTCCGCCTGCACGGCGGGCATATCCAGATAGTTGTTCCTTGCCGAGTCCTCCCGCGTGTGGGCGTACAGAACCGGCGCATCGCTGAGAAGCTCAGCACCGCTCAACTCGATATGTACCCCGGTAACGGGCAGATCCGTCTGCCATACAGGGGTGGGGTCCGCAGTCCGGGCGCAGCCGCTCAACAGTAAAGCGGCCAGCGCCGCGGCATAGATTTTTTTCATAGATGCCTCTCATTCATACGGGTCGTAGGGTGGCCGGGGCAGATCCTGCCCGACCTGCAGGGTGCGCGGGCAAAGACCGGTCTCCGCCTGTACAAAACCCATCAGCATACCCATGTGCATATACAGGTGCCTGTATTGTGCCAAAATCAGGGTAAACCGCGTCCACTCGCAGTTTTCCGGCCGCTGCAGCAGGTCCTCATCGTGCAGCGAAGTTAAATAGATAGACAGCTTCGCCTTGATCGTGTAAAAATAATCGTCCGTATCGTGCCTGCTCAGGTGGGCCGCCGGGTAAATTGAAAGCTCCTGCAGATGCGGCGTGTGGACCGGCGGTTCCACAAAATCGTTGTCGCGCGGGTTGATGAACCACTGATCCAGATGGTGCAGCGTGTGGTAAACATGCTGCCAGAGCGGCGCGCCGCCGTAGCAGGTATCCCACAACTCATCGGGGATGCAGTCCATCACATTCTGCATCTCCCACAGGGCGCGGACCGTCATCTCCGCAATGACTGCATGATACGATGTTTCCCGCAACTGCACACGCCCCCTTTGGGCCAGTATGTGCTGCGGCAGGGCGGATTATTCGTTGTAGTTTTCTACCTCGCGGATCGTCTTGCGGTTCATCAGCAATGTCATAAAGGGGTCGAGCAGAGCGCGCTCCTCCTGCGAGGGTGTGCGGCTGCGGGCCTGCATCAGCAGCCAGGCGATCTCGGTGCCGATGGGGCGGCCGTAGACAAGTGCATTGTAGCCGTCCTTACAGACCGCGCGCTTCGCGTCCGTAATATCCAGCGTTGTAACGCCGCTATAGTGGCGCAGCACATTCTGCAGCGCCGCCGGGCTGCCGAACACGGCCTTCACAAGCTGCAAATACGCCGCGACATAGCGGGGCGGCATACAGTCTGCAGCGCATAGTTCAATTCTTGATTTCAGCCGCACATCATAGAAAAACATCGACAGAACCTGCGCAGCCTCCCTCCGGTTGATGTGCGCGCCATACAATTCCGGGGCGGTCTTGCTGCCTACCGCCTTTGTGCGGTTCGTGCGCCAGGCTACGATCTGCGGCTTGGTCAGCACAGTCTCGGCATAGCGGGCAAAGCCGAAATCCGGATCCATCAGATGCGGGATCACCCCACAGCGGTCGCGGTCCACATCCTGCCGCACGCGGGCAGATATGCCATAGGCGCTGTTGCGGCTTGTCTGATACACCGGCGCATTGTCACTGAGCAGCACAAAGAACGGTGCCAGCAGGCTGGCCGCCCGCATTTTGCGCACAAAGTCCTGCTCGCTGAAATAATCAATGGAAAGTCTTGTTGCTGCGGTAGCCCGCAGCATCTGGCCACCGCAGGCACCGGTATTCTTAAAATAGCGGTCCAGTGCCTCGGCACGGTTTTGGGGAATGAGCGGCAGTGCCTCCGCCCGCTGGGTGGGGTGATATCCCACTGTCCACGCGCGCAGACCGCAGGCAGCCAGCGTCAGGCACAGCTGCAGATAAAACCGGTTGTAGCTGTCCATGATATCCTGAACATCCCGCTGTGGCGTCATAGTGATCTTCAGCTGGCAGGCCGGGCCGATAACCGCCGACAGTGCGGGAGCACGGAAGCCAAGGTATTCGCTTTCCGAGATAACGGGGGCATCCCCCTGCTGCTGCAGATCCCGCAAAGCCGCCTGCAGCTGCGCAAATGTGACCGCCCTGCCGTCAGAGTGTGTTACAAAATGCTCCACCTCCAGCCCGAGGGAGAGTTTGCCCTCCGCCTCGCAGTCGGTCTCAAAATACCCCTTCATTGTCCTGATTTGTTCGTCCAGCTTCGCCATAGTAAAATGGTTCTCCCCATGATCGGTGATGTATTCAGGGATATTATACGCCAAAAAACGGGGCGGTGCAATCGCCCCAGAGTGTTATTTTACAGCGTTGCCGCTTTGCTGGCGGCTATCCCGCAGTGCGGGGATCGTGCAGTGCCGCCTTACAGGCTGCTGACCGCCGGGAAGCCATAGGCAGGCTCCGCCGCCTGCACGGCCCGCAGAACGGCCTTGGCCATCACACGCGCCCCCAGTGCCCCCACGACATCCTGATCAGCGGCCACATCGCCCAGCGAAACAGCGTAGATGCTGTCCCCGTCTGCCGTGGTATGCACCGGGCGGATGGCACGCGCATACCCGTCCTGTGCCATGCCTGCGATCTTGCACAGCCGGGATTTGTCAAACCGCGCGTTCGTAAAGACAACGCCGATCGTTGTATTGCCGACGAATTTGTTTTCCTTTACCTCAATACTCTGCAGCGCAAGCAGCTCGGAGTCGAGAAAGGTCCTGCCGTCATCCGCCAACAAGCCTGCGGCCTTACGGCCGGTTTCATAGTCGTAAATGTCACCCAGCGCATTGACAGCCACAACTGCACCGACCTGCAGCGGCCCCACCTGCACGGCATAACTGCCGATGCCGGACTTCATGCAGTGGTCCATGCCCAGCAGCTTGCCCACGGTTGCGCCGGTGCCCACGCCATAGTTGCCGTCGCGGTAGTTGCCGATTTCAGCGTTCACACAGGCCTGATACGCCATGGCAGCATCCGGGCGGGTGTGGGCGTCTGCCACGGTCAGATCAAACAAATCCGACTGGCAGACCAGCGGCACCTTTGTTACCCCAACATCAAAACCGATGCCGCGCTCCTCAAGATACCGCATAACACCGCCGGCTGCGTCCAGTCCAAAGGCACTGCCCCCCGCCAGCACAATGGCGTGGATGACCTGCGCCGCCGCCAGCGGCTTGAGCAGCTCGCTCTCGCGGGAGGCAGGCCCGCCGCCGCGTACATCCCCGCCGGAGCGCCTTCCTGCCCCAGCAGAAACACCGTGCAGCCTGTACCCGCCGCTGTGTTCTCAGCCTGACCGATCTTGAGATTCCGGAATGAAGTAATAGGGATTTCTTTCATGATGGTTCTTCTCCTTTTGGAGTTCTTTTGCTTTTATTGTACAACTTTCCCCTGCACCATGCAACGAAAAAATCCCGCCGGGCAAAGTCCCGGCGGGAAGGTTAATCTCTCCTTTGATTTTTATTTCTTTGTTATTCTCTGAAAAATTTGAAAAGATAAAGTACCTTTATTTATCTTCCCAAATTCAATGCTGTCCCTCCAAATTTCAAGTTCAAATTCACGATTCAAGTCACACATATAATACACCTCTAATAAACATAGTGTATTAGTATATGCGCAAATGTGTAATTCATTCATTTTTTCAAATTATTCGAGTTACTTATTGTATGTAGACTTTTTGTATTCACACATATTATACTACATACTATGGAGGATTGTAACTATGGATATTGTAAAAGTTTTCGGAACCAACTTGAAGAAATACCGTATTGCGTTAGGGCTGTCACAAGAAGCTTTTGCTGACAAATGTGGTATGCATCGAACATATATTAGTGCTATCGAATGCTATCGTCGAAGTATTTCGCTTGAAAATATTCAGCGTATAGCTGATGCACTTGAAATTGAAACATATAAATTGTTTTTGGAGGATAAATGATGGAACATAGAGATAGATCAACTGGTTGGAAGCACGCTACATTATCAGGTCACAAAAATGAGGACATAGTAAAAATCAATTTAGACAAAAACAAAGATTTTCAAGCAGATTTTCTAAAAAAAATAAATAGATCCGACGCCTCAATCATACGAACAAGTATTGGCGGTTTGCACGAAACAAATGTTCCTAGTGTCAACGGTAGAAAAACAAAGTCCAAAACTGACTTGAAAGTATATCTTGATACAGATGAAGTAATTAATGTATCTATTAAGAAGAGTCTTGGTGGACAAGTATATTTTATTAGAGCCGGACTTTTTATTGATACATTTGAAAAACAGTTTAACACTGAAATTCCAGCTGATGTCCAAAGAGCAATTAATCTATTTTGGGCTGCATCCGATGATGCAGTCGATATTATCGAGCATTATGGTGACAGAACTATTCAAAAAGATTATGACCTTCAACTAAGGCACAAAAGTTTAAATGCAACAACTTTAAAATCTTTTGACGAACATCTATATTTTGTTTTACTTGAATGGTTTACTGAAAATGCATACGAACTTGCAAAATTGTCATTTTCTATGGGTGCAGTTCGTGACAGCGATGAATGGTCTGATTTTGTATGGTACATAAATCTACTTGGGGAAAATGATACCAATGATATTTTCTTTATCGAAGACATCTGTAATGCTGTTCAAGATGTCGCAATCAGTGAAACATATTATGGATCATCTTATGGTGGAACTACCATTCAACTACCTTTTGGATTTGTACAATGGCATCAAGGACAACTGCAATTTCATCACAACTATGAAAAAATTTATAGACTTCTTAAAGGGGAATAATATAAATGCCATTTAACAGTAGAAATTATAGAAGGAAGTTGGGCTTCACAAACCAAACAACATTAAAAAAGCATTTCAAAGCGACAGATATTGTATCTATTAATTGGGACAAAATCGAAAAATGCAATCAAAGGCTAAAAGAAATATTTCAGGAAATTAACCAAGCAGTAAATCAAAGTGTACACTGGGAAAACTTGAACCCTATACAAAATGAGATCGACAGTGCTTATTTGGTTATGAAAGAAAATAATATTTTTCCTCGACTGAACAATAATGGAAGGTCTCCAGAGGATTTGTATTATAACTGGATGAGAGGCTATATCGTTTGTAAGTTTTTCACGCCAGCATTGTCACAAATATTTGGGGTCCAAGAAGATTCCATTAAAACCGTTGGGCACGACAGTTTGTCTGATATCGAAACCTTTTCTAAATCTCCAGTTGCTGACTTAGAACTTGAAATTGACAGCAAAACAATTAGGCTTGAGATTCAATCTGGATATACTGGAGTAAATGATATAAAAGAACATAAGGTAAGGGAAGCTAAGCGAGCATATGAACAAGAACAAGTATACTCGTATGTTGTTCATTTTGATTTGTTTAATGGGACAATGGCAATAGTAGATATTACAAACATTAATGACAATAGCGTCCACTGGGAAACTCGTTCTCAAATGGAAGGTCAGAAGGTTTTTGCTATTCCAAATGAAGCTTTCCGATGGTTCCTTCTTGATGATATTCCTAACTATCTGGATATACTGTACTGACACTTAAACGAAGCTGCTTAATTTGCAGCTTCGTATTCTTTTAGTGCCTGAAGCATTTGTTTTGCTATTGCGACAGAAAGCAATGGTGGAACAGCATTACCTATTTCCAATCTTTTCATTCCATCAGAGCCATAAAATTTATAATCATCCGGAAAGCTCTGCAACCTTGCACCTTCTCGAATTGACATTGCTCTTGAATCTCTTGGATGAATACATCTAGAAGATGAAGGGCACGCAAAATTTCTCGTTATTGTTGTTGAAGGCTTATCCCACCATAATTTAGCATAGGTATTGCCATAGCCACTTTTGGGGCGAATATTTTCAGGCAAATCATCTTTAGACTCTCCATCCTTTAATGTTTGCATTATTTTGATGAGATGTTCACCGTTTTTAGGCGCCTTGTGTTCTCCAACATATATATCGGCATTTTTTCTGACAAATTTCAAAAACTCATTCGTAGCACTGGTGGCATAAATATTATTTTCTTCGCCACTTCTTAGCACTGGTAAATCTCCTATTGCCTCTCGCAAAGTTACATATGGTTTTAATCCTTCACCATGCGTTGGAGACGGATAAACAAAGTTGTTTTTTTCTTTAATGCCCACAAGAATTACTCTTTCTCTATGTTGAGGGACACCATAATCGACTGCATCCAAAACTTTGTGTTTTAAATCATAACCAAGTTCCTCAAATTCGATTTGAATTTGTTTAAAAAGATTTCCCTTATTCATACTAAGTATTCCGGTAACATTTTCAAACACAAATGCTTTAGGTCGCAGAATTTTAAGAATTCTCTTATACTGCATAAACAAGTTAGCTCTCTCATCATTTTGTCTTTTCCCAAGAGTTGAATATGATTGACAAGGAGGTCCGCCCACTACTATATCTATTTTTTGCCCATTTAGTGCCTGATTTAAAATATCTTCCGTCAAATCATTTATATCACAATTTAACATTCTGACATTAGGATGATTTAATTCATATGCAATAGAAATATCTTTTTCGATCTCATTTGCCGCTATAATATTAAATTGTGGAAGCATTGAAAAGCCATAACTCAACCCACCAACACCGGCAAACAAATCCATTACATTATATTGTCTCATATTTATTTTCTCCTAATTTAATGCTTTAACAATATTTCCAGCAATCCTACTAACTACTGGAACACAAACAGAATTTCCAATTTGTTTATAGACTTGTTTTTCGTTTTCTTTTGGTAAAATAAAACCTTCAGGAAATCCTTGCAATCTAGCACATTCACGAGGAGTCATTAACCTAACAGAAAAATCGTCATAAAAAAATGGAATTCTCTCAAATCGACTACCCATTGCAGCCAAAAGCGTCGGACAAATACCTTCCATTCCTCTGGAAAGCCCCCAATCTGTAAAACGATAAACTCTTTTACGGTCATCCATATATTCCATCATTCTATTCCACATACGATGACCATCCATATAATATTTTTCTTCTTGTTTTTTCTTATCAAACAAATCAAAGGCTGTTTGCGTTAATGGCAACATGTCAGGAAATTTGAATTTTTCAACATTTTTCTTATATTTGAATGCAACTATATATATTCTGTTTCTTTGTTGAGGAATATTTCCATATTCCTTTGCATTCATAACTTTATAAACAGTATAGTAGCCTAAATCTCCAAGTGTTTTAAGTATAACATCAAATGTTCGTCCTTCATCGTGTTTTACAAGATTTGCAACATTTTCAAGAAAAACAACTCGAGGTTTAATTTTATTTATAACCCTTACCGTTTCAAAAAACAAATTTCCTCTAGGGTCGCTGAAGCCTTCCAACAATCCAACAGACGAAAATGACTGACAAGGAAAGCCTGCCGTTAAAATATCAAATTTAGGGATATCTTTCGTATCTAATTTTTGAATATCGCCCTCAATAAGATATTCATCACCAAAGTTCAATCTATATGTTTTGCAAGCATACTTATCAATTTCGTTAGCCCAAACTATTTTACAGCCATTTTGTCTAAAAGCTAAACAAATTCCGCCAATGCCGGCAAACATACTTCCTACTGTAAGTTGTTCTTTCATATACTAATCCTTCGTTGTTGTTTTTTCAAATTCATTATATAATGTTACAGCTCTTTTCAACTGCGACTTGATAAACATAGAACTCTCTTCAAACTCATCATTGTTTTGTAGATTATCCAATGTATCACTACTTATAGAGTCTGTATGTAACATTCTGCGAACTCTACCGCAACGAGAAATTACATCTTTCGCAGAGCGAATGCTCATATTTTTTTCACTTATCAGCCACTCTAACAATTCTGAGGATTCCATATCCTACCTCCTAAATCTCTGTAGATAAAGTATATCATATAATCACGTCAACGTCAAGTTTAGCACAAATTAAATTGCGGCAGGGATTGCTCCCTGCCGTCGTTGTGTTTATACCGTGTAAATCAATTCCGCATTTACAATCTCCGTTGCCCTATTACAGATATTATTCATCTTCTGCACCCAGAGCATCATATCGGTGGCTTTGAGTTCTTCGGTTACATTTTCTTTTTCGGCGAGGTCTTTTACCAGCCGGAGAAAAAGGTCTTGCGCCTGCTGTTCAATATCTGCAAGATATGAATTGAGCTTACCGCTTGTCAGCAAATTGTAGTAACGCACCTTGTGATTTTGCTTCAAATATCGTTTATGCCTCATACCCCATACGCCGATATTAGCTTGTGTTTCTTCTTCGGGCAGTTTCAAATCGGGGAGATAATAATCCCCAACTTGTGTGTAAGTGCCACCCATTTGTTCAAAAATTGTCTTTGTCATTTTTGTTTTCCTTCAAAAAAATTATTTATCTTGAGCGTGGATTTTCACGCTTGCGACCTTTGATATTTCTTGCCTGTTCAAGCAACTCATTAATTTGCTTATGCCCGAACACCTTACGCAAAAGCTTGTAATCCTTGACCTCTGAACGTAAATTTTCGTTTTCGCTTTTCAGCTTACTGTTGATTTTAGCCAGCATTTCGTTCTCACGATATAGGTTGCCGTTCGTGATATTTAATCTATGGTAACTGTCCCAACCCTCAAAGCAACGAGCCAATGCCGTCTTGATTAACGCTTTTAATTTTTGAATAAGCGGCTCTGCAATTTTAGTTTTATATGCTTTTACAGACATAAAACCTTGCGGCTCGGACAGTTGATATTCGGGTGCATTATCAAGCATTTCTTCCACATTTCTTAAGTTTTCCAAACCATCATCATAATTTAACACTCGCTCGGATAAAACATTAAATTCAGCTTGTTTTTCTTCGATTTTAGCGCCTAATTGTTCAAGTTCCGTCGCCCGTTCCTGCTTTTTGTAGTCAAGAACAGACAAATGTTTTTCGTGTGTGCCTTTGTGTTCCCACTCAATTCCGTGCCGTTCCATAACGAATGCGAGTGCGGATTTTTCTGCGCTTACCCATTGATTCCACTCGGTATCTCCACGAGTTCCGCCTTTGAAACCTTGTGCGGCTAACGCTTGTTTGAGACTTACTCTCGTATCAAGTCCACGCTTGCTACCGGTTGTGAACGGAACAAAATCAATATGCAAATGGGGCGTTGCCTCGTCCATATGCAGATGAGCAGAGAACACTTTTAGGTTGGGATTTCGTTCTTGAAATCCCCGATAATACTCATCTAAAACCTGCCGTGCAAGCTGTCCGTTTTCGCTTTCGGCGCTCATATTTTCCTTATCGCCAATCTGTAAAATCAGTTCGTGAAACGGTTTTTCTTGCTTAGAATTTCTGATTTTTTCATAGTAATTTTCTATTCTGCGGTCGGCTCTTGTCTGCTTTTCGTTGTATCTTTTTAGTGCTTCGTCAAACAATTCGTGATAGATTTTCTTTATCGGCTCGTTGCAATAATCAATGTTAAGATGACTACGCTCACCGTCAACATTTCCAGCCTTAAACTTGCGGCTGTTGTGATTGACCGAGCCTTTACCCACCATTGCGCTTATCGTTCTTTGCATTATATACACCTCCAATCTCATAAACTTGCTCATCCTCGGTTCTGTTACTCTTGTCAAGAGTAACGCAAAAGCACTTTTGACAGGCAAGCCCATCAAAAATGCAACCTGCAAGCAGGTTTTGCGCTCTCCGAGGGGCAGGTGCGGCTTTTTGAAAAAGCCTCCTGCACCCTGCAAAAACTTTATTGCGTGACGGTCTGTGTCGATAGTGACGGTAATTTTGCCACCGTCTAAAACAGCGACACAACCGTCACACATCGTCACGCTGTTCATAACTCAAACTGACTTTACGCCCATCGTGACAGCGTTTGTTTTGATAACTTATTCCATACTCGTTAAACAAACGCCCAGCATTGATATTCAACTTCATAGTCAATGCATTTGCTTTCATATCAGCACCGAGAAATTCAACAAGCTCCGTCGGACTGCCATACCATTCGGGGTTTTCATTTGTAATTTTGCCTGCTATATTTTCAAGCAACGGTTCGTGCGGCAACTTCCAAAGTTCTGTTTCAGTTCTCTCAAGTTCCCACACAAGGGCTTCGGGATTACGATTGAGATAAATCTTTTGGTCAGGCTGATCTCTACCTGAAACTTCAAGCGTTGCCGAATTGCTTGTTCGTTTTTCTTTCCGTAGAATAAAGCCACCGTCGGCGGCGCCAAGCAATCCATTAGTTCCAGAAATCATATCAAACTTGTCATCGGAGGTTTGCTTGCGAGTGTGGTGAACAAGCAGCAAACATATTCCGTAACCATCCGCAAACTTTTTAAGCCTCGTGATAATCTCATAATCGTTTGCGTAACTGTAATTGTCCCCGCCTACTTCACGCACCTTTTGAAGTGTGTCTATGATAATCAATTTTGTATCGGGGTGTTCGATCATAAATCTTGTAAGCTGTTCGTCAAGTCCATTTCCAAGTTGACCTGCCGAAACAGAAAAGTACAAATTGTCTGTACTCTCCGTTCCAAACATTCTGTATAATCTTTCCTGCAATCTATGGTAATCGTCTTCGAGAGCAAGGTACAGCACAGTGCCTTTTTTTACATCAAAATTCCAAAGCGATGTGCCTGTGCTGATATGGTAAGCAAGCTGTGCCATAAGAAAACTTTTGCCAAGTTTCGGAGCTCCTGCAAAAATATATGTTCCGGGGTAAAGCAAGCCGTCAATCAATGGCGGTTTGCTTTGATACACCGTGTTATATAACTCACGCATAGAAATCGTTTTCAAATGTGATGGATCGAGCTGTTTCAAAAATTCTTTTTGCATTTCTTCAAGATAATCATCCAAACTCTTGTCATTTTCGTTAAAATCAGTTATACTGTTATTAGTTTGTTTTAGGATTGACTGCTCCGTATCTGCGCCAACAGATACAATCGGAGCGGTCTTTTCTTTTTCTGTCATTCTGATACCTCCTTTAATCCGCCGAGAATATCGGCAATCATTTCGATTAAATCAAGTAATTCGTCATTGACTTCACCGCCGTTTTCAATCCTTTGTAATTCCGTAAGTACATCTGCAAGATTATTACGCAAAGCCTTATATACTCTCGGATTGCCTTGAACTACAACCTCTTTGTTTATAAGTCGCCTTGTGATATAATCCTGCTTGGTTAAACCCGAAAGCTGAACATAACGTTCAATCTGTTCCCATTCCTCCGGCGAAACCCTGAACGCTACGGTTTTATTTCTCCAACGGTTGTGTTCATCTTTGTTTTTCAGTGACATATTACTTTCTCTCCTTCCATAATTCATCAAGTGTATTTGCCATTTCGCTTTGTTTTGACGGATATATATGTGTATATCTATCGGTAATTTCCACGGTTTCGTGACCTACTCTATCCGCAATAGCAGCGGCTTGGTAGCCTTGATTTATTAAAAGTGAAACATGCGAATGTCTCAAATCGTGAATACGAATACGCTTTACACTTGCGGCTTTTGAGCCCCTGTCCATTTCGTGATGAAGATAGCTTTTTGAAATAGGAAATATTCTGTCGCTGTTATTCGGTGAATAAAACATTTTCAAGTATTCTTGCATTTCATCACATAAAAACTGCGGCATTTTTATTGTTCGATTGCTTTTTTCCGTTTTCGGTGGAGTAATAACATCTTCTCCGTGCAATCTTTGATAAGATTTGTTGATTGTAAGCATATTGTTTTTAAAGTCAAAATCACCGGCAGTTAATGCAAGCAACTCGCCTACACGAATACCTGTCCAATAAAGCATTTGAAACGCATAATATGAAATAGGCTTGTCCATCATTTCATCAGAGAACTTGCTGTACTCCTCCACAGTCCAATAACTCATTTCCTTGCGTTCTTCCTTACCCATATTACCGACCGTAGATGCCGGATTTAATCTTAAACCATAAATCTTGATTGCGTGATTAAACAAAGAACTTAACTGGTTATGAATGGTCTTTAAATACCCCTGAGAAAGCAGCTCACCGCTTGAATTTGTCATTTTTCTAATCTCGTTTTGCCAAGCGATAACATCTTTTGCCGATATATCGCATAATCGCTTATGCTCAAAATACGGCAATATTTTAGTTTTAATAATATGTTCTTTGGTAAGCCAAGTGTTTTCCTTTAACTTTGGTCTAACATCTTTTTCGTACAATTCCGTAAAAGTCTTAAATGGCATAGTGACATCGGCTTTCTTTTCGGTCAGGAATGCTCGTTCCCACTCCTGTGCCTCTCGTTTGGTGGAAAAGCCACGCTTTAATTTTTGCTGTCGCAAGCCTTGCCAATCTGTGTAACGGAACTGCACATACCAAGTTCCGTTTTTTTCATTTTTAAATACTCCCATTTTAATCGCTCCTTTCAGTCGTTTTGGTTGAGTAAAATTTTTCGTGAAAGAATTTACGGTCAATTCTGCCGGGAATTGTAATACACCCGGTTGACTGCAATTCTTTATTTAATTTGCGTATAAGTTTGTAAGCGTAAGAAACGGAAACGCCCATTTCTTCTGCCACATCTTCAACACGCATAAACATTTTGTTAGACATTAACATCATCCTTTCGTTTTTATATTTTCATATTTATTTAGTGTCGGAGAACTTTCTGACCGCGTTCCGATTTGCCCGAGCGGATACACCATTACCGTGATGTATGACGGATATTCAGTTGTTTGCAAATAGACTTAACGCTATTTGCTTAATAATTATACTAAACATATTCCGTTATGTCAAGTGGTTTCCACAAGAATATTAAACTTTTTTGTTTTATGTTACTTGACATTACTTAACTTGTTATGCTATGATATTTAACAGTAAAGTGAGAGGAGCTATAGTATGGCTATCGGCGAAAGAATAAGATTTTTTAGAAATTTAAAAGGTATGACTCAAAAGTATCTTGGTATGCAGGTGGGCTTTCCGGAGAAAACCGCTGACATTCGTATGGCACAGTATGAATCCGGAAGTAGAACGCCTAAGGCTGATTTAACAAACAACCTTGCAAATGTATTCGGTGTTTCTACAAGTGCTTTGACTGTGCCGGATATTGACAGCTACAACGGATTAATGCACACTCTGTTTACTCTTGAGGATTTATACGGTTTCCGTATTGGTAAACTTGATGACGAGCTTTGCATACGCCTTGATAAAGGTATGGGCACAAACTATCTTACAATGTTTGATATGTTTTCCGCTTGGCAGGAGCAAGCCGAAAAACTTAAAAATGGAGAAATCACAAAAGAAGAATACGATAACTGGAGATATAACTACCCCGAAAGCGTAGCTTTTAATTCTCGTAAGTAAAACAGAATATAATAGAAAACGCAAAAAAGGCATTACTGACTGCAAAAGTCAGTAATGCCTTTTATAGTATTAAGATAATTGTACCTGCAAACCGATAGAACACTTAAAATAACGGCGTTTTACGGTTTGCTATCATTTTGCTATCAAATCGGGAATTTGAGAGCCGAAAGCCCAGTGTTTATGCGGGTTTACGCCACTCTTGATATTACTCGAACTCTACAAAGACTAACGCTTTTTGTTTAGGAATTATTCTCTGTAATGTTTCTC
>OGJJ01001737.1_pt1 | contig 15698 bp, 8 predicted proteins | sample 1572081 | NCBI WGS metagenome assembly OGJJ01 (sample SAMEA2582122, study PRJEB24529) | metagenome | biome: Human gut stool | place: China | collected 2011
GCTTGCTGACAGCTGCATTAAGTTTCTGAATGGTGGTAATAATAATCTTTGAATTGCTGTGCAGACGCTTCACCAATTCGTCTGTGTTGTCGGTACTGTCAACGGCACCAGGCTCAAAAGCCTCGTATTCGGCTTGGGTCTGCGTGTCGAGGTCGTGGCGGTCAACCACAAACATCACCTTATCCACATCGTCCAACTCGGATACGAGTTGGGCTGCCTTGAATGATGTCAAGGTCTTTCCAGCACCAGTTGTATGCCAGATATAGCCGTTATCGTTGGAGTTTTCCACACGGTCGAGAATCTTCTCCACTGCATAGAACTGATAAGGACGAAGCACCATCAGGCACTTGTCGCCCTCATGCAATACAATGTACTTGCCAATAATCTTGCCTAATGTACACTTGTCGAAGAACACTGTGGCAAACTTCTCCAAGTCGTTGAAAGGCACATTGGCTGCATCTGTCCAGTTGAAAGTGAATTTATATCCGCTATTCGGATTATTTGCAAAATAGCGAGTGTTTACACCATTGGATATGACGAACAGTTGGATGTAATCAAACAGTCCATGGAAAGAAGTTTTGTGATAGCGTTGTATCTGATTATATGCCTGTTTCAATTCTACACCTCTGCGCTTCAGTTCTATCTGAACCAATGGCAATCCGTTGATAAGTATCGTCACATCGTAACGGCATTTCTTTCTGCCCTCAACCGTGATTTGATTGGAAACTTGAAACTCGTTCTGACACCAGTGAGTGCGGTTCAAGAACTCCACCCACAGACGTTCGCCGCTTTCCAGTTCAAGCGGAAATAGGTCACGCAGTTTCTTTGCCTTTTCAAAGCGAGTGCCACCTTCAAGATAGATAAGTATCTTTTCAAACTCAGACTCTGTAAATTCGGTACGACCCAATTCTTCCAACTTCTTCTTGTTGTGTTTCTCCAACTGTTTCTTGAAATTGGCAGACAGGTTCTTCTCCTCTTCAATATTGACATACTCGTAGTTCATCTTTTGAAGAGTGGATATAAGTCCGTTTTCTAGGGCAGCTTCACTTTGTACTGACATATCTTATCTTTTTATCGTTACACTTATTATCTTAGACGTATTTCGCTTTGTACCATTTATATTTAGCTATTGCCATTTCGCCTACAAAGATAACTGATTTTAATGAGAAAGCACAACTGTAGGGTTGCTTTCTCTTTTATGTGTGAAAATAATATGTTGAAATTGATATTATGACACTTTTGCCGAGACTTATACAGGTAAGCTCTTAATAACTCGGCAAAAACATAAAAGCAAAAATCCTAACTGCTCAATATCAAGCAGTTAGGATTCTTATTGGTGCGCCTGAAAGGACTCGAACCTTCACGTCCTAAAACACCAGATCCTAAGTCTGGCGCGTCTACCAATTCCGCCACAAGCGCATTAGCGGATGCAAAGTTAGTGAAAAATGGTGAGACTGGCAAAATATTATGTGACTTTTATGATCCGCACCGACCGGTGCAGATGCTCGTAACGACCGATGCGGATGGCAGAACTCTACTTCTTAAGCTCTTCGATGAATCGCTTCATCTCTGCCTCGTGTGCCTTTGCCTTGGGGAAGAGGTGCCAGTTGCGGGCGCGTGTGAGGTTATCGATGAATTGCTTCATCTCTGCCTCGTGTGCCTTTGCTTTGAGGAATAGGTGCCACTGGTTGCGGGCGCGTGTGAGGTTATGCTCGGCATACTGGCACTTCCAGTAGTGGTCGCCCGAGAGGTAGTCCCAGAGGAAGCGCACGCACTGCATGTAGGGGAAGAGCTCGGCAGCGTAGGGGAGGAGCGACACTTCGAGCGGAGTGAGGAAGCGTTGTGCCGACTCTAAGTAGCCGCGTGTGAACGCCTCGAAGATGTCCATGCGGAAATCGATTTTCTCGTACTCGGGCGAGTCTTCGGCAATGGTGTTGGCAGCGGTGCGCAGGAAGTCGCCGTAGTCGCTGACGAAGAGCGACGGCATCACGGTGTCGAGGTCTATCACGCAGAGCACCTTGCCCTGTTTGTCGAACATCATGTTGTTCACCTTCGTGTCGCAGTGGCACACGCGTTTCTGCAGTTTGCCCTCGGCGAGGAGTCGTTCGCCCAGGCACATCTCGTCCATATACGCCTCAATCTCTTCTACGAACTGCTTCACGCTCTCGGCGCGTCCAACGGGGTTTTCGGCGTACACCTTGCGCAGCTGGTCGCGGCGTAGGCACATGTTGTGGAAGTCGGGGATTGTCTCGCCCAGCTGGTCGGCGATGTCAGCCAGACGCGCCTCGAAGTCGCCGAACGCCTTGCCTGCGTCGTAGGACGAGTCGGGTGTCACGGTTTCCATCGTCACGGCATCGCTGATGAATACCGACACGCGCCAGTAGCTCTCACCGTCGAAGAAGTAGGTCTTGCCCTCGGCGGTGGGCACGAAGCGCAGCACACGACGGTCGAGGTCGTCGACACCTTCCGCCTTCAGTTGCTCGCGGATATAGTTGGTCACGGTCTCCACGTTGTGTTGCAGCATATCGACATCGGTGAAGATGTGGTGGTTGATGCGTTGCAGAACGTAGTCGGGGCGGTCTGTTTCAGCGGTATGTATGCGGTATGTGTCGTTGATGAGTCCGTTGCCGAGTGGCTTGATGTCGCTCACGGTGCCCTCGATGAGGAACTTGCTGGTTATGTTGTTTAGATTGTTCATTGTTTTTTATTTATGTGATTTGTATTTAAAGGTCAGTAGGGGGTGCACTTGTCTCAAGTGCACCAACAAAGCAAGATGTGCACCAACTAATTGGTATTTTACTCGGTTGGTGCAGTTGAGACAACTGCACCCCCTATTTTGCAAATTTACTGCTTTTTATTATAATAGATGATGTTATGGCGGCTTATTTCGCTTTTTTGCAGTAACTTTGTGGTGATAGACAAATAAAAAACTAATCATAATGCAATCAAAAAAACAACTCCTTGCGCTTCTTGCGCTTTGTGCCTTGGGGTCTGCCAACGCTTTCGCCGAGCGGAACACCCCTTTGAAGTATTGGTTCGACCGTCCGACGACTATGCGCGGACAGGCTGTGTGGCTCGCTTCGAGTCCCGACCGTATGCCTACCGAGCGCCAGTTGGTGCGTGCCGGCGACTTGGTGAACAACCCCGACCCCGAATGGGAGTCGCAGTCGCTGCCCATCGGCAACGGCAATATCGGCGGCAACGTGCTCGGTTCGGTTGAGGCTGAGCGCATCACGTTCAACGAGAAGACACTCTGGCGCGGTGGTCCGAACACCTCGCGCGGCACCGCCTACTACTGGGATGTGAACAAGCAGTCGGCTCATGTGGTGGGCGAGATACGCGAGGCGTTCACCAAGGGCGACTGGCAGAAGGCGGAGCTGCTCACACGCAAGAACTTCAACAGCGTGGTGCCTTACGAGGCTGACGCCGAGGAGCCGTTCCGCTTCGGCAGCTTCACTACCGCCGGCGAGTTCTACATTGAGACCGGACTCAGCTCAGTGGGAATGACCGACTATCGCCGTGAGCTGTCGCTCGACTCTGCTCTTGCGAAGGTGAGCTTCTGCAAGGACGGCGTGCAGTACGAGCGCGAGTATTTCGTGTCGCATCCTGCCAACGTGATGGCGGTGCGCTTCGCTGCCTCGCACCGCGGCAAGCAGAACCTTGTGTTCTCCTACGCTCCCAACCCCGTGTCGACGGGCGAGATGAAGGCGGACGGCACTGACGCGCTATGCTGGCTGGCACGTCTCGACAACAACAGTATGGAGTACGCCGTGCGCATAAAGGCAGTGGCTAAGGGCGGTGCGGTGAGCAACGAGGGCGGCAAGCTCACGGTGAAGGATGCCGACGAGGTTGTGTTCCTCATCACTGCCGACACCGACTACCGACCCAACTACGACCCCGATTTCAACGACCCAAAGGCTTACGTAGGTGTAGACCCTAAACAGACTACTGCCGACTGGCTCGCCAAGGCTGCCACAAAGGACTACGCCTCGCTGCTCAACGAGCACTATGCCGACTATTCGGAGCTTTTCAACCGCGTGCGTCTGAACATCAACAACGCTACGGTTGATGCCGACGACCTGCCCGTGAACCGCCGTCTTGAGGCTTACCGCCAGGGCAAGCCCGACTACTACTTGGAGCAGCTTTACTATCAGTTCGGTCGCTACCTGCTAATCTCGTCGTCGCGTGCCGACAATCTGCCGGCTAACCTGCAGGGCTTGTGGCACAACAACGTCGACGGACCGTGGCGCATCGACTACCATAACAACATCAATCTGCAGATGAACTACTGGCTGGCTTGCCCGACGGGACTCTCGGAGTGCGAGTTGCCGCTCTTCAACTTCATCCGCACGCTCGTGAAGCCGGGCCGTGTAACGGCGAAGTCGTACTTCGGCACACGTGGCTGGACAACGTCCGTATCTGGTAATATCTTCGGCTTCACATCGCCGCTCTCGAGCGAGGATATGTCGTGGAACTTCTCGCCGTTCGCAGGTCCGTGGCTCGCCACACACCTCTGGAACTACTACGATTTTACGCGCGATCGCCGCTTCCTCGCTGACAACTACGAAATACTGAAGGAGTCTGCCGACTTCGCGTCCGACTATCTCTGGCATCGCGCCGACGGTGTGTACACCGCCGCTCCGTCCACATCGCCCGAGCACGGACCTGTTGACGAGGGCGCTACGTTCGCCCACGCCGTGATACGCGAAGTGCTCCTGGATGCTGTGGAGGCTAACCGCGTGTTAGGCAAGAGTGCCAAGGAGCGCCGCCAGTGGGAGGACGCGCTGAAGCATCTCGCGCCGTATAAGATAGGTCGCTACGGACAGCTCATGGAGTGGTCGACGGACATCGATGACCCGAAGGACGAGCATCGCCATGTGAACCACCTCTTCGGTCTGCACCCGGGTCGCACCGTGTCGCCCGTCACAACGCCCGAACTGGCTAAGGCATCGCGCGTGGTGCTCGAGCATCGCGGCGACGGCGCAACGGGCTGGTCGATGGGCTGGAAGCTCAACCAGTGGGCACGCCTGCACGATGGCAATCATGCCTACACGCTCTACGGCAATCTGCTGAAGAACGGCACGCTCGACAACCTCTGGGACACGCACGCTCCGTTCCAAATCGATGGTAACTTCGGCGGAACAGCCGGCGTAACCGAGATGCTTATGCAGAGCCACATGGGATTCGTCCACCTGCTGCCTGCACTACCCGATGCTTGGGCAGAGGGCGCTGTGAGCGGACTGCGTGCCAAGGGCAACTTCACCGTGTCTATCAGCTGGAAGAACGGCAAGCTCGCTGAGGCGACAATACTCTCCGGCTCGGGCGAACCGTGCGAGGTGCGCTACGGCGAGGCGGTGCTGAAGTTCAAGACAAAGCGAGGCGGAAGCTATAAGGTGAAGCTTGATAATGATAGGTTGAAGCTACTATAAGTGCAGTTAAGGGGCACTTTAGGGGGTGCACTTGTCTCAAGTGCACCAACAAATCAAAATTTGCACCAACAATGCATTCTATTCGGTTGGTGCAGTTCTTGCTCTGGCAAGCGGCAAAGCCGAGCGGAGACAACTGCACCCCCTGCAACTGCACCAACCAATTGGTATTCTGTTCGGTTGGTGCACTTGAGACAAGTGCACCCCCTTAAGACAACAAAGGTCGAGCGATTTCGCTCGACCTTTGTTGTCTTTGTATTATTAATACTCATCCTCTTCGTTGCAGTCATCATACTCCCACGAGTCGAAGTAGATGCGCGACGACACATGTTTTGATGTGCTGCCATCGCCAGGCTTTGGGTTGTCTATGCCACCTTGTGAGCCAGAGCCATCTATGCCCGTAGAGCCAGCCATGATGCTTGTTGTTTCTATTTCCATCGTTGCTATCGATGGCTTTATATAATACTTTTTCATTGTGCTTTAGTATATTACTGGTTAAATGTTGCGTATGTTTACTTCACTACTACTTTCTTGCCGTTCTGAATGTATATGCCACTCTTCAGCGCGCGGAGTGAGTTGCCTACGCACTGTCCTTGCAGATTATACACAGGAGCGTTGCTTTCCTCAGTGTCGAAGATAGTGTCGAGCGATGTAGGTGTTCCGTCGAGGTTAGCGCGCAGTTTCTTGATGTCGGTGCCTTGTGGCACGATGAAGTATGCACGCAAGCCTCCGATAGTACGAGCGTCGACATCGTCAATCGGGTAGTAGAAGAGGTCGTTGTCGCCGAGGAAGAGTTCTGTCTTGTCGGTATTCAGCAATATCTTGTTGTAGATACCCTTCATCTGCACTGTGCTTGCATCGCCCACAGCCTGCGGGTTGCCGTTCTTGTCGAGTCCTGTTGCCACCATGCTTACTCCCTCGAATGTTGGGTTCTGCACAACGGTGTTGCCTGGCTTCATAATGTACGGCTTGCCAGCCTCGATGTTGTCTACAGTTGCGAAGTACACAATGTTGTTCTCGCAGTTGCCTTCGTATGTGCGGAGCTGTGTGCCCTCGCCGAAGTACTGTGTCACCTGCTTCGCATCAAGTGCGAACGGCACGCAGAATGTGTTCCAGTAGTCTTTGCTGAGTGTGCGCTGCAGCGTCACGTTTGCGTTCTCGTATGTCTCGATGACGTTGTCGGTCTTTGTCTCGTCGAGAGTGTAGCTCTTTGCTTTTGGTACCTCTACTGTGACGATGATGTTTGTGGCGCGAGCCTGAGAACTATTTGTAAATACAACTTCCTTAGCAGAACCCACCCAACAGAGATCATATTTTGTGTCTGCAGTAAATGCTCCGTCTTTACCATTGTATTTCAAGTTGGTAATAGGTTTGTCACCCTCTACGAATTCAATCTTCGTGATTTTACCGATCTTGGTTGAGATAGTATGGGTTGAACTATAGAAACGATAATCATCACCGCGTCCTAATGCAGCACTTTTTGAAGAAATCAGGACACATCCCTTTTCCACTGTATCATCAGCAGTTGTTGATGAATTATTTCCCTTATCTACGCCAGCAACGAACTCGATGGTTTTTTCTTCTACTGCGCTGTTGGTTACCTTCAGCGTGCATGTAGCTGTTGCCTTCTTATATGTATTGGTAGCATCACCAGTAGCGGTGATGGTGTATATGCCACGCTTAGAAATCACAATGTAGCCTGTTGATGCATCTATCTCAACATCTTCGTCTTTAGGAGATATAGTGTAGGTTACTTTGAGGTTGTTAGGGTTCTGCAGCACATTTGCTGCGTTGAATGTTACAATACCTTCTGTTGCTTCTGCTAAATCTGCGTTGTAACTCTCTGCTGCGAACTTGAAGTCGGCATCAGTTGCGCGATTGTCTTCAATCACGAGTTTGTAAGACGCAGTGCCTGCAGCATACTTGTCTGTAGCAGCCGATGTAGCGGTGATGGTCACCTCGCCAGTCTTGTATAAGTGAATTGTATTGCCCTCAACCTTTGCGGTTGCGTCGTCAGAGCTTGCGTATGTGATAGCAGATGCGTCAAGGTCTTCAGGCTTGGTGATGGTCTGAAGGTCAATAGTGCCCGCTACTAACTCCTTTGTTACAGTTGCTTCAGCGAACGAGAGGGCAGGATTGTCTTTTATGATAAGAGCACTCAGCTCAATCTTTTTGATTTGAGTATATTTTGTACCTGATTGTATCGTGAAAGTTGCTGTTGGTGACGGAAGTTCGATGCTGACGGTTTGTAGTGATGTGTTTACTTCCGCTTTTGCATCTGTGAGTTCCGCACTATAAAGTTGCGGAGTGTTATCTGTATCATACGTAACAACTACTTTATATCCAGATGGGAACGATGAGAAAGTTGGAGAAACAATTTTTCCTTTCTTCGTTTTAGCCATCTGAATGGAATTATTGTAGAACATACATTGTGTTAGAGTGAAAGTGTAATCTTTGCCAGCAACACTCTTTAATTGGCGTGGTGTGTTATCGTTGTTATTATACGTATCACCGATAAGTGATTGATCGTATTTTGAACAATCGAATACGATAGTACTTTCATCTATTTTTTGCTGATTCGTAATCTGATACGTAGCAGTGGAGCCAGAGTATTGTGTTGGGTCTGCAGGTGTGAATGTAGCAGTGATGGTTGTTATGCCGTATGTTGTGGCGTTGATGGTTACTGTGCCAGTTGTGGGGTCGACAGTAGCCACAGCGTCGCCCGATGTTGCGTATGTGATAGTGCCGGCAATGTTGTTAGCTTCGGTTGCGGTGTAGCCCGTGAAGTATGTGCCAGCGTCGGTCTTGCCTTCGGTAAGAGTGATGTCGGTGCCGTTAAAAGAGAGAGAAGTAGCGATGTGGTTGTCTTTGTTTTCGACAACGTATGAGTCGGTAGATGTTTGATAGGTGTCAGTTTTAGGCAGAGTGGCTGTGATGGTAGCCTTGCCAAACTTGGTGTTGGTGAATGTCAGTTCGCCGGTTTTAGAGTCAACGGCTACGATGTCCGCGTCAGAGCTTGTATATTCAATAAGGTTAGACAAGTCGGTGTTGTCGTCGCTCTTTGTAGCGGTAGCTGTAGGCGCAGTAAAACCCTCAAGCGTGCCATTGGTGAATGTGAATGTCTTGCCTGAGTTGGTGCCAAAGGTGGTAGTGGTTGGGGGGGGTAGCTGCATCAAGTTCTGTTATGTCAACGCTGTTAAAGAAGAATTGACCAGCTTTAGTTGTTGCTGCTGTACCATATTTACATTTGGCTCCAACAGTAAAAGTAACAGAAGTGGCTCCTTCTGCATTCTCCCATGTTGCGGTTTGTTTTTCTTTTGATACAGTTACTGAACCGTTGTTAGGTGTAAAATCTGCCCACTGCTTCAATCCATTAGTAGAAATATGAAAAACGATTTTGCATATTTTCCCACTGCTTGTAGAGATGGTGAGTGAGTTTTTGGCATAAAGACGGATGTCTTTAGAGTTTGTGTTTTGTGTAGGTGCAGTGCTTCCACTATTCTTATCTGCAGAGAATGTGTAGGGAGACTGTACTAAAGGGCTTGACCATGTTAGCTTTGTAAAGTCGATCGTCGTTTGCGCCATAACCGCCGCGCTAATTAGCACGAGCAGTGTGAGCATAAAAAATCGTAAATGTTTAGTCATAATATGTAATTTTTAATGTTATAGGCTTGTTGTTATGTCGTTAAAATTACGAATGTTGTAGTTGAGATAAGGGATGTTGTTTCTTTGAATGCAAAATTACATCTAATGTTTTTTATTTGTATTAAAATAATATTTAAATAATGTAAAAAGGGTATGGCAAGAATGCCATACCCTCCTATTGGTCTGTGGTTGCGTGGGTATGGAAGGATGCCATACCCTCCTATTATTACTCATAAACCCAGTAGCCGGTGGTCTGCTGTTGTGCTGTGCCGTCCTTAGCCGGAGCAGCTGCAGCGGATGTTTTGCGGAAGTAGCCTACGAGTGTTACGTCGAAGATGAGTGTGGAGTAGGCTGCGCCCGGCGTGGCTGACGAGCCGTATGCCAGCTGATGGGGCATGTACACGAGCCATCTGTCGCCGATGTGCATGTTCTGCAGTGCTGTGGCGAAGCCTTTCACCACTCCGCTCACGGCGAAGGTGCGTGGCTTCATCGTGCTGAGGTTGTACTCGCCCTGCCACGACTTGTCGAAGACATAGCCCTCGGCGTAGCTTGTGGATGGCAGCAGACGGCCGCTGTAGTGCACCTTCACCGAGTCGGTGAAGAACGGGCAGCCCGAGCCCGTGCCAGCGTTGAGCACGTTGGCAAGCACGAAGTCGTAGCTATGCGTAGCCACCTGGTCGTTGAGGCTCCATGAGCGCAGCACCTTCCAGTCGGCAGCACCACCCGCCACCAGCTGCTTCACCTCGGCATACTTCTTGTCGTAGTATGTCTCGTTGGTCTTTCGCCAGTTGGGGAACTCCTCCTTCTCGTTGTCGGTCTCGCTGCACGACGACAGGCTTGCTGCGAAGACGGTCGTCATGGCGAGGAGTATGAATAAATAGTATTTCTTCATTTAGTATGTTTTTACTGCAATTTCTTGAGCAGGCTTGTGATGCTCACCTTGTCCTCGATGATGCTGAGGAGCTGGTCGATGCTCACGCGCTCCTGCTCCATTGTGTCGCGGAAGCGGAGTGTCACGGTGTTGTCCTGCAGTGTGTCGTAGTCGACGGTCACGCAGAACGGTGTGCCCACTGCGTCCTGACGGCGGTAGCGCTTGCCGATGGTGTCCTTCTCGTCGTAGCTTGTGTTGAAGTGGAACTTCAGGTTGTTCACAATCTCGCGAGCCTTCTCGGGCAGTCCGTCCTTCTTAACGAGCGGCAGCACGGCGAGCTTTGTCGGCGCGAGTGCGGGCGGGAGCATGAGTACGACGCGTGTCTCGCCGTTTTCGAGCTGCTCCTCTTTATAAGAGTGGCACATCACGCTGAGGAACATGCGGTCTACACCGATAGATGTCTCGATGACGTACGGAGTGTACGACTCCTTGGTCTGCGGGTCGAAGTACTTGATTGAGCGGCCCGAGAACTTCTCATGCTGCGAGAGGTCGAAGTTGGTGCGGCTGTGTATGCCCTCTACCTCCTTGAAGCCGAACGGCATGTGGAACTCGATGTCGGTAGCGGCGTTGGCGTAGTGAGCCAGCTTCTCGTGGTCGTGGAAGCGATAGTTCTCGGCGCCGAAGCCAAGTGCCTGGTGCCACTTCATGCGCAGCTCCTTCCACTTCTGGAAATACTCGAGTTCGGTGCCCGGCTGCACGAAGAACTGCATCTCCATCTGCTCGAACTCGCGCATACGGAAGATGAACTGGCGTGCCACGATCTCGTTGCGGAACGCCTTGCCGATCTGTGCGATGCCGAACGGAATCTTCATGCGGCCCGTCTTCTGCACATTGAGATAGTTGACGAAGATGCCCTGTGCTGTCTCCGGACGGAGGTACACCTTGTTAGAACCGTCGGCTACGGAGCCCATCTCTGTAGAGAACATGAGGTTGAACTGGCGCACGTCGGTCCAGTTCTTTGTGCCGCTGATCGGGTCTACAATCTCCTCGTCGATGATGATCTGCTTCAGTTCGGCGAGGTCAGGTCCCTGCATAGCCTCTGTATAGCGTGCGTGGAGAGCGTCGCGCTTCTGCTGATGCTCCAGTACGCGAGCGTTGGTAGCGCGGAACTGTGCCTCGTCGAAGCTCTCGCCGAAGCGCTTGCGAGCCTTGGCAATCTCCTTCTCGATCTTCTCGTCGTACTTCGCAATCTGGTCCTCGATGAGAACGTCGGCACGATAGCGCTTCTTTGAGTCGCGGTTGTCGATGAGCGGGTCGTTGAATGCGTCTACGTGTCCGCTTGCCTTCCAGATAGTAGGGTGCATGAAGATGGCAGAGTCGATGCCCACGATGTTGTCGTGGAGCAGCACCATGCTCTTCCACCAGTATTGTTTGATGTTGTTCTTCAGTTCTACACCGTTCTGTCCGTAGTCGTACACTGCAGCCAGTCCGTCATAAATCTCGCTACTTGGGAATACGAAACCGTACTCCTTACAGTGACTCACGATTTTCTTGAAAACGTCTTCTTGTGCCATTTTTATATGTGTTTTATTATAATTTTAGTTGCAAAGTTACGCTTTTTTGATTAATTACGTAGCGTTTAAGGAGTTAAATGTTATGAAACGGTTGTTTTGCGGTGGTGGTTTTGTTGTGCGAATGTGCTTGTTTAGTCGTGCGAAAGTAGGGGTTAAGTCATCGGATGGCGGACGCAATCTGATCGGGTGGCGGACGAAATCTGATTGGGCGGCGGACGGAATCTGATTGGGTGGCGGACGGAGCACGATGGTAAAGGTTGTGCTAATTAGGGAATTTCCCATTACCGATTAGGGAAAATCCTTTTGGCTTGCAGTAACAAAAGCATAACTTTGCAAGCGAAAGGAAACCTCAAGGGTGCACCCCCTGGGAGGCACCCCTTTAAGATAAGTATAACTTTTAAAAACAGAGATATTATGAAACGGTTATTCGCAACAATAGTAATGGTGCTTGGCTTCGCGGTAGCAGCCAGCGCAATGAGTTACAGTCAGGCACGCGAACAGGCGTTGTTCCTCACCGATAAGATGGCTTACGAGCTGAACCTCACCGACGACCAGTATGAGGCGGCTTACGAGATAAACCTCGACTATCTGCTCAGTGTCAACTCCGACGACGAGCTGTACGGCGACTACTGGCGTTGGCGTAACATCGACTTCAGCTATGTGCTCCTCGACTGGCAGTACCGTATGTTCTGCGAGGCAGCTTACTTCTATCGTCCGCTCTATTTCAGTGCAGGCGTTTGGCACTTCGCTATATACGCTCGCTATCCGCACCGCGACTACTTCTACTTCCATCGTCCGACGGTGTACGTGAGCTATCGTGGCGGCCACTCGTGGCGTCAGAACAACGGCAGCTCGTGGTACAGCGGCAGAACATTCGGTTCGCGCCGTGGTGGCGATGCCCACTTCGGTATGCGCGACGGCTTCAAGCGCGGCGACTACGGACGTGGCAACCGCCAGTCGTTCGGCTCGCGTGGCAACCGTAGGGTAGAGAGCAGAGGTAACAGCGACTTCGGCTCGCGCCGCGACAACAGCGGAAGCGGTTTCGGCTCGCGCAGCTCGTCGGGCTTTGGCTCAAGTCGCAGTTCGTCGGGCTTTGGCTCAAGCCGCAGTTCATCGGGCTTCGGTTCAAGCCGCAGTTCTGGCTTTGGCAGTCGTGAGAGTAGCACGCGCACAACGGTGCGTCAGCCCGAGAGCAATAGAGGCTTTTCAGGCAGCAGCTTCGGCTCGCGTCGCGACAACTCGTCGGGCTCGTCAGCCCCACGCTCAACGTTCAAGCCGTCGGGCTCGTCAAGACACTCGTCGTCGTTTGGAGGCGGTGGCTCGTCGTCAAGAAGCGGCGGTTTTGGTTCGCGCAGATAACTTTTAGGGGGTGCACTTGTCTCAAGTGCACCAACAAAGCAGAAGGTGTACCAACTTATCTAACTTTATAATTTGGCAAATAACCATTCTACTTGGTTGGTGCAGTTCTTGCTCTGGCAAGCGGCAAAGCCGAGCGGAGACAACTGCACCCCCTTAACTGCACCCCCTTAACTGCACCCCCTATACTTACTTCCTCATGCTCTGCTCCTTGCGGTATTGCGTTGGCGACATACCGAGGTGGCTCTTCGTGAACTTGCCGAAGAACGAGAGGTTGGGGAAGCCCAACAGCTCCGATATCTCTTTGATGGAGAGGTTAGAACGGCGCAGATACTTCTCTATCGCCTTCACCGTGTAGCTATGTATCCAGTCGAGCGCCGTGCGCCCCGTCACCTGTTTCGTGATGTTCGAGAGATACTTCGGCGTGATGCACAGCTCCTGTGCATATTTCTTCACGGGCTGCATCCTGCCGTTATTCGCCGACAGCATCTCGATGAAGCGCTGGAAGAGCAAGTTGGCCTGCTTGAGATTGCCCCCTTCGATGCTATACTCCACGTAGGGCGTGATGATGGCGAACAGTTCGTAGATGGAACTTTGCAGCAAGCAGTGCATAATCTCCTTATGATAGAAACCATGCGGATTCTTTATCTTGTGTGCAATGATGGCGTAGTACTTCAGGAACATCTGTTGGCGTTCCTCGTTGAGGTGGATCACGGGGTTGTGCGATACGTAACCGAGCAGATTAAGATAGTCGCGGTTCACCTGCACACTGGCTTGGGCTGCCTTGCTCGACACGCCGACACTTTTCGAGTCGTAGTCGGGCGATACCATCACGTTTTCCCATGTGCTGCTGGGCAGACAGATAATCACGTCGCCCGCCTTTGCGGTATATGCGTTGGAGTTGGTTTCAAATTGTATACGTCCCTTTGTGCAGTAGACCATCATAATCATATCAAACTTGAACGTGCCGTCTACCTGCAGCACCTTGTCGATGCCGTCGAGCACAACCATGTCGCCATCTATGTAGTCGGCATTGCCGTAATGAGCGATAAGCCCCATGTCAATCTTCAGTTCTGTCATTTCGTTAGCCATTATGTTTCGTAATTAAGATTCGTATGCAAAGTTATTTTGTCATCCGCAAAGGTAGTCATTATTTCCATACCGATATTATTCCGTTTTGCCGATTTTGTATTCTTTAAGTCAGATTTTATAAAATTACTGAACTTTCGCAAGTTCAGAGAATTCAGTAGTTAAGGAGTTAAGTAGTTAAGTAGTTAAGGAGTTAAGTAGTTAAGTAGTTAAGGAGTTAAGCCAAATGCTTTTAATGCTGTAAATCAAGCAAAAAACACTAATGGCTTGACTCCTTAGCGACCGAAGGGCGCGAAAACTCCTTAACTTCTTAACTACTTATTAGTAGAAAAAGATGTAAACCGGTCATTAGATGACAGAAAAGTTGTAACTTTGCACGAACATTAGGCAATTAGTAAGCAAATACATATAAATAAAAACAAAAATAAGAGAAAATGAATGTAGCTATTGTTGGTGCGAGTGGCGCCGTAGGACAGGAGTTTCTGCGCATCCTCGCCGAGAGAGAGTTCCCCATTGACAATTTAGTGTTGTTTGGTTCTGAGCGTTCTGCTGGAAAGAAATACACGTTCAAAGGTAAGGAGTATGAGGTGAAGCTCTTGCAGCACAACGACGATTTCAAGGACATCGACGTTGCGTTCACATCGGCTGGTGGTGGCACCTCTAAGGAGTATGCCGAGACTATCACTAAGTACGGCGCAGTGATGATCGACAACTCGTCGGCGTTCCGCATGTGCGACGATGTGCCATTGGTAGTGCCAGAGTGCAATGCCGAGGATGCTCTGAAGCGTCCGCGTGGTATCATCGCCAACCCTAACTGCACCACTATTATGATGGTGGTAGTGCTGAAGCCGCTGGAGCAGCTCAGCCACATCAAGCGCATACACATCGCCAGCTACCAAAGCGCATCGGGCGCAGGCGCAGCTGCCATGGCAGAGCTGCAGGAGCAGTATCGCGAGCTGGTGAACAACGAGCCGGTGAAGGTGGAGAAATTCCCGCACCAGTTGGCGTATAACGTCATCCCGCAGATTGATGTCTTCACCGACAACGGATACACCAAGGAGGAGATGAAGATGTTCAACGAGACACGCAAGATCATGCACAGCGACGTGCGCTGCTCTGCGATGTGCGTGCGCGTCAGCTCGCTCCGCTCTCACTCCGAGTCGGTATGGATTGAGACCGAACGCCCCATCAGCGTCGAGGAGGCACAGAAGGCAATCGCTGCGGCTCCGGGATGCACACTGAAGGACGACCCGCAGAACCTCGTCTACCCGATGCCGCTGGAGACAGCCGGCAAGGACGACGTGTTCGTAGGACGCGTGCGCAAGGATCTCGCCGACGACTGCGGACTCACGTTCTGGCTCTCGGGCGACCAGATCCGCAAGGGTGCTGCGCTCAACGCGGTGCAGATTGCGGAGTACCTGTATAAGGTGGGCGACCTGAAGTAAGCGGTTCTCCCACAGAATTCACGGAATTCACAGAAGCTTCTTAGGAGGGTATGGCATCCTTGCCATACCCACGCCTTCGGCATAATCCTCCCACAGATTCCACGGATTTTCACAGATGTGACTTATACAAAGAACTCCCACAGAATTCACGGAATTCACAGAAGCTTCTTAGGAGGGTATGGCATCCTTGCCATACCCACGCCTTCGGCATAATCCTCCCACAGATTCCACGGATTTTCACAGATGTGACTTATACAAAGAACTCCCACAGAATTCACGGAATTCACAGAAG